>Ga0116164_10001183_pt1 | contig 20085 bp, 22 predicted proteins | sample AD_UKC109_MetaG_FD_89888 | JGI IMG/M metagenome (GOLD analysis project Ga0116164, IMG submission 89888) | Active sludge microbial communities of municipal wastewater-treating anaerobic digesters from Hong Kong - AD_UKC109_MetaG | ecosystem: Engineered > Bioreactor > Anaerobic > Digestate... | reverse complement strand
GCGGATGGTCATTGTGACGTTGACCGCCATAACCACCACCCCGGACACGAAGAACATGCCGCCGATCATGCGCACGACGAGTGGCCAGTGCATGAACACGACCGATTCGATGAAGGTGTAGGCGAGGTTGCCGTAGTCATCGAAGGCACGCAGCATCAGGCCCTGCCCGATTCCGGATACCCACATCGAGGCGATGTACAGCACGATGCCGATCGTCGCGAGCCAGAAGTGCACATACACCAGCTTCACGCTATACAGCCGGGTCTCCCACAGGCGCGGAATCAGGTGATAGAAAGAACCGAACGAGATCATCGCGACCCAACCCAGGGCGCCGGAGTGCACATGCCCCACGGTCCAGTCGGTGTAGTGCGACAGGGCGTTGACGCTCTTCAGCGACATCATCGGCCCCTCGAAGGTCGACATGCCGTAGAACGACAGCGCGGTGATCAGGAACAGCATGATCGGGTCAGTGCGCAATTTCTCCCATGCGCCTGACAGCGTCATGATGCCGTTGATCATGCCGCCCCACGACGGCAGCAGCAGCATGATCGAGAACGCCGCCGCCAGCGACGAGGCCCAGTCAGGCAGCGCGGTCCAGTGCAGGTGGTGACCGCCGACCCACATGTACATGAACGACAGCGCCCAGAAATGGATGATCGACAGACGGTATGAATAGATCGGCCGGCCCGCCTGCTTTGGCACGAAGTAGTACATCATCCCGAGGAAGGCCGCCGTCAGGAAGAAACCGACGGCATTGTGGCCATACCACCACTGCACCATTGCGTCCTGTACACCGGAATAGAGGCTGTACGACGTGGTGTTGAACAGTCCCACCGGTACCGACAGGTTGCGGAAGACGTGAAGAATCGCCGTGGCCAGGATGAACGCGAGGTAGAACCAGTTGGCGACATAGATATGCGGCTGCGAGCGTCGCATCAGCGTCATCACGAATACCAGCAGATACAGCACCCAGGTGACAGTGATCAGCAGGTCGACATACCAGGGGAACTCCGCATACTCCTTGCCTTCGGTGATCCCGTTCACGTAGCCGATGATTCCGATCAGCACGCTCAGCTGCCAACCCCAGAACGTCAGATTCGCCATCCAGTCGCTGGCCAGACGGGCCTGGCAGGTTCGCTGCACCACGTAATAGGAAGTCGCGAACAGCGCACTGCCGCCAAAACCGAAAATGACCAGCGTGGTGTGGACCGGGCGCAGGCGGCCGAAGGTGATCTCGGCGATATCGAAGTTCAGGAACGGAAAGGCCAGCTCCGCCGCGATGTAGGTACCCGCAGACATACCGAGCAGGCCCCACAGCAGCGCCATCAGTGCGAACTTCTTGATGATGTCGTAGTTGTACTGCGTCGTCGCAGCAGCGGCAGAATGCGCCATGTGTTTCCCCCTGGCTAACCCTTGATCCAATCGCCACCCGATGATCGTGCGGCGACGAAACAAAAACGCGATAGACGAATTGCGATTCAGCTAAGACGTTTCCGCCAAGCCTTTTATTTCACCGTCGTCGAACTGGCGTTGTTTCGTCTGACACGCATGCTCGGCAGGTCTGTTCGTCAAGGACGACAAAAAGGCTGCTTGACCATAGGCGTCGGCGACATCGAAGAGGTCGCGGATTCTAGTCCGACGAAGAATATTAGTCAATTCTTATGCGGCCGATTTTGAACAAACCGCCGGCAAGTTTAGTTGAATTGCGACCGCGTTTCAGGCGCTGCGCACAATCGATGCGTCGCAGCGGAGAATCAGCCAATCAGCGACATGATATGTGGCACATAGTGATCGACGAGAAGCAGTGCGAACAGTGCCATCAGGTAAACGATGGAATAACCGAAGGTACGCATCGGCATGCGCTCATCGTCATTGCGGTACAGCCGGACGGCGTAGTAGAGAAAGCCCAGTCCGAGCACCATCGCCCCGCCAAGATACAGACCGCCGCTCATGCCGTAGCCATAGGGAAGCAGCGTCACCACCAGCAACAGGACCGTGTAGAGCAGGATCTGCAACCGCGTGAAATCGTTGCCATGCGTCACCGGCAGCATCGGCATGTCGACCTTGCGATATTCCTCGGCACGATGAATTGCCAACGCCCAGAAATGTGGTGGCGTCCAGGTGAAGATGATCAGAAACAGCAACAGCGCACCCGGATCCACGCTGCCGGTGACCGCGGCCCATCCCAGGACAGGCGGCGCGGCACCAGCGGCGCCGCCAATGACGATATTCTGCGGCGTCGCACGCTTGAGATACATGGTGTAGACCACCGCATAGCCGATCAGCGACAGAAAAGTCAGCAGCGCGGTCAGTGGATTGACCAGAAGCCAAAGCATGGCCATTGCGATCGCGCCGATGGCCAGGGCGAACACCAGGGCGTCGCGCGTACTCACCGAACCCTGCGGCAATGGCCGTCCGCTCGTACGCCCCATGATGGCGTCGATCTTGCGGTCGACAACATGATTGATGGCAGCAGCCGAACCGGCTGCGAGCCCGATCCCCAGGGTGCCAAAAACCAGGGCATCCAGCGGCACCATGCCCGGGGCCGCAAGCAGCATACCGACGACCGCGGTGAACACGATCAGTGCAACGACATTCGGTTTGCACAGTTCCAGGTATTCCCGCCAGCGGGCATGCGTCGTCTTCAGTGCGGTTGTCGCCATAATCGATAGTTCAGATAAATGAGTGAAACAAGCAGCAGCGCGGCCACACCATTGTGTGCCGTCGCAACCGTCAGAGGCAAATGCAACAGCACGTTGCCGATTCCCAGCCCGACCTGCAGCAGCAGCAGACTGCCGACCAGCAGCGCGGCCCCGACCATAGGACCGCCCGCCCGCAGGATGCTTACGACCACCCAGCCCAGAAAAAGGAACGTGATCAATGCACCGATACGGTGGGTGACATGGATCGCCGTGCGCGCCGGGTGCTCCAGCACCCCGTACTCGTAGTTCACGCCCAGGCCACGCCACATCACGAACGCCTCATCGAAATCCATATCGGGTGCCCAGCTCCCCTGACAGGTCGGGAAGTCGAGACAGGCCAATGCCGCGTAATTCGAACTTGTCCATCCGCCCAATGCGATCTGCAGCACCAGGACAATCAGCCCGGCCGCCGCGGCATTGCGCCACCTGCCGTTCACCGTCAGCGGGCGCCGCGGCGCACTGCGGAGCGCCAGCAGCACCAGCAGGCCGAAGGTGGCGAACCCGCCCAGCAGATGCCCCATCACGACGATTGGCTTTAGCAGCAGGGTCACTGTCCACATGCCGAGCGCGGCCTGGAACACCACCAGTGCCAGCAGCAGGGTCGGCAGCCAGACCGGCTGATCCGGGTCGCCGCCACGACGTCGCCAGGACCACACCGCGATGGCCAGGATGCACAGGCCCAGGGTCCCGGCAAAATAGCGGTGAACCATCTCCTTCCAGCCTTTTTCCGGCTCGAGCGCGCGCTGCTCCAGGTAAGACTTGTCGGCCACGTGCGCCTCGGTCGGCGGGACCGTCAGGTGGCCATAGCAACCCGGCCAATCCGGGCAGCCAAGACCGGCATCGGCCAGCCGCGTATAGGCGCCCAGCAGGATCACCGCGAAGGCGAGAAGACAGGTAAATATGATGAAACGGTGGTACGCCATGGACTATCCGACCTGCGATATTTTCAACAGCTTCTGCAGATCCCTGATCATCCCCTTGGCGGGGACATCAAGGCTGTAGTGCATCATCAGATTGCCGAGTGGATCGACAAGGAAGAAATGGGCGCCGTCTGCCGCGAATCCATCACCGCTGAACTCGCGCCACTGCGTGGCAGACGGGTCGCTGCGCACCCCCCAATGCAGGTCGGCGTGATCGCTGGTCAGCTGCCCGGTCAATTCAGACTGCGGCACCTGCCCCAGCACCAGCAGCCGCTGGACCCGCGGGATGTCCTTGCTCATCGCAAGGCGCACCTGGCGCGTGATATAGAGCTGCTGCTGACAACGCTCATCACAATCGGACGGCGCGAAGATGACGTAGGTCCAACGCCCACCCGTTACACCGTCATCCATCGGCGCACCGTCGGCCCCCATCAATCCGAGCGACGACAGCGGCCGCGCCGGCGAAATCAGGGAGCCGGCATTGGTCGTCGCGCTGACGCCCCGCTCGCCGAGATACTTCCACGCCACCCATGCACTGACCGGGGGCAGCAGGAACAGCGCGAATATCAGAATCAGCTGGACCCGGCTGCGGCGAACCTGTGACGCGTCAGGCTTTGACATGTTTGTCTCCGTCGCTGCCATTGCGGCGCGTGTTCACGCCGACATAAATGATCAGCAAGGCCACCGCAAGACCGAACCACTGCACGGCATAACCCAGGTGTTTTTCCGGGCCGATCTGCGGGATCGGCGACCAGTCGTACTCCAGGCCGCCTGCCTGTCCTTCATCGATGACAAGCGCATAACGCAGCAGCTCGAGGCCCCGCGCATCGGCGAGCGCCGCCACATCCAGCGACTGAACCACCACCCTGTCTGCAACGCTGCGCAGCGGCACCTCACCAATCACCAGACCGACGGACGCAGGTGAATCCAACCTGCCCGACAGGGTGACATGCTGATCAGTAACCGGCAGTGCGGGCAGGAACTCCCTAGATGCACCTACCGCGATCCAGCCACGGTTCACCAGCAACGTCGCCGCATCGGCACCATCAGGGCGAAACGGCGTGAACACGTGGTAGCCGGGCTGCCCGCGATAGACGCGATTGTCGAGCAGCCACTGCTGTTCTGCCACATAGTGGCCGACGACGACGGCGTGGCGATAGCGGTCGGATTCGGTAAGCTGCGAACCCGCGCTCAACGTCAGCGGTGCCGTGACCTCGCCGGTAGCACGCCGCTCAACCAGCAACTGTTTCTCGCCGGCCCTGTGCATCTGCCAGTACCCGAGTCCGAGCAGGATCGGGAACACCACCCCAAACGTCAGCGTGGGCCACAGTGCCGGCGCGAAGCGGTAGGGGCCGAGTTGTAGCGACACGCCTTTCATAGATATCCCGGCTGCTATACTGCAGCGGCCCAAGAAGAGGAAGCAGTAGTCGTGTGGATCAAGATCATCGTCGTGTTTGCGTTCATCGGTATCATTGCCAGCCTGGCCTCAGGCCTCTACTACCTGGTCAATGACAAGGGTGACTCACGTCGCACCCTGCGTGCGCTCACCTGGCGAATCGGCCTGTCCGTGGCGTTGTTCGTCTTCCTGATGGTCATGATCGCTTTCGGCATCATCGAACCGCATGGCATCTATCCCAATGCACCGGTAAGCGAAGCGCCGCGTAGCTGACCTGTCATTCGTTCACCGCGTCGCAGCGCGATCGAGACGGACCCGACACATGGCCGGATCCGTCCGCTGTGTCAAATCACGTAGACGAAGATAAACAGACCGAGCCAGACCACGTCGACGAAGTGCCAGTACCAGGCCACGCCTTCGAACGCGAAGTGATGGTCAGGCGAGAAATGCCCCTTTGCCGCGCGCAGGGTGATCACCAGCAGCATGATCGTGCCGATCGTCACATGCATACCGTGGAACCCGGTGAGCATGAAGAACGTCGACCCGTAGATCCCCGAACCCAGGGTCAGGTTGAGCTCATGGTAGGCATGGACGTACTCGTAGACCTGGAAGCCAAGGAAGGTCGCACCCAAAGCGACCGTCGCGGCCAGCCACAGCACGGTGTTCTTCTGGTCGTTCGCCTTCAGGGCCCAATGCGACAGCGTGATGGTGACGCCGGAGGTCAACAGCAACAGAGTGTTGATCGCCGGGATACCCCAGGCCCCCATGTTCTGAAAATCACCGCCAACATTGCCCGGACCGTTGGTCGGCCACGCCTCGCCGAAACCCTTCCAAAGGTATTCATGGGTCGAAAAGTCTGCGCCCATCAGCCACGGCACAGACAACACGCGGGCATAGAACAGGGCGCCGAAGAACGCAGCGAAGAACATGACCTCGGAAAAGATGAACCACATCATCCCCTGACGGAACGAGCGATCGACCTGTTCGTTGTACATGCCTTTGAGGCTTTCGTTGATCACCGTCCCAAACCAGCCGAACATCATGAACGCGACCAGCGCCAGGCCAAGCAGAAGCAGCATTTGCCCCGAGGCATTGCCATTAAACCAGTTGGCCGCGCCCACCACACCTATCGTCAACGCGACGCTGGCAACGATTGGCCAGTGACTGCCGTGCGGCACGTAGTAATGGTCACCTGTATGTGCCATGTCTCCCCCTAGAATGATTGTGTCTTATTGAAGTGGTTGCACATCAGCCACTCGGCCTGTGTCCCGAACTGGCTCATTTCATCGCCACCTGCGTCACGTCGAATACGGTGTATGCCAGGGTGAGCGTTTGCACATCCCCGGGCAGGTTTGGATCGACAATGAAGCGCAGAGGCATGTCCTTGCTCTCGCCCGCGGCCAACGGCTGCTGGTTGAAGCAGAAACACTCGGTCTTGTTGAAATAACGGCTGGCCTTGGTGGGCGCCACGCTGGGCACCGCCTGGCCGACCATATCGTGTCCGGTTGGATTGCGCGCCTTGAACGAGGTCGCATAGACCTTGCCAGGGTGCACCTGCATGCTCTCGACGCCCGGTCCGAACTCCCAGGGCATCCCGAGATTGTTGTTGGCAATGAACTGCACGGTCACGAGGCGGGTCATGTCCGGCTGATAACGCGCTGCAATCTCGGCCTCGTCGATGCGCCCGGTCTTGCCGTTGAGCCCTGTGATCTCACAGAACACGTCATACAGCGGGACCAGCAGATAGCCGAAGCCAAACATGGCAATGGCGACCAGCGCGATCTTCACGAATGACCGGTCGTTGCGTCGTTGCAGCCCTGTTGCCACGCCGTCAGCCCTCTTTGCCCAGCGCGAGATAGATACCCATCACAAAGAACCCAAGCGCCACAAGGCCAAGAATAATCGCCAACCGGATATTCGCTTTGGATTTGTCAGTTACGTCTTGCATAGCGGTCCCATATGGTCGCTCCCATCGGAAAGACGGGAGCGACAGCGCGTTACTTGACCTCGGGTGCCTCGGTGAAGCTGTGATAGGGCGGCGGCGACGGCAGGGTCCACTCCAGGCCGTGCGCCCCTTCCCACACCTGATCCGTCGCCTTCTCGCCGCCGCGGATCGTTTTGTAAACGAGGTACGCAAACATCAGCTGCGACGCCCCGAACACGAAACCGCCGATCGACGAAATCACATTCCAGTCGGTGAATTGCACCGAGTAGTCGGGAATGCGTCGCGGCATGCCGGCCAGGCCGAGGAAATGCTGTGGGAAGAACAGGACGTTGACCGAAACGGTCGAGATCCAGAAATGCATCTTGCCCAGTTTCTCGTCATACATGTTGCCGGTCCACTTCGGCAGCCAGTAATAGGCCGCCGCCATGATCGAGTACACAGCACCGGTCACCAGCACATAGTGGAAATGCGCCACCACGAAGTAAGTGTCGTGGTACTGGAAGTCCGCCGGTGCGATGGCCAGCATCAGACCCGAGAAGCCGCCAATGGTGAACATGATGATGAAGCCGACCGCGAACAACATCGGGGTCTCGAACGTCATCGAGCCCTTCCACATGGTCGACACCCAGTTGAAGACCTTAACGCCGGTCGGCACCGCGATCATCATGGTCGCGTACATGAAAAACAGTTCACCGACCACCGGCATGCCCACCGTGAACATGTGGTGCGCCCACACGATGAACGACAGGAAGGCAATCGAGGCCGTCGCGTAAACCATCGAGCTGTAACCGAACAGCGGCTTGCGCGCGAAGGTCGGGACAATGGCCGACACGATGCCGAATGCCGGCAGGATCAGGATGTACACCTCGGGATGACCGAAGAACCAGAAGATGTGCTGGTACATCACCGGATCACCGCCACCTGCCGCACTGAAGAAACTGGTGCCCGCGAACTTGTCGGTCAACAGCATGGTCACCGCACCGGCGAGTACCGGCATGGTGGCGATCAGCAGATAGGCCGTGATCAGCCATGTCCACACGAACAGCGGCATCTTCATCAGCGTCATGCCGGGGGCGCGCATGTTCAGGATGGTGACCACGATATTGATCGAGCCCATGATCGACGAGATGCCGGCCAGGTGGATCGCGAAGATCATGAACGGGAAACCGTCTCCCATCTGCAGCGAAAGCGGCGGATAGATGGTCCAGCCGCCGGCCGGGCCGCCACCGTTCATGAAGAACGTGGACAGCAGCAGCGAGAACGCGAATGGCAGGATCCAGAACGAGAAGTTGTTCATGCGCGGGAGTGCCATGTCCGGCGCGCCGATCATCATCGGAATCAGCCAGTTGGCCAATCCGGTGAAGGCCGGCATGACCGCGCCGAAGATCATCACCAGTGCATGCACCGTGGTCATGGAGTTGAAGAACTGCGGATCAACGACCTGCATGCCAGGCTGGAACAGCTCAGCGCGAATGACCATGGCCATGGCACCACCGATGAAGAACATCACCAGTGCGAACAGCAGGTACAAGGTACCGATGTCCTTGTGGTTGGTGGTGGTTACCCACCGCATCAGGCCCTTGGCCGGCCCATGATCGTGATGTTCGTCGTGAGTTGCTGTAGCGGTACTCATCTTGAGACTCCCCTCAGAATTTCTGCTTAACGGGCTGCCTTGATCGCAGCAGGTTGAACGATACCGGCACTGTTGCCCCAGGCGTTACGCTCGTACGAGATAACCGCGGCCAGATCTGCATCGTTGAGTAGGTTGCGGTAGGCCGCCATCGCGGTTCCAGCCTTGCCATCCAACACCAGGCTGATGTGTGCGGCCGCATCGCCATTGGCGATCGCGCTGCCAGCCAACGCCGGGAACGCCGGCGGCACACCCTTGCCGTTGGCCTGGTGACAGGCCGCGCAGTTGGTGTTGTAGACCTGCTCACCCTTGGCGAGCAGTTCGTCCTTGGTCCATTCACGATCGGCAGACGCCGCCGCTGCTTCGGCAACGCTCTTCTGCTCGGCAACCCACTTGGCATAGTCTTCCGGTGCCTTGGCGACGACAACGATCGGCATGAAGCCATGGTCCTTGCCGCACAGCTCGGCACACTTGCCACGATATACGCCCGGCTCGTCGACCTTGGTCCAGGCCTCGTTGACGAAACCGGGAATCGCATCCTTCTTCCAACCCAGATCCGGCACCCACCAGGAGTGGATGACATCCGCTGCGGTCAACAGGAACCGCACTTTTTTGCCGGTCGGGATTACCAACGGGTTGTCGACTTCCATCAGGTAGTTGTCGCCGAACTGGCTCAGATCCGCATCGGCGCCGAGCAGCCGCGCTTCGTTATGCTTGGCATCGAGCGAGCTGATCATAGAGATTCCGGATGCGTCGCCGTCGACGTAGTCGTACTTCCATTTCCACTGGATACCGGTGACCTTTACCGTCATATCCGCATCGCTGGTGTCTTCCATCGCCAGCAGGGTGCTGGTTGCCGGAATGGCCATGCTGACCAGGATCACGATCGGCACCACGGTCCACAGGATCTCCATGGTGGTGCTCTCGTGGAACTGTGCGGCGACAGCGCCCTTGGATTTACGGTGATTGATGATCGAATAGATCATCGCGCCAAACACAACGACGCCAATCACACAGCACACCCAGAAGATGATCATGTGCAGGTCGTACACGCTCTGGCTCGTGGAGGTGACTCCTTCCCGCATGTTGAGCGCGTAGTCGGCATTAGCCGACGTAAACGCCCCGACCAGTAACGCCGACAAAATGCCGGCCAGCTTTCGCATCACTCTCACAGCTTCGGTCCCCCCGAATTGTTTAATCTTTATTCGAATCCATCACGTGCCACATCCGGCGGCACCGTCAATCTCTAAGCGGACAGCAGTTTGTGCAACTCTGCCGCAAGGTCGGCCTTCTCATCGTCGATCAGGAATCCCCCGATCTCGACCCGCCGGCCGGAAGCGCCGATCCACAGGCGCCGCGGGTACCAATGCCCGGTCGCGGTGGTCAGTTCGACGCGGACCCAGCCTCGCGCAAACTCTGTGCGCTCATCCGGCCCTCCCCCCTCGGCACAGCGCCCACGCGCCCTGCCCTTCTCCACTGTCACCACCGATGCACTGATGGAAACCACCTCGCAGCGCTGGGCGGCATGCGACACCACGTAGATGCACGCAAACAACGCCGCCAGCTCCAACCCTGCAAACGGCAGGATGAGCCAATAACCGCGCACTGCGAGCACACCGGAAATCAGCAGCAAGGGCACCGAAATGGCACCGAGAAACACCATCGACTGGCGCCAACTCAACGAGCGGTTTGGCCGGATGACCACCCGACGCACCTGCGTATCGGGACAACTGTCGGACGTCACCATCGGCCTTATTCCCAGCGGATTCACGCAACATGCGCCGAGAGAAACAACAGTGCGAGCCTGTTTTTTCCGTTGCGCAGGGTATCGCGAGGTCCTCGTAGTTCCAAGCAAATTTGACGTGGATCAGAAAAAAATCTTTTTATGGTATACGGTTTGTCTAATATTAGCGGAATTTGATTTATCTCAAATTCAAGGCGTGCATGCTGTGGCTGAAAGCACCCTTTAACGCCCCAGCACAGTGCCAGTCGCAATCGCCCAGGTACCGTCAGCCGCCTCGGCGGTGTCCCGGTGGAGCAGAACTCCCAGGCAGGGGGCAGATAACTCGACTTCGAGGGTGGCGATGTTCTCTTGCAGCCGCGGCATGCCCGGTTCGACCTGCGAACCGACCCAGCCGAGCAGCGCCGCCCCGCTGGCCTTGATCGCCTGCTCACTGAGGAGGGCGTGGTTGAGACAGCCGAGACGCAGCCCGACCACCAATATGACGGGCAGGCCGAGCGCCAGCGCCAGGCCCTGGATATCGAGGCCGGGACCCAGCGGCACACGCCAGCCACCGGCGCCCTCGACCACCACGAAATCACTCGCGGCGCGCACCTTTTCGAATGCCGCAAGGATCGATCCGAAGGAAATCGTGACCTGCGCTTCGGCCGCGGCGAGGTGGGGGGCGATAGCCGGGGCGAAGCAGTAGGGGTTCACCGCCGCGTAGGGAAGATCCAGGCCGCTCGCCGCCAGCAGCGCCGAGGCATCGTCATTGCGCAATTCCCCGTCGTGCCAATCTGCACCAGCCGCCACCGGTTTGAATCCGGCCACCCGCAGCCCCTGATCGCGGAGTGCGTGGATCAGCGCCATGGATGTGTGCGTCTTCCCACAGCCGGTGTCGGTACCCGTGACGAAGACCCCGCGGTTCACCGCCGCGTCCGCAACACGTCGATCGCCACCCGCGTCTCACCGCCGACACGCCGCTGGGTCGGCCCCCAGGCATGCCCGTGGACCACCTCGTAGGTCACCGGCAACCGGCCGTCGGCATCCCTGAACTGCTCGTATGCCGCACACACCCGGGCGATTCTCGAGCGCCCGACCAGCCCGCGTTCGCGATGCCTGCTGGCGTTCCCTGCGCCGATAAGCTTGATTTCGCGCATCAACTGCATCGCATCGCCATAGGTCAGGGTCATGCGCTCGACGTCCATCACCGGGTCGGCAAAGCCCGCGGCCATCAGCATGTCACCGTAGTCGTGCATATCGATGAACTGGTGTACGTGATCGCCGGGGTCGACCTCGGCCCAGGCGGCACGCAACTCAAACAGCGTGTCCGGTCCGAAACTGCTGAACATGCACAACCCGCCAGGCTTGAGCACACGGGCGATATCGGCAAAGGTCTCCGCGGGCCGGGCACTCCACTGCAGCGCAGCATTTGCAAAGACCAGGTCGACACTCTGGTCGGCCAGCGGCAGCGCATCCAGATCGGCGCACAGGCAGCGTGGCCGCCGCAGCCAGCGGCCACGCTGGCGCGTGCGCAGCAACATCGGCAGGGCGAAATCCAGCGCCACGACCTCGGCCCTGGGATATCGCTGCATCAGCCCTTCGGTCAGTGCGCCGGTGCCGCAACCGATGTCCAGGATCACCTGCGGTTCGATGCGGATGTAATCGAGACGTTCGAGCATCCGCTGACCGACCTCCATTTGCAGCACCGCGGTCTCGTCGTACAGAGCCGCCGCCCGGCCGAAGCTGTGGCGCGCCTTTTCCTTGTCCAGCATGGGCGGGTCGCGGTGGCTCATCGATCAGGTGGCGGCATCGCGCAGCAACGCGAGACAGGCATCCGGATGGGACAGCAAAGGCGCATGCCCGGCCCCTGCGATCTCATCGACCCGTGCAGTCGGCAGGATGGCGCGCAGCGCCTCGCCCAGCCGCAACGGAACCAGCGTGTCACGCGAGCCCAGCAGCCACTGTGTGGCGCACTGCAGATTCGGCAGCGCAGTCCGCAGGTCGGTCTCCAGCAACAGCGTCAGGCCCTGCGTCAGACCGGCCTCGCTGGCAGGCGGACGCTGCGCCAATTCGGCGCGTAGCAGCCGGAGGGTGTCGCGCGCATGTTCCGCGCCCTTCACCTGCAGGCCGAGGAAACGCTGCAGCGTGGCGCCGGGGTCGTCGCCCAGTGTGGATGCGAACTGGCGGAATGTGTCCCCCGGCATCGCGCACGGCCAGTCGGCGCCCTGCACGAAGCGCGGCGTGGTCGCCATCAGGGACAGCCCGGAGACCCTTTCGGGTGCAGAAAGCGCAACCTGCAACGCCACCTGCCCGCCCAGCGACCAGCCGACCCAGTGCGCCCGCAGCGGCGCGACGGCGGCGCAGCGCATAGCCCAGTCGTCGAGATCGGCCGCTGGCGCAGCGCTGCTGCCGCCGTGGCCCGGCAGTTCGACCACCGTGACCTCGAAGTGCGAGGTCAGGCGGGGCAGCAGTGGCTCCCACACGGCCGCATTCATTCCCCAACCGTGCAGCAGCACCAGTGGCACGCCGCTTCCCGCGCGAGACCAGTAGACGCTCACCGTGTCTCCTCCGCAGCGATCTCCGCCAACACCTCAAGCAGCACATCGACCTGCGCCGCCGTGTGTGCGGCCGACACGGTGATCCGCAAGCGCGCCATACCCTCGGGCACCGTCGGCGGACGGATCGCACTGACCAGTATCCCCTGACGCTGCAGCGCCCCGCTCCAGCGTGTTGCGCGCTCGCTGTCACCGAGTAGCAGCGGCTGGATGGGGGTCTGCGAAGGCATCAGCTCGAGGCCGATCCGCTGCGCCCCGTGACGCAGCCGCTGCACCAGGCCGGACAGGCGTTCGCGCCGCCATTCCTCGTCGGCGGCGATACGCAGGCCCGCCCTGGCGGCTTCGGCGATCGCCGGAGGCATCGCCGTCGTGTAGATGTACGGACGTGCCAGCTGGATCAGCGTCTCGATCAGCTCCTCGCTGCCGGCGACGAATGCCCCGGCGGTGCCGAGCGCCTTGCCCAGCGTCGCCATGAGGACGGGCACCTCGTCCTGGCCCAGCCCCGCGGCGGCAACGCTGCCCCGACCCTGCGGGCCGAGCACGCCGATCCCGTGCGCATCGTCGACCATCAGCCAGGCCCCCTGCCCGGTGCACACCGTGGTGAGCTCGGGCAACGGCGCGACATCCCCGTCCATGCTGAACACGCCATCGGTCGCGACCAGCCTGCGTCCCGCGGCACCATCGAGCTGGCCTGCCAGCGCATCCGCATCGGCGTGGGCGTAGCGCCTGAGCCGTGCCCGCGCCAACAGGCCGCCGTCGATCAGCGAGGCGTGATTCAGACGATCCTCGAACAGGCTGTCGCCGCGCCCGAGCAGTGCGCTGATCACGCCGAGATTGGCCATGTAGCCGGTCGAAAACAACAGGGCGCGCTGCCGCCCGGTGAATGCCGCCAGTTCTTCTTCAAGCGCGTGATGCGCCTGGCTGTGGCCGCTGATCAGGTGTGCCGCACCACTGCCGGTCCCATAGCGCGCAGCGCCGCGGGTCAATGCCTCCGCCAACCTTGGGTCAGCGGCCAGGCCGAGGTAGTCGTTGGAGCAGAAGGCCAGCATGCGCCGGCCGTCGACCACCAGTTCCGGGCCCTGCGGCCCGTCGGTGACGCGGCGACTGCGGTACAGCCCGGCGGCGCGGCGCTGTGCGAGTTGATCGTTCAGGGTTTGCATCGAATCGACGACGTAACGGATGTCGGCATGCGGCGCGGGCGCGCACCGTCACCCACGCCGGGGCCGTTTCACTGCCCGGACCCGCAACACGCCTGGCGATCGGATTCGAGCTCGATCGTCTGCATGTTGATGCCCAGCCGGGCAAACAGCGCATGATCGTGATCGGCATCCGGGTTGTCTGTAGTCAGCAGCCGATCGCCATAGAAGATCGAGTTGGCCCCAGCCAGGAAACACAGCGCCTGCGTCTCGTCGCTCATTTCGCTGCGGCCCGCCGACAGGCGTACATAACTGTGCGGCATCAGGATGCGCGCCACCGCGATGGTACGCACGAACTCCAGCGGATCGAGCCTGTCGTTGCCATACAGCGGCGTGCCCTCAACCTGCACCAGCATGTTGATCGGCACCGACTCCGGGTGCGGCGACAGATTGGCCAGTTCCTGCAGCATCCGCGCGCGATCGGTACCCGTCTCACCCATCCCGAGAATGCCACCCGAGCAGACATTGATGCCCGCCTCGCGCACCGACTTGAGGGTGTCCAGGCGGTCCTGAAAAGTACGCGTGGTGATCACGTTTCCGTAGAACTCCGGCGAGGTATCCAGGTTGTGGTTGTAGTAGTCCAGGCCGGCATCGGCCAGGCGTCGAGCCTGCGGCTCGCTGAGCATCCCCAGGGTGACACAGGTCTCCATCCCCAGGCCGCGCACGGCCGTAATCATGTCGATGACCTTGTCCAGGTTCCTGTCGGTCGGGTTGCGCCAGGCCGCGCCCATGCAGAAACGGGTAGAGCCCTTGGACTTGGCCGCCTGCGCCGCCTCGATAACCTCGTCGAGCGGCAGCAGCTTCTCGCGCTCCAGCCCGGTATCGTATTTGGCGCTCTGCGAGCAATAGGCACAGTCTTCCGCACATGCGCCGGTCTTGATCGATAGCAGCGTGCTGACCTGCACCTGGTTGGGATCGAAATGCGCCCGGTGCACCGTCTGCGCGCGGAACAGCAGGTCGTTGAACGGCAGCGCGAACAGCGCCCGGATCTCGTCCAGTGACCAGTCGTTGTGTAGTTGACGGTCGGTTTCGACAGCACTCATTTCAAGCCTCCTCGGCAGATACCTGGTCTTGCGGCACGGAGATATCCGGCCATTCCTCGCGGCGGATCCTTATGATCGACCACAGCGACCAGGGTATGATCACCGCCAGTCCGAGCCCCCAGGCGATCAGCCAGGGCGTGACCCCACGCCCCGGGAAAAAAGTCCCGATCGGGATGATCGCCCCCATCACACCGTAGAAGCGGTAGGCCGCACGTTGGGTGTAGTGGCCGACCCTCGGGTCGGGATGATGCCGGTGCAACGCATAGATCAGCATGGAGCCGCCAAACCACAGGATCGGCAGTGGCGGCAGCAGCATACTGACCAGGTTGCCGATGTCCATCTGCATGGCGGCAAAGCGTGAAGAACGGCCACTGATCGTTTGCTGCGGACTGACTGGCGTGACGTCCAATGTTGACGCAACCCTGGAGGCAAAATGATGGGCCATGATAGGTGGGGAAAGCCCTCTGTCAACCAAAAAGGATTTCTATGGTTAACATGTGGTCACTCTTTGATCGAATCATCGATAGCTGCTGTGCCCTCTGCCATGCACCGGGCCACGCGATCTGTGCCGATTGCCTGAGCACCCTGCCGCTCAACACCGCGCCCTGCACACGCTGCGCACTGCCGCTGCCATCCGGCGCACCACCTGACACGCTGTGCGCCGATTGCCAGGCACACCCCCCGGCGTTCGATCGCGTGGTGGCCCCGCTGCTCTATCAGAGACCGGTCGACGACATGGTGGCGCAGTTCAAGTACCGTCAGCGCCTGCACCTGGGGCAGGTCATGGCGGACACCCTGGGCGCCGCAGTGGGCGGGCAGCAGGCACTGCCGTTGTTGCTTGTCCCTGTGCCGGCCGGACCGCAGCGACTGCGCGAGCGCGGATTCAACCAGGCCGCTGAACTGACACGCCGGTTATCTGCAGCACTCGATATTCCATGGGCCGGCAACCGTCTGATCCGGGCATCTGACACACAGACACAGCGCGGACTGCCGCGCCCGCAGCGTCGACGCAATGTGCGTGGCGTGTTCAGCTGCGCAGGTCCGCTGCCGGACCACGTGGCGTTGATCGATGATGTGATGACGACCGGCGCCACGGCCGGGGAGGCGAGCCGGGCGCTCAAGAGCGCCGGCGTCAGGCGGGTCGAGGTGTGGGCCGTGGCTCGCACACCCCGGGACAGGTGGAATCGGGGGTCCGGCTAGCTAGCGCGGCGTTTCGCTAACGATCAGCCAGCACCCGCTCCTTCATCTCGCGCCGCTCCTGCGCGTCGATCGTCAGCGTGGCGATGGGCCGCGCCTTCAGTCGCATCACGCCGATCGGTTCACCTGTGTCTTCGCAATAGCCGTAACTACCGTCCTCGATGCGCTCCAGTGCCTGCTCGATCTTGCGCACCAGTTTGCGGTAGCGGTCGCGGGTGCGCAGCTCCAGGCCGTGCTCACTCTCGCGGCTGGCGCGGTCCGCCTCGTCACCGACCTCCTGGTAGGACTTGTCGCGCAGGTTGTCCAGCGTCTCCTGCGCCTCGGCCATCAACTCCTCACGCCAGCGAATCAACTGGCGCCGAAAGTACTCCAGCTGCCGGGAGTTCATGTACTCCTCGTCCGGGCTGGGTTCGTAATCGGCCGGAAGTTCCACTGCCATGTTTGTCTGACTCCGAAGTTTGCTTAAGGCCGCGGGTTTTTAGCCTACCCGGCCCGCATAATCAACCCCGAGATGCATCGAAGCCGACCCGGGGCAACGAATTTGCTTTCCCCTTTACAGGCGGCCCAGACAATCGGGCACCGTTGGCGAAGCCGGATCGGCAAAGAACCCACGCACCAGGTCCGCCGCGCAGACATGGCTGTCGAGAACACCGTGGCCGACCGCCGGGAAAACGAACACCTGCGACCGACTCAGGCCGCGCGCCGCCAGCTCCGCCCACTCCGGCGGAGTCACCGGATCAAACTCGCCGGCGAGCAACAGTGTCGGCACGTCGGCAACCACCGCAGTGCGGAATTGCGCCGGAGCCTCACCCGAATCCCAGTAGCGGCAGGCGTGATACTGCCAGTCATAGCGCTTGATCGCCGCCGCCCGCGGATACAGCTGCAGTTGCCGCTCGGCCTCGCGCTGATCGACCGCACCAGCGTCGTGGCAATCCACCGACGACGCCACCGCGTCGCTGATCGAATCATCGAGCAGGCTGTCGACGTTGTCCTGGATCAGACCGCGCATGGCGATGTCGAGCCTGCCGTCACCAAGTGCGCGCATGCTCGGCGGCAGTTTGGGTATCACATCCCACTGATACAGCGCCTCGAACAACAGCCAGGCCAGATCCTCGTCATCGTAGACCACCGCGATATCCTTGCCGTCCTGCGGGTCGCGCACGCTGAGTTTGATCAGCTCCCGGTCGACGCGCGCGAGTGCCCGCTCCAGTTCGGCATCGAGATCAGCCGGGGATTGCGTGCATTCATCCGCCAGTTCACAGATACGGCTGTACAGCTCGAAGGCGCGCTGCAACAACCAGGCGTCACTGAGTTCTGCATTGACCTGCGGCGGATACACGGAGTCCAGCACCACCGCGCGCAGGTGCTGTGGCGCCGAACGCATCATCTCGAGCGCCACCCGGGTGCCATAGGAAACGCCATAGACGTCCCAGCGCTCCAGGCCCATCGCCGACATCAGGTCGATTGCATCCGAGGCATTCGTTTGCGTGGTGAAGCGATGCAGGTCCATGCCCCCGGCCTTGAGCCTGTCGTGGCACGCGCGTGTCGCCTCCCGCACGCGGCGGTAGGTCTCCTCGGTCGGCAGCGGCAGCGGCAGCAACTCGCGCCGCACGCTGCGCATCTCGGGGCAGTCCAGCGCGGGCTCAGACAGACCGACACCGCGCTGGTCGTAAAGCACCACACCGCCATTCCACCCGGTCTGCTCGACCCAGTGCGACCAGAACCCGACCTCCTCTGCACCGAGCCAGGACGATCCGCCCGGACCACCGGCGATATACAGCACCGGCGGCCCGGCACGTCGCCAGAACCATTGCGGGATATAGACGACCGGCAGGCTGAACTGCTCCGGCAGGGCGCTGGCCTCAGGCCGGGTATGGAAGCGCCCGCAATGCATCGGCCTCCACAACGGCCTGTCGAACCAGCAGTCGACCCATTCAAGGCGCGCACCGTCGGCCAGGGTGAGGGCCGCCGGTGGCGCGTGCAGCGTCTGCCATAGCCACCATACCGCCGGCAGCAGGGCGATCGGCCACAGGACCCAGCGCACCAGGTACATCAGCCCGCGCCCACCAGGTAATCGGCGAACAGACCGAGAAACACCGCCATGCCGACGTAGTGATTGTTCAGAAAGGCGCGGAAACAGGCCGTCCTGTCGCGCCCGCGGATCAGCCATTGCTGGTAGGCAAACAACGCCGCGGCAGCACCCAGACCAACCACGAAAAACACGCCGCGCGCCGCCATCTGGCCGACCTGCCACAACAGGATCATCATCACCACCTGCAGCATTCCGATCACCAGGCGGTCGAAGCGGCCGAACAGGATCGCGGTGGACTTGATGCCCACACGCAGATCATCGTCACGATCGACCATCGCGTACATGGTGTCGTAGATCAGCGCCCAGACAACGGTTGCCGTGAACAGCACCCAGGCGACTGCCGGGACCTGCTCCTGCAGGGCGGTGAAGGCCATCGGCACGGCCCAGCCGAATGCGGCCCCGAGCACCACCTGCGGAAAGTGCGTGTAGCGCTTGGTGAACGGGTACGCCGCAGCCAGCGCCACGGCGACGAAGGAATGCGCGATGGTCATGGCGTTCAGCGTCAGCACCAGCGCAAACGCGAGCAGGCACAGGACCACAAACACCACCACTGCCTCACGCGGCGTCACCCGGCCGGTGGCCAGCGGCCGACCCGCGGTTCGTTCCACCTGGCCGTCGAAGTGGCGGTCGGCGAAGTCGTTGATCGCACAACCGGCCGAGCGCATCAACGCGGTCCCGAGAACGAATACCAGCAGTATCCACCATGGCGGGAACCCGGCCGCGGCGATCCATAGCGCCCACAGTGCCGGCCAAAGCAGCAGGTAGATGCCGATCGGCCGATCCGCGCGCACCAGGCGCCAGTAGTCGCCAAAACGTGCGCGCCAGTCGGTCGGGGATGACGCAGGCGGGGATGCCATCATGTGCGCAACGCCGGCAGACCCGGCAGGAACAGCTCGTTGACCAGGATGCGCTCACCACGGAAGTCGAACAGGGTCCGTCGCCCCCACAGAGCGGCAGGTTTGTGCCCGAGATGGGCAGTAGCACGCGCGAACAGCCGGTGACGCGGTGTGATCCTGGCGACCTCGACCCGCAACCGGCGCGTCGTCGGGTCAGCGAACAGCACCTCGCCGAGCGGACGCTGACCGAGCTGGGTCAGCGCATGAACCGGCCCACGCAGAGAACCCAGAGGGATCAGCGTGCGTGCGAACACCATTGCATTGCGCCCGCAGTACAGCTTGACCTCGCGCACCAGCGTGGCCTGGGCCGGACCGCCGTCGAGCAGGCCCGCCTCGCTGGGCAGTGCCGCCGCGCGCCCCTGGAGCACGAGTTCGACACGGAACCGACCGCGGCAACTCGCGATCACCGAACGCGTCAGCGAACCGCGATCGCTCAACCAGGCGTGCAAAGACGGCAACACGCCCGGCAGGCGGCGTGCAGAGAGCGGGGTCCAGCGGGGTTCACGCAGGGCACAGGGGCTTGGTTTGGTGCGTCGTAACATGTGGTCGCGCGGTGCTTGTCAGGCTCGATTATCGCACGCCGGGGCGTGTTGCTGGCAGGTCGGAGGGCTTGGCGACGACATAGGATTGGTTGATTGATGGGCGTGGTGGCGCAGTTATTTTTGATGCGCGGCGGCGCGCACCCGATTTTGAAAGCGGGGACTGCCCCGCACGCAGGTCCCTTTTCTTTGCTTGCCCAAAGAAAAGAGACGAAAAGAAAAGGCACCCCAAGGCTTGGTCGGCGCTGCGC
>Ga0116164_10001182_pt1 | contig 20086 bp, 18 predicted proteins | sample AD_UKC109_MetaG_FD_89888 | JGI IMG/M metagenome (GOLD analysis project Ga0116164, IMG submission 89888) | Active sludge microbial communities of municipal wastewater-treating anaerobic digesters from Hong Kong - AD_UKC109_MetaG | ecosystem: Engineered > Bioreactor > Anaerobic > Digestate... | reverse complement strand
GCATCTGGAGCTCGGTGCCACCTTTCGGATCTACCAGCTTGAAAAGAGGATCCACTATGGCGCGGGACCCGACCTCCTCGGCCTCCTCGACCTGAAGGGGGTTGGGAGGGTGAGGGCGAGAAAGCTTCACCGGGCCGGGTACACCAGCATCGAGAAGCTAAAGGGGGCAAAGGCGGCGGACATCGCCGAAGTCGTCGGCCCCAGGATCGCAGAGAGGGTGATGGCTCAGCTCCGAGGCGAGGGAATGGGAGGACGATTGTAGCTGTCGGGCGGGGAAACTTTATGACGACCTTGGTAGCCCTCACCTCTTAAGCAAGATAGAGCTCTATTGAGCCTCGTTGAAGGATAATCGAATGAAAGTTAATCTCGGGGGGATCGTACCCCTCTCTACCCTGGACTGGACGGGGATTGCATCCGCCGTCATCTTTATGAGGAGATGCCCTTTGAGGTGCCCCTATTGCCACAACCGGCATCTGCAATCCGGTGAGAGCTTCGAGGATCTGTCCTACATCAAAAAGGAAATCTACGAAGCTGCTCCATTCATTACTGCCGTAGTTCTCTCTGGTGGTGAACCTCTAGTCCAGCTTAAAGCCTCACGCCAAATAGCACAGTTCGCCAAAGAAATCGGACTTAAGGTAGGATTGGAGACCTGTGGTTATTTTCCAGATCGTTTGGCTGATCTACTCGCTGAGGGATTGGTGGACAAGGTATTTCTTGATATTAAGGAAGCGTTGAGAGATCCGGAATATTCAAACGCTACTGGACGAAAGGATATCGCTCCCCGAGTTAGGGAAAGCCTGGAACGATGTCTGGAATCAGGTGTTTCCCTTGAAGTCCGAACTACAGTTTTTCCTAATACGAAAAAAGTTCCTAATATGCCTTCGCCTTCTTTAGAAGGGCTGATAGAAATCGGAATTCTACTTGCTAAAGCAAACATAATGTCATTTACTTTGCAGCAAGGACTTCCCAGAGATCGAGAAGATTTTGAACCAATTCCAATAAAAATGCTTGTAGATATATCAAACAAAATAAAAGATTTTTGTGGCATAAATGTCACAATTAAAAATAGTCCTATGCCATTTCAAAGCGCTCCTTATCAGACAAAATTACCCCAGATATGCCAATTACGCCAACAGAGTCGATCATGCCATTCATGTGAACCTGAAATATCTAAAAAATGTACTCAATTGAAGATAACTCCTGATTTATTTGAGAATGGGTGACCAGAGTTGAAGATCGTGGGCTTTGTGGGGATGCCCGGCTCCGGGAAGTCGGTGGCAGCAGACGTCGCAAGGAAACTGAACATACCCGTCGTCGTCATGGGCGACGTCATCCGGGAGGAGGCGGCGCGGCGGGGCCTCGACCCGACTGACAAAAATCTCGGGGCCGTCGGAAACAATCTCAGGAATAAAGAGGGCCCCGACGCCATCGCCGCCCGGTGCCTCGCTAAAATCCGCGAGACGAAAGCGCCCGTGGTCGTCGTCGAGGGGATCAGGAGCAAATCCGAGGTGGACCTCTTTCGGAAAAGCTCGAACGGCTTTCAGCTCATCGAGGTCTTCGTCCCCGACGAGGTCCGGCTCGCGCGGATCAGGTCCAGGGGCAGGTCCGACGACGCCAACGAGTCCGACCTCGCAAAGGCCGTGGCGAGTCGGGACTCCCGGGAGCTTGGGTGGGGGATGGGCGAGGCGATCCGGGCGGCGGATCTGCGGATCGAGAACTCCGGGAGCGTGGAGGTGTTCGAGGCTAGGGTGAGGGAGATATTGGAGGGGGATGAAGAACAGTCCGGCAATTTGTTGGAACTTTCTTCGGAACGAACTTAAGCGCCTTTGGGTTTCGTCTCCTTTTGACATCTTAGGAAAAAGAGATAAGGTTTGAGGACGATAAGCCCGAGCGGTGCATTAGCGCTGAAGGCGGGCTGCGATGCGAATAGATGACGATACTAGGAAGATCTTAATCACAATTGCTGAAGCCGCTGTTAACCTATTCATTGCGATCATCTTGGTAAGCTCGCTTCTTTACTTTTTACTCGTGTTAATGTTCGGCGTCGAGACCATCGGTGACCTAAAGGGGTTCGCAGACGCCTCCAAGGACATTATGATCTCTCTGCTGATCATCGTCGGCGGAGTTCTCATCCTGGCTTTTCTAACTATGTTCGTCGGCTGGCTGTCAAAAGATGAAGGAGGCATAATGATCCTTCCCTTTGAGGTTGCAGCGGGCGATGACAAGTACAGCGGTAAGGCCATTTCTCATATGCTGACAGCTGAGCTGCTAAGAATCCGTCAGATTCACAACGTCAAATACAAAGGGATCAGCCAGATATCTGAAAGTTTTACCTTCCCACTCTTGGCACCCACTAGTGAGGATCTTACCTATTCAATCTCTCAGATGGGGCCGGTAGGTTTCGGCACGACGTCGATCCACCTCGGTCCTTTGATGGCCATTCTGAAAAGGCTCTGGCCCTGGGGAGATCACGGTCAGGTGGTCTCTGGAAGTCTGCAAAAATACGGATCAAAGACTAGCCTCGTGGCCTGTCTGGAGCATCAAAAAATCAGGGCATGGGAAGCCAGCGAGATCAAAGACGGGGGAAAGGTCGGCGATGAAATCATTCCCGCTCTCGTCAGTGACCTCGCCTTCAAGATGGTTCACGATCTCTCACTGGAAGGGAATGCTGTCAAGAAGATCACTGCAAAGACCTGGCAGGGTTTTAAGCATTTTACCGAGGCGTTGGATGCTTACCATCAGTACAATTTGACAGACGATACAAGCTATTTGGAGCAGGCCCGAATAGAATGCCTTAAGGCTGCGAAATCCGAGATAGGCTATGAAAAGCTTCTTAAACTGCTTTATAACTTGGGAATGGCATATTCCGAAAAAAGAGAACTTTATAAAGCTGAAGAACTATTATTTTTGGCTTACGAGATCAAACCAGATGACGAATTCGCTTTGTTCGGCCTGGGTTATTTATATGGTATCCAGAATCGACATCAAAAATCACTTGAGTATTTTGAGAAAGCAGCCAATATCAATCCCAAAAACGCCATTATTTGGTCTGCCAGAGCAATTGACCATATTGGCATGAATCAGTATAGTAATGCCTTAGAATGTATTGATATAGCAATCAATATAAACCCAAAATTAGACGAAGACCTAGAATTTCACTACTTAAAGGGCCTTGCTCTTGACAAATTAAAGCGTTATGAAGAAGCCCTTGACTCTTTCGAGGAAGCAGTCAAACTCGATCCGCAAAAAGTTGACGCACATTACAAAAAAGGCATCGCTTTTGGCAAATTAAAGCGTTACGAAGAAGCCCTTGAATCTTTCGAGAAGGTGGTTAAACTCGATTCACAGAGAGCCGATGCGTGGTATAGCAAAGGCGCTACCCTAAACAACTTAATGCGTTACGAAGAAGCTCTCGAATCTTTCGAGAAGGTGGTCGAACTCGATTCGCAGAAAGCCGATGCTTGGACCGGCAAAGGTACTGCCCTAAACAATTTAGAGCATTACGAAGAAGCCCTCAAATCTTTCGAAAAGGCGATTGAACTCGATTCGCGGAAAGCGAATGCATGGTATGGTAAAGGCGCTGCCCTAAACAACTTAATGCGTTACGAGGACGCCCTCGAATCTTTCGAGAAGGCGATTGAACTCGATTCGCAGAACGCAGATGCTTGGACCGGTAAAGGTATTGCTCTGAATAATTTAGATAATTATGAAGACGCCCTCGGACCACTCGAGAAGGCGGTCGAACTTGATTCGCAGAACGCAGATGCTTGGTATGGCAAAGGCGCTGCCCTAAACAACTTCACGCGTTACGAGGACGCCCTCGAATCTTTCGAGAAGGCGGTTGAACTCGGGCTGAAATCTGCGACGCTATACATAGCCCTCGCCCGCCTATACCGTAAGCTCGGAAGAGTGGGCGAGAGCGCTGAAGCGTGCAAAAGCGCCCGCGGTCTGATCGATAACGAAGACGAATACAACTGCGCCTGCTTCGAAGCTGTCTGTGGGAGCCCCGACGCCGCCTTCGCGCTGCTCAGAATCGCCCTGGAGAAGAAGGAGGTGACAGCAGATTATGCGCGCCGGGACCCCGACTTCGAGTTCATTCGGGACGACCCCCGCTTCTCGGCCCTGCTGGACGAGTTCTCCACCGACGGGGAGAAGGGGCCAGAGTGATCCCGCGCCGCCCGCCTCCCGGCGCCGTCGCCGACGGGGCGGAGGACTTCTGGAGGTAGGAGAGCAAGGGCGAGGGAATAGGTCCGTAGAAAATGTGATATCACACGACGACAATTAATTGACAACCATGAACCCCGAACCCGTCACCTTCACCCCCATCGGCGTCGTCCACTGCGACTTCGGCGAACCGTCAGACCCCAAGACCATGAGAAACTCCCTCTCAGTCCTTGAGATCGACGAGAAGTACGCGGAAGGCCTGGAGGGGATCGAGAAGTTCCGCCACATCTTCGTGATATACCACATCCACCGCGCCCTCGGCTACGACCTGAAGGTCCACCCCATGGGCGACAGGTCGATCCCCATGCGGGGCCTCTTCGCCACCCGAACCCCGAGAAGGCCAAACCCCATCGGCCTCACTGTGGTGGAGGTCCTGAACGTCGAGGGAAACAAGATCACCGTCACGGGCCTTGACGCCCTGGACAAAAGCCCCATCCTGGACATCAAACCCTACGAAGAGCACTTCGACTCGCCAAAAGGGGTCGAGGCGGAGAAAGACCCCAAATACAGGCCCTTGGATGGCTGAGAACGGCTTCAGGGAAACTTGGGCCGACAGACGGTTCGACTGGCGGTTCGGCGCCGCAGGGAGGCGTCTTCGCGAAGAGCGAACCTAAATCCTCAATGGAGTGACAACAGCTCCAGCACCCAGTAGATATCTAAAATATATTTAAGCTGTCTTTTGAGATCTCGGCCGCCCAGATATGGGGCGCCAATGGTGCTTCAGTGGTGGACCGCGGTCTTATCATAATCCGATCATATGGTCATATATTGATTGATCAGCCCGTGAGATCTCCTCTCACACGAGAACCGTCTGCGTCGTTGATTAAATATTTATTGAACTTGATGGAGAATATACCATCATGCCATTCTTCCCCACCCTCCGGTCCGGCGGAGGCTCCGTCAAGGCCAGCGAAGACGCGAACGGCACCGGTGAGCTTTTATGACCGACGTCTGCCTCTGTTTCGAGGTCCACCAACCTCTGAGGCTCCGAAAGGACTTCTTCTGGGGCGGATCGCCCATGCGAAAGATCGAGCCCCGCCAGATCTCCGACTTCTACTCCGACGACCCCGAGAACCGAAGGATATTCAACCGGGTCGCCGAGAAGTGCTACCTTCCGACAAACGAGATCATCCTCGAGGAGATAAGAAGGCACCAGGACTCCGAGCGCCCCTTCAAGGCCGCCTACAGCTTCTCGGGGGTATTTCTCGACCAGTGTGAGCGGTATAACCCCCAAGTTCTCGAATCCTTCACCCAGCTCGTCGAGACCGGGATGGTGGAGGTTCTGGAGCAGACCTACCACCACTCCTTAGCCAGCCTCTACGAGGACGGAAGGGAGTTCGCAGAGCAGGTGAAGATGCACCGGGAGAGGATATGGGACGCCTTCGGCACGAAGCCCCGGATCTTCGAGAATACGGAACTCCTCTACGACAACCGGATCGCGAGAATCGTCGAGAATATGGGCTACGACGGGATCTTCGCCGAGGGGGTCGTTGCTCCTCCAAACCACATCTATCGGCCGGAGGGTTGCGATAAGATCTCTCTTCTCCTCCGGGACTATCAGATCACCGACGACATGGGATTTCGGTTCTCGGCCCGGTGGTGGAACGAGTACCCCCTCACTGCCGTCAAGTACGCCTCCTGGATCGCGGCAAAGCCCGGCGAGTGCGTCAACATCTTCTGCGACTACGAGACCTTCGGCGAGCACCAGTGGGCCGACACCGGGATCTTCGACTTTTTGAAGTTCCTCCCTGGCGAGGTCCTGAAGTGGGACCACCTGAGGTTTGCCACCCCCAGCGAGGTGGTGACGAGAAATCCGGCCATCGAGACCATAAGCGTCCCAAAGACCACCTCCTGGGCAGACATCGAAAGAGACACCAGCTGCTGGCTCGGTAACGCTCTCCAGTGGGCCTGCTACACCTACCACCGGAGACTTGAGGGCCCCATCAAGGAGAGCGACGATCCTCGCCTTCTGGAGACATGGAGGACCCAGGGCCTCTCCGACCACCTCTACTACGCCTTCACCCACGGCGGCGGGCCCGGTGAGGTCCACAACTACTTCAGCCCCTACGGCAGCCCCTACGACGCCGCAGTCACCTTCTTCTCTGTCCTCTCCGACCTAAACTTTCGGGTCAAGTCCTGGGCAGATGCCGCAGCCGACCCCTTCCTCTTCTCGACCGGGATCGACCAGTTCACCGGGGACGTCGTCTGGGGACGGCGAGGCCTGAAAAAGGTTCTCGAGACGGCAGAGATCGATTCCCTCGAATACCACGCGAAAAGAGGCGACCTCTCGGCCTGGGCGAAGTGGAGCCTCGCCGACGCCGACCTCGCCGGAAGGCTCGAAGATGCAGAACGGCTCCGCGGTGAGGATCTGAGATCTGCCCTTCTCGAGGCGGTGGCCGGGGCAGCGAGAGGAGAGGGGCCAGAGGCGAAGAACAAGAAAAAAGCAGGTTCGGGGAGCAGGAGGAAGAAGAGATGAGCCTTGATCTGAGTTTTCATCCGAAGAGCTATCAAGAGGGTACAGGGCGCGAATGGCTGATAACAAACGGCCTTGGAGGATACGCCTCCTCGACGATCCTGGGGTCGAACACCAGGTCCTACCACGGCCTGTTGGTGGCGGCATTGACCCCGCCCACAGGAAGGACCCTCCTCCTCTCCTCTCTGGACGAGGAGCTGATGATCGGATCGAACCGCTTCCATCTCGCCTGCCACCAGTACCCCGGAGCGATATACCCCCAGGGTTTTCGCCACCTGGAGGAGTTTCGACAGGACCCGATCCCGACCTTTCTATATCGGACCGATGACGGAACTGTCGTCAGTAAGAAGGTCTTCATGGTCGCCGGTGAGAACACCACCGTCGTCAGATACGAGATCGACGGGTCCTGCCTCTTCAAGGCGGTCCCCCTCGTCAACTGCAGAAGCTTTCACGTGGCCTCTCGCGCCCCTCCGATGGACCTGGAGAGGATAGATCGAGAGGACGGAGGGAGCGGCGTCCGCCTCCGATCAGGTTGCGACTTCACCATCATCTCCGACAAGGCCCGCTACGTGAGAGAGGGGCTCTGGTACAACAACCTAGAGTACGAGGTCGAAAGGCAGAGGGGACTTGGTTGGAGGGAGGACGCCTTCTCTCCAGGATGGTTCGAGGTCCAGGTCGATGGCCACCTCACCTTCAGCATCGTTGCATCAGTCGACCGGGATTCGGCAGATGGGGTAGATGATCTGATGGAAAGGGAGGTGGAGAGGATCAGACGTCTTTCCGGGAATGGCAGGAGAGATCCGAGGTTCAGGGTTCTCGCGGCTGGTGCTGACCAGTTCCTGGTCCGGAGGGGCGAGGGAAAGAGCATCATCGCAGGGTACCACTGGTTCAACGACTGGGGGAGGGACGCCATGATCGCGCTTCCGGGCCTCCTTCTCACCACCCGCAGGTTCGATGACGCTCGGACCGTCCTCGCCACCTTCGCCGGAGCGATGAAGGACGGCCTCCTCCCCAACGACTTCGGGGCGGAAGGATACAACACCATCGACGCAGCCCTCTGGTTCTTCTGGTCGCTCTACAAGTATTGGTCCTACTCCGGGGATACGGAGCTGGTGAGGGAGCTCTTCCCCTCCATGCGGGCGATCGTAGACCGCTACTCTCAAGAGACGCCGGGATCGTTCTCCGACGAGGACGGCCTTATCGTCTCAAAGCCCGGCCTCACCTGGATGGATGCGAAGGTGGAAGGCGTGTTTGTAACTCCCCGGGCCGGAAAGGCCTGCGAGATCAACGCCCTCTGGTACAACGCCCTGAAATCGATGGAGATATTCGCGCAAGAGCTTGGCGAGGATTGGGATGGCGAGCTTGCAGAGACGGTCAGTGAAAGCTACGAGAAGTTCTGGAACTCAGATACTGGGTGCCTATTCGATCTGATCGACGAGATAGACCCGGCCATCAGGCCAAACCAGGTGATAGCAGCATCCCTCCCCTTTACCCCCCTCGATGGCGACCAGATTCAGGGGATCGTCGATCTGGCCACCGAGGAGCTCCTGACGCCCTTCGGCCTGAGAACTCTATCGCCCAAAGATCCAGCCTACATAGGGCGGTACGAGGGCGGACCTGTCGAGAGGGATCGGGCCTACCACCAGGGGACGGTCTGGCCATGGCTTTTGGGGCCGTACATAACCGCCCGCCTGAAGGCGAAGCAGAGCTCAAAAAAGGCGATAGACGAGGCGAGAGAGCTGTTGGGCCCCCTCATGAACCTCGACGGCCAGATCGGTGTTGGGACGATCTGCGAGGTCTTCGACGGCGACGAGCCCCACCGGGCCGGAGGCTGCATATCTCAGGCTTGGTCCGTCGGAGAGGTGATGAGGGCCTGGTCGGAGGACGTGATGGGAGGGTCGAAGAAGCTGAAGAGGAGGAGCGTCTAGCGGATAGCTGCTCCTGCCACCCTCTCTACGGCCTCTTCTGAGACCTTTCCCTCTCGCCCTCGTCCCCTTTTTCCCTTTTCCGGCATCCTTGAAAGTATCAAGCCCGTGCGGGAGCCTATTTTTCGATATTCTACTCGACAACAGTGGCGTTTTGAGGCTGCGCTGCCATCATCGCCATCAGCATGTCGATCCAGGAGGGGGCAGCCATCGCCTCATCAGGCACCACTATCACCGTCGGCTCGTTATATTTGGAGTAAGTCACCGTAGAGTCAGATTCGATCTCCATTTCGACGTCGCCCACCTCACCAACGGGAAGGCCCATCATATCCGCGGTCAGAGTCAGCTTCAAGACGACCTGGTTTTTCAGGGGCAGGTGAGACTCCTTAGAGATCCAAGTCGTCCATTCCATCTCGCTCTCCTCGAAGATCTCGGTGATGTTCATGGCGTAGAGGGGCATCGAGCCCATCTGCTGGTTGAGGATCGTGGTGAAGGTCTCCATGTCGGGATTGACTTTCACCTTGTAGGCGTTCTCGCCGTTGACCTTCTCAGACCCCACCAGTTCGATCTCGGAAGAGTTGAGAAGCTCTGCCTGGGTCTTCACCTGGTTCTGCTGGTCCCACATATCTTCGGGCATCCCGGGCATCTTCGTCCAGTTACCGTCGATATTGGTGTACATGGTGTCTCCTTTCATGTACATCTCCATCTCCGAGACCAGCTCTCCTGTCTCTTCAGTGATGGTGGTGGTGGTCGTGTTCATCTTCATGGCGCGATCCGTGACGTTAAGCGCGCCTTCGCCCACAGACTTGGTCTCAAAGGTCATGGTCCGAAGGGTTTTGTTCGTCTCCGAGTTGTTGATCACTTTTATGGTCTGATCCATATCCACAGCGAAGGCAACGGTATCTACATCCTCCACCGACTCGATCATCATCGCCTTCAGCTCCTCAGCGCTCGGCTTCTCCTCGACGCAGCCGGAGAAAGCGATGACCATCAAGGCCAATAACAGTAATAGTTTCTTCATGTGCTAGGCCCTCTCTACGACGCACTATTTCACACTATCGTTCGGCTTTTGGGTCTGTTCCCGGACAAAAACCGACGATCATCTATTGCGTCGAGGTTTCTGGGGCAGCTGGGAGGTTAAGACATGATTCAATGATCAATAAAAATGCCCGGCATCGGCTGGCAGAGTGTAATTCACCGAGGATCAAGATCGAGGAGAAAAATGGTGCAGGGTTTTTTGCCCCTACCATTCGCTCTCTGCCTTCCAGGAGGCCTCTTTGAATACGGTGCCTGGATACTTCACATCACTGGTGAACTCTTCGGTCACCAGGCGGTATTGCCTCTGGTTTCTGTTGCCGCGACGTTCGAGGACGCCGTCGTAGTACATTCGCGAAAGGTACGTCGAGACTGTGCTGAGCTTTATGTCGTCGGATACGGTCTCGTACCGATCTCTCAGCTCGTTTGAGGAGAACCAAGAGTCTGGAAACTCTTGTCTAACGAAGATCTCCAGCCGATCTCTGAGGGTCCGGTTGTCTTCGGGTTTTGGCTGGAGCGCCTCTCGGGCCTCGTCTGCACTTTCTGAAAATACGCCTGCTGCGATCAAGAAATCGATGACCTTCTCTCGGATGATGGCACCCTCAAATACGTGCGTCGACCTCATTCCGCCATCTTCGATCTCGATTTTGACCTTCATTGAACACACCCTCTGTCCTGAGGGACCCTGCTGACGGGGCTCCAACCCACCCTTCGTGGAATTGGAGATGGAGAAGCCCGACTAACAGATTGAGGGAATCGTTATTGGCGAACCAGGATGAAAACGTATAGAACTCCTGATCCGCCCACCCCCTTCATTTGAACCCTTCATTTTATGTGTTAATCGCGACAGATGATGAAGGGCGAACCAAGATGAGAGCCGTCTCGGAAGGCTCCATCAGATTCGCCCACTCCCCCCTTCATTGCTTATCTCCCTTACCTTGTTTACATAATCAAATGTGAACTTGGAGCCCCGGGGTCCGAGTTCGGTCCTGACGTCGCTCCAAAGGCAGATGAAAACCCACCATCTCTGTCTCCCCTTCACTTCCCCTACCAACGACGAACCTCAGCCCCCTTCAAAGCTTTGGTCCCCCCTTCATTGCTATGTGATCAGACAGGATGCGAATTTACTTCTACCAACATCCCTTGTGTTATATTGGTATATAAACTTTTCTAGGTGTAGGGAGTTGTAGTAGCCGGATAAAAACCATTATATTGGGATTAATTTCGAATTAGACCTTTAATATCAGTTTTACACATGTTCACAAGACCTAAAAATGGTTTTGGAATTAAATAATCCAAATATAAGATAATTCATGGTCCTCAACGAAATAAATATGATCAAAATCGGAAAAATTTTGCATTCATTTCTAGAAAACGCCGAGATGGCCGAAAAACGTGCCATTGCTTGCCCCACCGAGATTGAAGGTTTGAGAAGCAGCGATTCTACGCGCCATGAAGGTCGGTGGTGACTGGGCCTTTTGAGGCTCCCCCGTATCGCCTCCCGCCACTGCATTGGCGGCAAACCCCAGAAGTCATGTCAAAACATCGCGCACAGATCAGCCTTCCGCAGAGCCGACAGGTAAAAAGTTTGTCAGCCCTAGCGCATATGCTGCAGACGCCAAAAAGTTCCATGATATCAAGACGCCTGATTAGGTTCGAAGTACTCCTCCACCAGCCAGTCGCCGATCTCTTTCATATACTTGCGCTTCCGCTCATCCTCCAAAGCGGCCTGGTAGATCTCGGATAGGTCTTCGTACATGTATAGTTCCACAAGCTGATGGGGAACCATTTAAATCTGTCGCGCGTCCGAGACTGACGTTTCGCTGGCGAAAAAGTCCACGAGACGGTCAAAAGGTACCATATTCTCAAAGCGGATCGCTTTTGTCGCCTCCCTTCTTCCAGAGGATAAGAGCCACATCTTTTGAGTCAAAAACACCTTTCAACAGGCCCGCATGAAGCGGATGATCTCCACAGACTATCATCAGCGTGCCACTCGGGATTGCGGCTGCGAGCTCTCCCAGATGGCCGTCGATGGCGGATGCTGCCTCTCTGATTTCGTCGATCCCGCCGCCCCGATGCGCGATCCTATCGATCCCGATGAAGTGGGCGACGAGGAGCTTCGGCCTCCTTTTCAGAGCCGCCAGAGCCCGAGCCAGGATCTCCCGGTCGAAATCCCTGGCGTTCAGGCTTTTGGGTACTCCCATCACCATCTTCACGAAGCCCTCAAAAGTCCGGGCGCCTCCCTCCTCCATCACCACCGCTGATCGAACGTTCTCGGAGCTTGCCCATTCCAGAAGGCTTCTTATCTCGGACTCAGAGGCCTGGGTGGTGTTGCTGATGCCGTGGTTTTGGGGCATGAGGCCTGTGAGGATCGAGGCGATGGCCGGGGTGGTGGAGGGGGCGACGCCCTCAGCCTTCAGGAGAAGGCCCTCTTCGGCCATCGATCTAATCTTCGGAAGGTCGGGCTCCATCGCCTTGTAAAGGCCGTAGCCGAGGCTATCGACGATGGCGAGGACGACTCTGTCGCACTCCCACCCCTCCACCTCGTCTATGGGCACCCCGTCGATGGGCGGGGTTCGCACCCTAAGAGCCCTAGCCATGGTGGGGGCAACGTCTATCAGTTTTATCGATCTCATATCCTGCAGGTTAAAACAGATTAAAACGAATTATGGACGAAATCTGAAGAGGGCTTCGATTTCGCCCCCTCCTGTCCATCACCGCTCTGTTTTTTAATCTGTCAGGCCCCACCGTGGGCCTTCTGACGCCTCTGCCGGTCGAGCCGAAGTGTTCTTTGATCTCTCGAAGAAAGGCTGCAGCCCCGGCGAAGCTGAGGGGGCACTCTTCTTTGACCCTGTTCGTTTTGTCTTTTTCAGTGGTCGGTTCAGAACCTGGCTTTGGAACTGTTATCGGCATTCTAAATTACTTCTTACATCTGAATTGGACGCCATCTGCAGTCGCATTGCAGAAATAAATTTGGTTGAATCGGACGCTTGAGGGCTACAACTATAAGCTCTGATTGAATAGATGAAGATGATGGATCTGAAGACCAAGGCGCGTTTGATCTCTGCGGGAAGCGTTGAGCTGCCGGAGGTCTTTCGCCCTTCGGGGCTGGTCTCGACAGCAGGTCCCGGCGCCGGGGAGACGAACGTCTTTTTCAAGTCCGGCGATCGGAGGGTGAGGCTATCGGTGGCGGAGAGTTCTCCCCTGAAGCTGGTGGAGCTTGTGGGACGCGAGGTGGCGATCATCGAGGACGGCGTCGAGGTCGCTCGGGGCGTTCTTGAACGGCCGCTGCTTCACTGTCCGAGGCAGGCCTACATCACCGTCAGCGAAAGGTGCATCTACGACTGCAAGTTCTGCGCCGTGCCGAAGCTTTCTGGAGGCGTCAAGTCGAAGGAGAGGGTCGAGAGGATGGTGGCCGAGGCCTGGGATACAGGAGAGCTTGAGGCGATATCTCTGACCAGCGGCGTCGAGCGGTCTCCAGAAGAAGAGGTCACAAGAGTCGCAGAGATCATCAAATCTCTCCGAAAGTTCGACGTGCCGATAGGGGTCTCGGTCACCCCCGCCCCAGGTTCCAACAAGATACTAAAAGCGGCGGGAGCCGACGAGATCAAGTACAACGTGGAGTGTCTCGACCCAGATCTCTTTGAGAGGATCTGTCCCGGAGTCTCTTTGGAGAAGATCAAGACGGCGCTCAGAGACGCCGTCGACAAATTCGGCGAGAACAGGGTATTCTCCAACGTGATCATAGGCCTCGGCGAGTCAGAGGTCGCCCTCAGGGACGGGATCAAGGAGCTGGCCGAGATGGGCGTCCTGCCGGTCATCAGGGCCGTCTACCCTCACCCCCTGAGAAAGGGCGAGATCGAGATGGTTCGGCCGACCCCCGAACGGCTCATCGAGCTTGCTCGTCTCACTCGAAATCTCCTCGACGAGCACGGCCTCCGGGGCGACCTCGCCGAGACGGGATGCTATCGATGCACCGGCTGCGACCTGGTACCCCATCGGGATCTATGACAAATAGTTCATAGATCTTCTCGGTGCCTGGCGAAGAGGAGGTAGTAGGCGGCGACGCCAGCCAGCTCTCCGAACTGCAAGAGAATCTCCTCCGCCTCCAGGGCTGTCGCCCTCTCGCCACCCTTGTAGAAGAGGCCAACGGCGTCCCTTATCCCCAGATCGTCGATAGGAACGGCCTCAAGCCTTCCAAGGCCCCTCAACAAGACGTAGTCTGCGGTCCACCTCCCGACCCCCCTCATCGATACCAGAACCTCTCTCGCCTCCTCCGTCGCCATCTTCTTGAGGGACTCCAGATCCAGGTCTTCCGAGACTGCGGCCTCTGCGATTCCCAGGATGAAACGGCTCTTGTTCATGCTGAGGCCCAGATCTCGCAGATCCTGGGGCTCAAGGCCCGCCAGCCTCCCGGGGGTGGGGAAGGCTCTGAACTCGAGGTCTTTGAACTTCAAAGCCTGGCCGAGGCGAAAAACCAATCTGTTCTGGAGGGTGGCAGCGACCTTAAGGCCGATCTGCTGCTCGATGATTGCGATCACCAGGGCCTCAAAGATCGTGGCGGTCCGAGGGGGCTTGAGGCCCCAGAGCTTCTTTGCTAGGGAGGCGAATATGGGGTCTTCCGTTTCGTAGAGGGGGCGAAGATCTAGGTCTGAAGAGAGGATCCAGGAGGCGATGTCGGTGGCCGAGGAAGCAGAAAATGGTTCATGTTTCTCGTGGGTTTCAGAAACGCTCCTCGGCCCCAAAGCCGAACCAGGTCCAACTGTGCTCTCCGACGCAGACCTGAAGAGACGCGCCTCGATCTGTCCATGCCGCTCGGTGACCACCAGAAGATGGGGCGAGCCATCTTCCTCAAAGCTTTTGTAGAGGGTCCCGTCCAGAAAGGCGGTGTGGGTCCAATCCCCAAACCGGGCATAAATGCTGGAGCTTTTGCCGAAATCGAAGGGCTGGAGGGGCTTGACGATTCCCCGAGAGATGGGGATCATGGTTCAGGGACCTGCTGCCGAAATTCTCGAAACGCTCCCCTTCGTCTCATCTCTGCCAACCTTCCTAAGAAGATAGGCGGTGCATATTCCTCCCAGGATGGTGTGAAACCACAGCTGGGCGACCCTTACGAGGATAGTAACGGCCGCAGCGTCGTGGAGGGATACCCCCACGGCCGTGAAGAGGGCGGTCATGAGGATGTCGACGATGCCGAGGCCCCCCGGCAGGATCAGGGGAAGGTTCTGGAATACCATGATCACCGAGTAGACCGCAAATATGGCGAATAATGGGACATCCACCCCCAGAGACCGGAAGGCGACGAAGGCTACCAGGTTGAGGGAGAGCCAGCCCGCAAAAGCCCAGAAGGAACTCAGTATGAGCGGGCCGTTCCTGTTTTTCAGAAGAAGCATGCTCAGCTGGAACCGGCGGGTGATGTCGCAGTAAAAGTTCCTGTTGACCCTCCTTTTGAAGATCCATTCCACCTTATCGACGACGGCGTTGACCACCCTATGGAGGAGGTTCTCTGAGAAGCAGACCCCGACGAAGAGGACGCCGACCGATACCATGAGAAATATCATCGAAAAGCAGGTGGTGAGGGCCCAGGATGGAACATCGTAGTAGAGGACTAGGTAGGCAAGGCCCATGGACATCCCGAGGACGAAGGGGATCGCCGTGATGATCCGAGTGGCTGCGACGCTGGCGGTGCTGGAGTCGAGCCTCGCGTTTCCCGCAATCTTGTTCAGGAAGTATAGGCGGCCAGTCTCGCCCGAGACGCTTCCCGAGGGGATCAGGTTGTTCAGAAATATGCTGGACATGTAGATGAAGAAGACGTCGGCAAGAGAGATGCGGTAGTCCAGCTCTCGGACCAGGGTCTTCCAGGATAGGGCGTTGAAGACGACGTCCATGAGGGAGAGGAGAAAGGCCAGGCCGAAGATCGCCAGGTTCACCTGGGAGAGGCTTTCTGCCACCTCTCCGAACCCCAGGTGATAGAGGTATGCGAAGTAGGCGGAGAGCCCCAGAACCACCAGTCCCGTGGACTTTCTGGCGTTGATCGTCGGAAGCTCTACATCTTGGGCCACACCGCCTACGAGGATCTCGGCTTAGAAATAGTTATCTTTTCTTCGTTCAGAATAATAACCGTCCATATGGGCACGAGCATTTCGAGGGGGATGGCCATTTGCACAACTGGAGGCCGGAGAAGTACGAGAGGAGCTCCTCGGCCCAGAAGCTCTGGGCAGAAGAGCTGATAAGAAAGATCGAGATCAAGGGCAGAGAGAGGGTTCTAGACATCGGGTGCGGCGACGGCAAGATCACCGCCAGCATTGCGGGCCTATTGACGAAGGGATCGGTTCTGGGGATCGACAGCTCAAAAGAGATGGTCCGTTTCGCGAAAGATAAGTTCCCGCCCGGAAGCCACAAAAACCTCCGTTTCATGGAGGCTGACGCCCGAGACCTCAGGTTCGATGAGGAGTTCGACTTGGTGGTATCCTTCGCCACCCTCCACTGGGTCGGAGATCACGGCCCCGTCCTCCGGGGAATCCGGCGAGCCCTGAAGCCGAAAGGCAGGATCTTCCTCCAGTTTGGTGGACGGGGTAACGCTGCGGCCCCCCTGAAGATCGCCGACGAGATGACCGGGGAGGATAGGTGGCGAAGTTACTTCGGGGGTTTCGATTTTCGGTACGGCTTCTTCGGGCCCGAGGAGTACCGAGCCTGGCTCGAAGAGGCGGGCCTTATGCCGCAGAGGGTCGAGTTGATCCCCAAAGACATGGTCCAAAAGGACTCCAAGGCCTTCGCGGGCTGGATCGAGACGACGTGGCACCCCTACCTTGAACGGGTTCCAGAGGGCCTCCGCCGGGAGTTCATCGCCGAGATCGTGGACCGCTACCTTCAGCAACATCCTGCCGACGATGGGGGGAGGGTCCACGTCGGGATGATGAGGCTTGAAGTGGTGGCGGAAAAAGGTCAGAGCTGGAGGGGCTGAATGAGTGACGAGAATCAGACCTCGTCCACCGACCTGCCCGTCAGGGCGGAATCGGGCTCCGCCTCCAGGATGTCGAGGTCGGACTTTGCGAAGTCGTCTTTCATCTTCACCAGGATCCACCGTTCGTTCTTACCGTGGCCGGTCCGGGTGAGGGCATAGCCGCCCACGAGCTTTTTGCCTGAGAGGTTCACGGTGGCGTGGCCCTTTTCGAGGGCCTCGGTCATCGGCACCTCCTCGCCGTCGATCCTGGTGGTGTTCGCGTAGGTCCCGATGTCCCAGACGATGACGGACCCCGCCCCGTACTCTCCCTCGGGAATCGTCCCCTCAAAGTCTATGTAGTCGAGGGGGTGGTCCTCGGTAGGGACAGCGAGCCGCTTCTCTCTCGTGTCGACGGAGGGGCCCTTGGGGACGGCCCAGGACTTGAGGACGCCCTCCACCTCCAGCCAGAGGTCGTAGTGGAGCCTCTTCGACCTGTGTTTCTGGATGGAGAACCGGGGCTTTTCTCCCGTCTTTTTTCCGCCGGTGCCCGAGGGTTCAGTGGTCTTGGCGAAGTCGCGCTTTTGGCGGTAGGCTTCGAGCTTCTCATCTTCGGACATGCTAGTCATGTTTTATCTTCGCTTCTTAATCAATTGATTGGAGATCTCTGAAGGGACACAATCTGGCGTACTCCCCGTCACGAACTATATTTATCTTGAAGGGCGGAAAAGTCGTCGAGGGCCGAATCTCATGATCTCCATCTACTCAAGCCTGTTACAGTCGCTAGCGATCATAGTGGGGCTGATTCTGATATGCCTCCTTCTGAAGAAAAAGTCGATCATCTCTGAAGAACAGAGGCCGGTCTTTGGAAGGCTTGTGACCGACTTCGCCCTTCCGGCCCTGATATTCTCGGGGCTTGCAAAACAGAGCTTTGAATCCGACGAACTCGTCGCCGTCGGCATCATGGCCGCCGCCCTCCTGATCTGCATGTTTTTGGGCTGGCTCATTGGAAGGCTTTTGGGCCTCAAAGCTGGCCAGCTTGGAGCCTTCATCCTGGTGGCGAGCTTTGGAAGCTCCTCGACTTTGGGCTACTCTCTCATCAGCCAGGCCTTCCCGAACGATCCGGCGATGCTCGCCGAGGCGGTGGTGATCAGCGAGCTTGGCGTCGGGATCCTCATATTCACCGTCGGGGTGGCGGTGGCGATCTACTTCGGCCAGGGGGCGGGCGGATCGCTCACCTCGGGGCTGAGGACGTTCCTCCGGTCGCCGATATTCATCTCCCTCGTCCTGGGGCTCGCCTTCTCCTACCTCAAGCTCTCCCCGACAAACCCCGTCTTCAAGACCGCCCTCGACCTTCTCTTCCGGATGCTGGACGTCATCGGCGGATCCCTTGTGATCTTCGTCGCCATCGCCATCGCCCTGATGCTGAAGCCGATCCCAGCAAGAAAGCTCGCCGGCCTGATCGTCGCCGTGGCGCTGATAAAGCTGATCGCAAAGCCCCTCATCGCCTTTGCCATGGCCGAGACCGAGCTTCTTCCCATGACCGTGACCGAGATCCTCCTGATCGAGGCCGCCATGCCCTCGGGGACGGTGGCTGCGGTTCTGGCAGACCGGTACGGCTGCGACGGGTCCATCGCCTCGGCCCTGCTCATCGCTACCTACGGCCTGAGCCTCTTGACGATCCCAGCGATCATGCTGCTCACGATTTAGAGAAATCCAGGGGACCTTCGATGAACGGAGACGAGCCAGAAGAGGCGAAGATAAGAGTTCTCGACGAGAGGATGGTTCAGGCGTCAGCTCCGCGGAGGGTCCTTTTCACCACCGCATACCGGAACGAGAGGGTGCCCTACGACTACATCGGCTCCAACTCTCGGTCAAGGTGGTTTCGGTTCCGATGGCCGCGAAACCAGTCCTTCGGCCTTCGCTTCCTCAAGCAGAACATCCCCGAGATCGAGATCGCAGAGTTTCCGACCTTCGAAGAGTACAAAAAGAAGATCGCCGAGGGGTGGGACGTCGTCGGCCTCTCATTTTACCTGAGCGAGACCGAGGAGGCCCTGAAGATGGCAGATTTCTCCCGAGCGAGCGGCGCGGTCGGCGAGGTCTGGGCCGGAAACTACGGCGCCCTCACTCCGGAGGTCAAAGATAAGTTCGATCGGGTCTTCGTCGGCTACGCCGAAAACCAGGTCGCTCCATTTTTCAACAGAACGGTCGAGAGGACCGTCCATCCACCCCTGGTCGAGCACCTCGACACCTCCTTCGGGCTGAAGCTGAACATCTACGGGGCTCTATTCACCATCAGGGGCTGCAGTGTTGGCTGCAAGTTCTGCCAGGCCCCATGTTTTTGCAACAGGCCGAGCCCCCTGCCTCTGGAGAGCATAGAGAGGGTTCTATCCTACTACAAGGATCACAGAATCAACGTCGTGGTGATCGAGGACGAGAGCTTCGGCGCAAACCGGGGGCACGCCGACAAGGTCGTCGACCTCCTCGACGAGTACGAGATGGTCTGGGGCTGCATGGCTCGGGCCGACTACCTTCGAGACAAGATCGACGAGTGGGCGGAGATGAGGCGGATGCCGAAGAAGCGGAGCGGCAAGAGGCGTAACCCCGTCAGCGGCTTTGCGGGCGCCGCCATCGGGATCGAAAACTTTCACCAGGAGGTCCTCGACGACGTGACGAAGAGGGAGCGGGCCGAGGAGATCCTGGAGACTGTCGAGAGCCTCCAGCATCACGGCCTGGGAACCGTCGGCTACTACATGATCGGTTTTGCGAGCGACTCAAAGGAGTCGATAAAGAAAGACATCGAAAAGCTCGCCAACCTCAAGCTCGACCTCACTCAGATCTGCGTTCTGACCCCACTTCCAAAGACGGGGCTTTGGGACGAGATCGAGGGAAGGTACGGGATATTCGACCGCGACTACCACAACTTTGACGGAAAGCATCTGGTCTGGAACCACCCGAAGATCACGCCCTCGGAGATGAAATCCCTCCTGGATTGGTCGATGAGGAGGGTCAACCCCAGGACGTCGCCCATGAGGTCGTCGGCGAGGATCTGGAGGGGAGCCTATCGCCACGCGGGCCTTGCGGGAATAAGAGAGCTTTTATCCTACATCTTCAGGGCGAACAGGTTCGACTACGGCGAGGGACTGAGAATGCTCGATGTCGATGGAGGCCGGAAATGAATTTGATGGTGAGACCGCACTATTCACAAAGCAAATTTAAAACAGACCTCACCAGTCCAGACGCCAGGAATTTACGAGAGAGGTGGGGAGCTTTGATCATTGATCGAGTTAGTTATAGATTAAATTTTAAAAAAAGTTCTCACGATATATTTATCTAGTCGGTTGATTTATTTGACAAATATGACTGTGAGAATTTCGAATAACCCTATCATGAGAATGCTTATATACTATTAATACAATAATTTATCTATGGATTCTTTAATCACATTTGCCTTACGAAAGAAGTACGAATCAATTGGGAAGCTTGGAG
>Ga0116164_10001180_pt1 | contig 20088 bp, 17 predicted proteins | sample AD_UKC109_MetaG_FD_89888 | JGI IMG/M metagenome (GOLD analysis project Ga0116164, IMG submission 89888) | Active sludge microbial communities of municipal wastewater-treating anaerobic digesters from Hong Kong - AD_UKC109_MetaG | ecosystem: Engineered > Bioreactor > Anaerobic > Digestate... | reverse complement strand
GATTTCAATTCCATGATGGTGCGATTGGAAGACACTGAACGTGTGCTGATTGATTTACGGTCTATGGATTTCAATTCCATGATGGTGCGATTGGAAGCTTCTTTCATCACGTAGCAATTAGCGAAAAAATTGAAATTTCAATTCCATGATGGTGCGATTGGAAGACACTGAACGTGTGCTGATTGATTTACGGTCTATGGATTTCAATTCCATGATGGTGCGATTGGAAGCACTGCAGATACATTTTTGCAGCAAATAATTTGAAAATTTCAATTCCATGATGGTGCGATTGGAAGATGACTACTAACTCCCGAAAACTTTGCACCCTTTAATTTCAATTCCATGATGGTGCGATTGGAAGAAAAAAAACCAAGCAGACGCACTTTCATGCGTCTGCCATTTCAATTCCATGATGGTGCGATTGGAAGTTAACCAATTTCAGAAGCGGCTGCCGTGCCAATTCATTTCAATTCCATGATGGTGCGATTGGAAGTCGTTGATTTCCGGTAATGCGCTTACGTTCGATACCATTTCAATTCCATGATGGTGCGATTGGAAGATACCTTCTTAGCAGTAGTATGACTATAATATTTCTATTTCAATTCCATGATGGTGCGATTGGAAGAACGAAATTCAGACTGTGATTGTGTCTGAAAATGCACATTTCAATTCCATGATGGTGCGATTGGAAGTTGCCTGTGCTGATGGTTCGCTGTGAAACTCACTGAATTTCAATTCCATGATGGTGCGATTGGAAGAATTACACAGCAATTGGGCAAGATATGCCAATTACTGATTTCAATTCCATGATGGTGCGATTGGAAGATACATCAATTGATTTGTATGGAATAACAATCAATGAATTTCAATTCCATGATGGTGCGATTGGAAGTGACGTACCTGGCAGGGAACTAATTCTGATACATCCATTTCAATTCCATGATGGTGCGATTGGAAGAGCATTGCCTGTTAATTTAAATAGATTGTATTTAAAATTTCAATTCCATGATGGTGCGATTGGAAGCTGGATAGCGTGGTATAATTCTCAATGCCCACGAATTTCAATTCCATGATGGTGCGATTGGAAGAAATCATTTTCCCTGATTGCTTTTTGTAGTTCATCATTTCAATTCCATGATGGTGCGATTGGAAGCAGGGCTGGTGTTGTGCCGTTTTTCTTAATACAAGAATTTCAATTCCATGATGGTGCGATTGGAAGTTGCCATCTTATTTGCTCATGCCCTTGAGACTTGCTTATTTCAATTCCATGATGGTGCGATTGGAAGTAATTTTTCAAATGGGTTTAATGTCCTATTTATTGCATTTCAATTCCATGATGGTGCGATTGGAAGACGCACTTTCATGCGCCTGCCTGGTTTACTTTAATTCATTTCAATTCCATGATGGTGCGATTGGAAGTTATGGGGAGCAATGACTGGCCGGCAGAGCAACTAAATTTCAATTCCATGATGGTGCGATTGGAAGGTTGATTTCAGTAACAAAAGCTTTTTTCATTAAAACATTTCAATTCCATGATGGTGCGATTGGAAGAAATATGATAATACAAGTCTAACAGGCCACGCAGATATTTCAATTCCATGATGGTGCGATTGGAAGAAACAGGGTATTGCGTACCCTTGTACTCAATCAGCGATTTCAATTCCATGATGGTGCGATTGGAAGACAAATCAGGAAACATTTTTTTGTGCCCTTCAATTGAATTTCAATTCCATGATGGTGCGATTGGAAGTACATTCTATTGACTTCAGTCAGATCGTTGATTACAATTTCAATTCCATGATGGTGCGATTGGAAGTATTGATGCTGCAATTGTTGATGGAGGGACATTCTGAATTTCAATTCCATGATGGTGCGATTGGAAGTTGTTATGATGTTTATTACAAAGTTGTTGAAGGAGAATTTCAATTCCATGATGGTGCGATTGGAAGACCTCGAAGGCATCAACCCAGCGCAGATATTCAGATTTCAATTCCATGATGGTGCGATTGGAAGTATTAAGGTTTCTGGCGCACCTGTTTAAAAATTGTGCATTTCAATTCCATGATGGTGCGATTGGAAGGCATGGAAAAGCTATTTGTATGGATCAGTTTCATTTATTTCAATTCCATGATGGTGCGATTGGAAGGCAGCACCACTATTCCCCCACTCTGTTATCAGACGCATTTCAATTCCATGATGGTGCGATTGGAAGGTGGGGTAACATTTCACTTATTAGCATGGAGAGTTTTATTTCAATTCCATGATGGTGCGATTGGAAGGTTGAATGTGAAAGTTACACCTCTAAAAAACTGTATATTTCAATTCCATGATGGTGCGATTGGAAGAGACGCATGAAAGTGCGTCTGCTTGGTTTTTTTTGCATTTCAATTCCATGATGGTGCGATTGGAAGTTGTTAATAATGTTGCCATTTTTTTTGCTCCTGCCCATTTCAATTCCATGATGGTGCGATTGGAAGTATGTTTTAAAATTTCTGCGATTATCCGCATTGTGCATTTCAATTCCATGATGGTGCGATTGGAAGTCTCATTTTATCTGCTCATGCCCTTGAGACTTTTTTATTTCAATTCCATGATGGTGCGATTGGAAGAAACATATTTTTCCATCCCGATACACTTCCAATCTCCATTTCAATTCCATGATGGTGCGATTGGAAGAGTCATTAATTAATAGGATCATAAAGTCGCATGACCATTTCAATTCCATGATGGTGCGATTGGAAGCCGTTGTTGACAGCATAAAAAACAGCCTTTTTTCAAGGCTTTTAAACTGCAATATTAATAAAAATTCTTTACCCGAAGTCGTCAACCTTCAATAATAAAAAATCCGGCAGTGTTCGACGACTTTGCAAAGTGCTTGTTTTCAGGATGTCAATGAACTTGTTTTAAAATCATCTCAAACTTTCCCGTCTTTTACCCCTGACCGACGATCATAATATCTGCTCCAATCCACTGCGCTCGACTCCAACAATTTCTTTATCAAGCCACTTTTCCTGCCTGGTTTTGAAAATGATTAAACTATCTTCGTCCAGTTCCATTATTCCTTTAGCTTTCAAAATTAATTCCTTTAATTTAACCTCAGTCAGCTCGCCTTCGAAAACAGAATTTTGTATCCAGTTCAAATACTGCCTGCAAAGTTTAAGCATTTTTACTACACGCTTTTCGTTAATATCATAAACCAGTATTATATACATAATGTATTATTATTCAACTATTTAATCACCACCACATTTTAAATGGTTTGTAAGTTTCTATCCCAATAATGTGTTTAATGAGTTTGTAACATTCAAGCCTGATCAGGTATTTGTAGCTTACATTTTTCCTTAATTTTCGGTGTTGAATGGTTTCGCTGAGTTTTGTCTCGAAGGCGGTGATAAAAGTTTTCTTTCCTTTTTCTTTTAGAATTATGCGATTGATTTTATTGTCAAAATCGTCTGTTTTTAGTTCTTTTCGGTTTAGCAGGCTGAAGATAAGCCGGTCAATAATTACTGGTTTAAAAATTTCTGCTATATCAAGTGCAAGGCTGTATCTTCGTTCGCCGGGAGAATGCAGATAGCTGATAGTGGGATTTAGCTGGGTTTGGTGAATAGCGCGCAGACATTGTGAATAACACATCATGTTGCCAAACGATATCAGTGCGTTCACTTCATTGAGTGGTGGTTGTTTACTGCGGCCATCCATCACAAAATCATTAATGATATAATCGAAGGATTCGTAATAGTTTTTGCGGATGTTACCCTCTATTCCCATCAGCGTTTCAGGATCGTCTGCTGTATCAATTTGTGCAGACAGTTCTTCGATGTTTTTGAGAAAGCTGCCGGTTTCCTTTCCCCGATTTTGATAATAACGAAGGTTTTTAGCCATATTAAATGCACCTCCCTGAATAATGCTCCTGGCAATCACCATGCGTTTTGATTTGCTGAGGTGATGATGTACCTGGTTTACCAGCAGTTTTCCTGACAACAACTGGTCACGTGGCATGAACGATCCGGAATAGTTTTCGTAATAATCAAAAAAGTGAACAGAAATCTGGTTTTTACCCAAAAAGTTGTAAAGGCTGCTGTTGGCATTGAGCGCACCGAACACGTATAGTTCATCCACAGCTTCAACCGGCAGATACCGTGGAGGGCCTTCATTACCCTGATCATCCAAAGGGGTGAACTTCAGAGTATTGTCTTTGCGCGAAAGCACGCCGGGATTAAACAGGTAGTAGGTCTTTTTCATATCAGTAGTTCAGTGTTTTCATCTTCGGTAACCCAGCAAAAATCGTGATAGGAGCAATTGCGGCAAATGGTTAGCTTAACTTTTTCAGGGCAGCTTTCCGAACTTATGATAGTGTTTATGTCGATTATCATATCCATAATCTCCGTCCGGTCCGGTTCGCTCAGCAAAACTTCCTCCCGGTAACGCATTTTCGGATATTCGAGAATGCCGGTAACTGGCTTTCCCAACCGACGCTCCAGTACATACAGATAGTATTTCAATTGCCATAAATGTGCACTTTCCATTTTGTCTGACTTCTTAATCTCGTGTACCACCCGATTGCGTGCATCAAAATAATCGATCTTTATTCCGTCAATCTCAACTTCTTCGTATCTCGAAGTACGTTGCGGATAACTGCTTTCATGGATCAGCTTCCCCTCAGCAACCAATTCGGAGGTATGTTCCATCCCTATCGAATGGGCAAAAAGCCATAACTTTCGATGACAAACCATGTAATAGTTGAAATGAGTGCCGGTGATTTGCATGAATTTTGAATTTTAAGAGATAAAAAAATGAATTTCTATTTGTTATTGTTATTACGCAAATTTACATGATAATTTCCAATTAAACACAGACCAATGAAAATGTATTTATAGGAATAATTTAACAAAATAAGGAAAAATATAAAATTCAGTCCTATTTTGGTTTTTGTCAACAAGCAACCTTATTAAAATCTATAAATCTACAGTATGTCAAAGAACGGTTAATAAATTCTGCTAATTTAGAAAGGATTCGAAATATTAAAACGACTTTTAGGTTATAGGATCATTGCATCAAAAGTTTTTTCCAAAGCATCTAATTGTAACCCCAGTTCTTCATCATATTTGCAATTAATAATGTAATATGACTGCTCTTTAATTTCTTCTTTCTTTATAAGTTGAAATGCCGAAATATCCCGATGAATTCTTTCTTTTGAGACCAATGAAGCAAAGCGTTGTCTAGTAATTGACACTTTTAACGATTCTGCTTTGATGAATCTATTTTCTACTAAAAGTTTTTGATATTCCTTTTGCAATATTGACGGAAGCACTTTAATTCCATCAAATTGCTTTTCAAAATCCTCTTCACGATGGGAATCGTAAATAAATGGTGCAAGATTCTCTAGAACGTCCGTCCTTAAATGAAAATAAATCCGATCAAAATCTTCTTTTTCTTTTTCAGACCAATTGGGATAAACCTGATCAATATAGAATTGAAGTTCGTTCTCGGCAACTACGCTTGAATTTTTCGATTGAATTATTTTCAATGCATCTAATGTTCGTATGATAATATTCTCATTTTTATAAATGTATTTATCCACATCATTACGTTCGGAGAAAACAACACAATCGCATGGCGGACGGAATTGGCCATATACACGATGGCGATTTACCCGTCCAAAACGCTGCAACAATGCATCAAGAGGGGCAGGTTCAGTGAAAATAACATCGTAATCGATATCCAAACTTACTTCAATTGCTTGCGTACCAACTAATAGTTTTACATCGTCCGACATTAGTTCTGCTTCTTTCTTGTTTCTGTCAAGGCTATTAAAGGAACTGTGAAGCAACACTTTTTTAGAAGCATTCAAGCTGTTATAAATAGCTTGGGCTTGTTTTATCGTATTGCTCACAACCAAAACTTTGTCTCCATAATCTAACCTTTGTTGAATTTCATCGATATGTTCCGAGAGTAACCCGTCTGCAACTTTGATACGGTGACGTATAAACGACTGGTAAAGCTCGGCATCGGCAATGATTTCTGAGTGAACGCCAATTGCATCGGTAAACTCTTTTTTCAGAAAAGTTGGTAATGTGGCTGTCATTAAGCAGACTTTCACATTAAGAAATTTAGTAGCAAATTCTATCAATACTTTAACTTGAGCAGTCACTTCTGGATCATAAGCATGAATCTCATCGAAAATGAAAAATCCTCCACTCATTTCAAAAATGCCTTTTTCAAACCCTTTTAATCCGAAAATATATTTCAACAACTGGAAAGGTGTCGCCACTTTCATTGGTGGAACTAATGCCCGGAAGCTATCTTTCAATTCATGTTTAAGTTTTTCATTTTTCCAACTATACGATTCTTCACCAAAACGGTTTTCGATGTATTCTGAAAGTTTACCGTGAACAACGCCTACAATTTCATTGTTGCCCTGCATTTTTTTATCAAGTCTCTCGAACATAGCATTGATTGAAGCAATAAACGGTAAAATGTAAAACGTTCGTCCTTGTCCATTCTCATTTATTTGTTTGTGCAACCACATCAATGATGCTTCTGTTTTTCCCGAACCAGTGGGTGCGATAAGCACTATGTTCCCAATAGTTTCCGCAGCCTTTTTTTGATGGAAATATGGAACCCAATTTGTTTGGTACAAGAAATTGAAATGTTTTTCCTCTAAAACATTCACTTTGAAAATACCGGCAGAAGCTGAATGGTCACACTGTTTTAAAGCACCAGCAGCCAAAATCAATTCCTTGAAGTTAACGTTTTTTGTATTGACCGGATTTCGACTATAATCCTTAACCAATTGAATGGGCATAGCCAGCGAACTTAATTTTAAAGAAATATTGTATTCTTTGAGGAATGATTGGATAAATCGGTAATCTATTTTCTGTGTTTCTTTTTCCCAATCAAGTTTCCCGTCCTCTGTTATCGAAAAAATATCGTCGCCAGTTTTATATCCATGTTGGATATGGGCAAACAGGAAGTTAAAATCTTTGTGATGCCCGACAACAATAAGTTTTAAAAGCAACTTATCCTCGTCCGGCAAATCCAAAAGATCGATAAATGGTGTTGAAAACAACTCGTGTCGTTGGTGGTACCAATCTCTGGGATTACCTTCTATCATTTTTTGAAAACCGGTGTGCGATTTACCTAAATCGTGAAAGATGACGCCTAAACGAACAAGCTCCCAGAAATGGTTTAAATCGTCCACAGGCAAACGTTCAAATGCTTTTCTCAGCGATTCATACACCCAAAGACATTCGTCAACGTGCTGCTTTAAAGATTTAGGAGGTTCCGATTTGGCCAGAACCTCCTTTATATTAGTGTTCATACTTTAAACTTGTGAAAGTAGATGTCGCTATCAAATTCTTTCAATTCAGGACTGAATCCGGTTAGTTGTGAATTTACAGGATTTTTGTAGGATATTACAGAGTACGGTTCTGTCCACAGATTTTTACGGGGAATAGAGTTGCTGAAATATTTTGGCAAAGCCTGAATTTGCCCCGGCAAATAATTCCCGTTAAAAGGAACAACCTGGCCACCAATCCGGGCATTGGTTACTTCATGCAACTCCGTTTCCTTAATACTTTCGATTCCCGCCAAATCGCCACTTCTTCCTAGCAAAAGCTGATATGTGGGTTGTCGAAAATAGGAAACCAATTCTTCATCTATCAAATAAAGGAACAATTGGCAATCGTAAAGAAATTCACGTTGAATTACATTGGATTTCACAGTGTTATCTGGATAATTTCTATCATTTGCCTTAATTTGATAGATTGTTTCCAAATCAACTGTCTTTATTTTGAAATTAAAATAATATCCCAATTCAATTTGTTGGCTCTCCAAATACTTTCCCGATGCAGCATTTATTAAACCCATAACCGTACTTACTGGCGGAACTTCAAGCGTAGGTTGAAAACCCGAAATAATATTCGGGTATCGAAAACTCGAAGTCCACGAGTTTATTTTGATACGGTGTGCTTTCATTATTCAATCTGTGTTTTCATTTGTTCGCAATACTGGTCGATGGCTTCGTTTACAGGTAGAACTTTCACCGCAGGAATGTCACTCATGCTTTCCAATGATTTCAGGTCTATTGCGATTTCGTCCATAAATCCGCTGCGGCGACCGATAAAAACAGTTCCTTCAAAAGTTTTCTTGTAATCTTTTAGTACTTCAACCAATCCTTCAAAATTAAAAACAACTTCTTCATCACGTTGCCCTTTGTTTCCAACGACATGACTAAACGGATGATTGCCGGTTGTGGTGGTCGCCAGAATTACAAATTTGGGAGTTACATCACCCATATTATTGGTTTGCATGGCACCGCCCGAAATGGTTTTGAGTGCTTGGATGGTATCGTTAGCTCTTTTCTTGCGGACATCTTTTTCCAATCGAATCATCTTCTTTGGTTTTCCTTTTGCATCAAATACAAACGGATCATCAATTTCTTCGGCGCCATCTTTAAGTGCTTCTTCCTGTAATGTAATTGAAAGGTTTTTGTAGCCAGTTCTATCATAATTAGAGAATGTTCCTACCATCGACAAATCAAGACTGAACATTCCCTTCATTGTTGCGCAATATTCCTGTTTCTCATAAGGGACCGCATCACCTTGCTGGCGTGACATGCTCGACCAGTTTTCTTCGGGACGGACACTGGCTGCCGAAATAATTGCTGAGTTTTTTAAAGGTGAAACACGCGTAACCGTTACGTTGGTCATTTTTATATTCCCTCTTGCATCTTTTTTAGGTTCACCGTTTTCATCCAATTCTGCATCTTTAGCCGCACGCATGTAGCCAAAAACATCATCATCAGGATATTTCAGAGGGTCCGCATTAGTAAATGCAATTTTTCCATCACGAGTAATGGGAGATAAATTCCAGTCAGCATTTTTCTGTAAGGTTTCACGCCACCAGTAACGCCAGGCCTGGCCTGATACATAAACATAACTACGTCCGTTTTTACGGATCGATTTGGTTGCAATTGCATTGTCGTTGTTGCTTTGGGTGTTTTTACCAGCATTGTTTAATGCCACAACGTCCACGTCAATTAAGATGAATCCTTGAGTTTTAATGTTCTTCATAATAAATTATTTGGTTTAATTGTTAATTACTTCATCTTCAACTTCTGATTCCAATTCAATTTTTAATTCTTCGGAAATCAAATCCCGTTCATGCAATTCCTGATAAATTGCAATGAGCAGAATGTCCCTGATTTCAGCCCAATAAGAGCCATCAGGGAACAGGTAGTTCACATAATCATCGACAGACACGATTGGGTTGTCATTTCCAGCCACATAGTTTGCCGCAACAATATCCTTTAAAATAAATCGTCGCAGAGCAGAGGCATTTTTGGCCCTGTCAAGTGCCTTAATTCTTTTTTTGATTTTGTTTGCATCTTCTTCCCTTACAAGGAATGTGGCCAGTTCTTTAATCTTGTTAATGGTTTCTTTTTTCATACCTATAATGTTTTGTTGATAAATGGATACTATTTCAAAATTGAATGGATGTTTGCGCGACCAGCGTAGAAACTCTGGCCTAATGTTCTCGTCATTTAATAGCTTGTTCAAAATCCAATTAAACCATTGTTTGTATTCGTTTTGATCGATGCCTTCAGTTCCTTTTGACTTCACCATCTCAAATTTCTCTGTTTTAAGGTTGTACTTTGCTCCTTTGTGCTTGCTGTCAACATAGTGCGACCTTACAAATTTTTGCCAATCATCGTTGAATCTTGGTTGCAAGCAAGTTCGATAAAAGATAAAAACTTTCGCTGGGAGTTGATACAATTGAATTTCAGGAGTTGCCCCAAAATTGGTGAAGTGATACAAAGTCAAAGAGGGTAATGCATTTCCTTCTCTGAATTCGACCAATTGCAAAAGCGCAGTGTCAACGAAATCGAAAATGGCGTTGACTGGCTTATTATAATCCGACTTGGCTACACTTTCAGAAAGTCCAATGCCAATCTCGTGAAGATTTTTTTCAATTGTCAATTTCACAAATAATTTGCTTAGTGTCTCATTGCTGCTTTGCATCAAACCAATCTTCCCTTGTAATTGTTGGCAAGCAAATGGCACAAAGTGAATTCTTATCAATACTTCCTTTGAGAGGGAAATCCCTTTCTGAAAAAAGTGGTGAAAGTTTATTAAAGTACCTGAACCTGTCATGATAGAGTTGTCACGGCCTCCAAAAAACAATTTAGTTTCTCGACCGGTAATTCGACAGTAACCCACTTCTGATGGTTCCGTTTCTTTTACAAGGGCTCCGAAATACTTTATAGTTTCTTCAATTTTCCGAGTTCCTTGAAAAGCAGGTTGGGTAATCTTTGAGTTGAGAAAAAAGGCATTCAATTTTCCCTCCCATTTCTCAACATAGATTTTAGTGATGTAATCAATTAGTTCCAGAATATCCTTTTCGGGGAATTTCTCCGAAAGATATTCAATAGCAAAACCGCCTGCATCTGCAAACGGGTCGCCGGTTGGCCTCGTTAGCCATTCGTAGTCAATCGTTTTGAACATTTTCTTCATTTTTCAAATGATATTTTTTAATTTTTTCTCTTCACACCACTCCTCCCTTTCTTAGCTCGTCTTTCAGGGCGGGAAGGGCAGGTTTATGGTTGTATAGTTCGCGGGCGAGTATTCTGTTTTCAGCTTTGAAACCCGGGATGGTATCTGCCGTTTGAAGCCATTCCGTGATGCGTTGGTATGTGCTTCGGCCTCTTTCGTTTTTCAGGGTCCGCCAAACCTTTTGTTTAATATGATTGAAGCAAAACTCAGGATATACTGCCAGTATCGGGCGGATTAGTTCGGTATAGCTCCAGTCGTCGGGATTGCGTTCGACTATTTCTTTGATTTCTTCATAGCGTTTTTCGATGGCCAGCAAACTGACCTTAAAAGGTTTGTTGCTGATTTCACTGAGAAGTTTTTCAAGTAATTCATCTGTAAGCCAGGGCCTGAGTTTCTGGTAATCTTCGATAAGGTTGTTATCGGTTACAAGTTGGTAAAATACTTTAACGAACAGCTCCTGGTTGAGGTCGGGAGTTACCATCTTGCTGAGTGGTTCCGCCCAGTGGTACTTTTGTCTGTCGAACAGTTCGCTGGCCAGCCGGATAAATTCGTTACGGTCGTTTTCAAAATAATAATCCAGCAGTTGAGCTGCCACATCATTGTTTTCTTTGTAATACTGACCGGCAGACTGAAGCCAATCCCCGGAGTTCCCTGTCATTTTGATAAGCATAAGTACCAGTCTGGGTACAAATTTTCTATCGGTTGAAGAGCTGTCAATATCGGTCAGCAATTTTTCAGGTTGGTTTGTTTTGCCTGCAAGTGCCATGAAAAAATCCTCAAAGGCAGCAGCGTAATGTTCTTTTTCTGAAGTTACCTTGTCGCAGTATTTGAAAAAGTATTCTGATGCCTGCAGAATGGTATTTTCTGAAATCGCTGACAGCTTGATTTTTTCGATGATGTTGATCAGTATTTCTTCAAATTCATCGGCCAGATAGGTGTTTACGTCTTCAAACGAATTCAACGGATCGGGAACATCAGCATCCTGCGCAGCCTGAAAAAGCCCGGTAAGCATGGCGGTAAGTTCAACTACCTTTTGACGGATAATCAGATCCATCGCTTCATCGTAAAATTCACCAAAAATGGTTTCAAATTCCTGTTCGCTTGCTTCCTGATAAATTTCCCATTCTTCCCTGTATCCGTATGAGGAGGAGTTGTAACTTTCCCAGTCAGGATTTTCCAAATCCACCGACTCAAAATTTTCCTTGTAACTGTGGTGTGTTTTCTTTATGATTTCGGTAAACTTACTGAAAGAAATTTCTGACGTCTTCGTTTTTTCGGCGCTGATAAAATTGATAAAGGCTTTTTGCATTTCCTTGTTTTCGCTGATAATGGCATCCAGAAAATTCATTTTCTGATTTTCAGGGGTTTTCAGGTAATAGTCTTCAAAATTCATAATTCGTTTTTTATATTGTTGTTGATAATTTCGCCGCATCCGAAACCCAGCGCATTCATGGCACCGAAACCGCTGTCAAGTCCTGTTTTGATAAGTTCGGGCGGGGCTTCTATTTCAAAATCAAAAAGATATCCTTTTACTTTCACCTCTTCACTGGTGTGTGCCTTGATGGTTTGCAGACGGGATTTCGGAGCTGCGGTAAGACACCTGAAACTCAGCCTTTCACCGGTGAGTACTTTTTTGCCATCATTATTTAAAGCAAAAATGCTGAACTTATCAGTCAGATTTCTGAAAAAGAGCGTGTCATAATCTTTGTCACCCGGCTTAAGGTATTGCTCGTATCTGTCGCCATCTCCAAGTTTTGAAATTACCACCGGCGAAAGGGCTCTGATCTTCATCATGCTTCCGATAGCAGGTTCGGGCAACATTTCCACATTTGCCACTTCCATTTTCATGGAAGAGATTTGATCGCCAATTTTAGCTTTTTGATCTTTGAAAAGCCCGGTAATAAATGTTCCGACTGCAGTTGGTACCTGAAAAGCCAGGATCAGTTGAGCGGTACCCGAAAAGATTTCCATTCTGTTGCTGCCTTTAATGATCTGACTGGTTTTGGCCGGGAACTGAAGACCTGAAAAGGTAAAGAGTTTGAATCTCTTTTGATTTTCCAACTGATAGCCCTTCTCATGAAGGAATTTTGAAAATTCCCTGTCTCCTTTTTCAAGTACCCTGTAAATCCATGAACTTAGCGGATATTGGTAGTTGAGTGTAAGTAGCTGCCGGTGATGCGGGAGTTTGAAGGTGATTTTTATTCGCATGATTTATTGAGCAATCAGTCAGAATGCATTAGTAAGAATTGGAAATATTGAAATTTGATGACAATATTACAAATATTAAATTAGCACAAAAAATATTTGCACAAAAAAAAATTGCTCAAATTTACATCTTCTGATACCTAAATTTTAATTATTCTTTTCTTTAGTTCAGAGAGCCGGCAAAAAGCCGTGAAAAACCCATGAAAATGGAATTGCGCGCAGGAGAAAATAAAATGGGTAACAAACGTATTCAACAACTATCAAACAGGGCAGCATCGGCGTTTTTCGTATGGGTTATTTTTTGGCCTCTGCAAAAAAAAAACCGGATAATTTATTTTTCAAGGCTTTGCGGTGAAAATTACCCGGTTTCTGTTAATAATGCCTGTGACTGGCCGAATTATTCTGTTACATGCCTGTATGAATTTTGTTTATTCACAACCGCTGTAACCGCAGCTTGAGCAGGTGATGCATCCTTCGCGGTAGATCAGTGTTCCTTCGCTGCCGCAGCTCGGGCATTTTCCTTTTTTGGCAACAGTGCCGTCGGGGATATATTTTTTCAGTGCGCGGACAACGCCGTTTTTCCAGGTGTTGATGGTGTCGCTGTCGAGGACGAGGTTGCTCACAATATCCACCACATAGGGCAATGGCATTCCATGACGAAGGATTCCTGAAATCAGCTTGGCATAATTCCAGTATTCTTTGTTAAACTGTCGTGAAAGACCTTCCATGGTTATCCGGTAGCCATCGGAATCCTGAAACTGGAAGTCATATCTTGACAGGTCATTATCTTTATTTTTGATGACCCATCCTTTGGTTACCCATTCGGGAACAAAGAAACCTTTGGCTTTTCCGGTGAAAATCTCATAAGGCCTGTTGTTGAGCAGTCCGATAACAGCCACCCATTTTTCGTCGTTGTTGGTAAACCACATTACATCGGCTTTCAATTTCTGCGGGCGCTGAGGGGCTTTGGTTTCTTTGAATTCGGTTTCGGCGTTGTTCTTGTTGCTGATCAGAACGCCTTCACGCGAACCGTCGCGGTAAATGGTCATGCCCTTGCACCCGCTTTCCCAGGCTGTCATGTAAACATTGCTGACTATGGTTTCGCTGATATCCGAGGGCAGGTTAACGGTTACGCTGATAGAGTGATCCACCCATTTTTGAATGGCGCCCTGCATTTTCACTTTCGAAACCCAGTCAATGTCGTTTGAAGTAGCTTTATGATAGGGTGATTTGCGTACCAGTTGCTGGATTTCTTCCTGGGTCATGTCAACTACTTCGTCGGGGCTGTAGCCGTTCACTTCGAGCCAGGTTTTAAATTTTGGATGAAAGACATTGTACTCTTCCCACGAATCGCCGCTTTCGTCCACGAAGGAAATTTTTACATCCTTATCGTTTGGATTGACTTTCCGTCGCCGGCTGTAAGTAGGAAGGAAAACAGGCTCGATGCCTGAGGTTGTCTGCGTGCAGATGCTCACACTTCCCGTAGGGGCAATGGTAAGAAGGGCAATATTGCGACGGCCGTGTTTCTGCATGTCTTCTATAATTTTCGGGTCTGCTTCGGCAATGCGGTTGATGAAAGGATTATTTTTTTCTTTCTCAAAATCGAATACCTGGAAGCTGCCGCGTTCTGCAGCAAGGTTGACCGACGAGCGATAAATTTCAACCGCAAGGGTTTTGTGCACGTTTACGGCAAAACTGGTTGCTTCTTCCGAGCCATAGCGCATACCGAGGGCAGCGAGCATATCACCTTCGGCAGTAATCCCTATGCCGGTACGTCTGCCCTGGAGCGTCTTTTCCCTGATCTTTTCCCACATTCTGCGCTCAACCAGTTTTGTCTCTTCACTTTCGGGGTCAGCATTAATTTTGGCAAGGATTCCTTCCACTTTTTCGATTTCCAGATCAATGATATCGTCCATCATTCGCTGGGCAATACGGGCATGATCTTTAAACAGTTCGAAATTGAAGCGGGCTTCTTCGGTGAAAGGATGTTCCACATATCCGTACAGGTTGATGGCCAGCAGGCGACAACTGTCGTAGGGGCACAGGGGGATTTCACCGCACGGATTGGTGGAAACGGTGGTGAAGCCTTTGTCGGAATAACTGTCAGGGACAGATTCGCGAATGACGGTATCCCAGAAGAGAATTCCGGGTTCAGCGGATTTCCAGGCGTTTCGGATAATTTTATTCCACAGTGAGCGGGCATCAATAGTTTTGGTAACTATGGGATTGTTGCTGTTGATGGGGAACTGCTGGGTATAGGGCAGGCCTTCCCTGACGCAGTGCATGAATTCGTCGTCAATTTTTACCGAGACATTGGCACCGGTGATTTTTCCTGATTCCATCTTGGCATTGATAAAATCTTCGGCATCCGGATGTTTGATGGAAACTGTCAGCATCAGAGCGCCTCTGCGGCCATCCTGGGCTACTTCACGGGTGGAATTGGAGTAACGTTCCATAAAAGGAACGATACCTGTGGAGGTGAGTGCGCTGTTTTTGACAGGGCTGCCTGCGGGTCTGATGTGCGAAAGGTCATGACCGACACCGCCGCGCCGTTTCATTAGTTGCACCTGCTCCTGATCGATTTTCAGAATGCCGCCATAGGAATCGGCCGGATTGTCATCGCCAATGACAAAGCAATTGGACAGCGAGGATACCTGAAACTGATTTCCTATTCCTGCCATTGGACTGCCTTGTGGGACGATGTATCTGAAATCTTTGAGTACTTCATAAATTTCCTTTGCGCTCAGCGGATTGGGATAGTTTTGTTCAATCCGTGCTATTTCATTGGCAATGCGCTGGTGCATGTCGTCGGGAGTCAACTCAAAAATCTCTCCCTGGCTGTTTTTCAGGGCATATTTTGTCATCCAGACTTTTGCTGCCAGTTCGTCGCCTTTGAAGTAATCCCTGGTTGCAGCCATAATTTCTTCAGCCGAGTATGACTTCAGCATTTTCTTTTCAGTAGGTTTTGGTGGAGCTGGTTTTGGCGTTATGGCGAATATCTGTTCCTGGTCGAATTTTGGGCGTTCACGGTTATCAAACAGCTCGCGGTAAACCTCCTTTTTGTCCTTTCCGGCAGGGTTTTGCCCTACTTTTACCTGCGGTTCATTTTCTAAATCAGCAAAAAGATCGAGTGTCATATCTTATTGAATAATAACTGATTAATATTTATATAAAATTTTTTGAATCTTGATTTCCAAAAGAATACGTCAGAGAGAAATCATGAAAAAAGTTGTGCAAGATACAATCAAAAGTGGGCTGAAACCAAATCAATTTATCCACAGACGGGTTGTTGATAATATTATTTGCCTGATTAAAAACATCATAATAATTACTTGTTGAAAATTTAATTTTGATCTGATGATTTTGGCACAGGTTTTTATTGTCCGGTAGCTGAAGGATGGAATTTTTTAAGTCAGTAATGCAAAATTTATATTTTTGCTGGCAGAATTGCCACCTTAGCTCAGTCGGTAGAGCAGCGCATTCGTAATGCGCGGGTCGTGGGTTCAAGTCCCATGGGTGGCTCAAAAGAAGAATCCCTCACCCGTGTTGCGCAAAAGGCAGGTTGTTTTGGCCAGGATAAAGCGGCCGGCATTATCGGAAATGGAGCCATAGCCGGTTGTCTGCTACTTCGGTTTTTCTGATGCCAAATCCGCTTTCTCCGTCGAAAATCACCCTTGTTAATCCCTGAAATCCTTTGCCCGATTGTTCGTCGAGGTTTTTTACCTGCGAGGCAAATACATCCATTTGCTCGAGGTGGCAAACTATGGCATACTGCAGACTGTTCCACAGACCGTATTTAAGGCTGAATGACCGGGGAAAACTGTCAGTTGACTCCGTAGTGTCAGGTTGCAGGGGAGAAGTGTAAGCCATAAACTTTTCAAAGTTGAGGGGAGTCAGCGTATCCGATCCTGACTGTATGCATGTGCCATTTCGTAAAAAACTTCGCTGCCATTGCAGGGTGTGCCTTTGACCAAGTGTGTCAGTGTAGCTGATATGACTCATCAACTCTCCGAGAACAACCGGTTTTCTATTTTTTGTCTGCTCTGATTCAAAATTTTCGACCCTAAAGGTGATTTCACCATCCTGAATTTCAGCTGGCTTGGCCTGCGGAAAGCTGATCACCAGGATGGTTTCCCCAAATGGGGTCATTAGCTGCTTTTCGACAACTATAGACTTGTAGCTGAACGATTTTGAAGCAAACAGTACGGTGAAGGAATTGAACATACCCAAAGTTTTTTTCCCTTCATTGTCGAAGTAGTAATTGTCGAGTACGTTTTCGATCTGTGCTTTTTCGGATAAAACCGCCAGAGCTAAAGCACGCATCATTGCCTGGTGGAAACCCTGCACTGAATCGGTTCCCGGATCGGAAATCCCGATAGCCGTTCTTTTGTCCTGATGCACGGTCCATTCTTCGAGAAACCACTCCGGCAGCCTGAATGCCGGATAAAATCCTTTAGGACCGTCAGGCACTTCATCCTGTATGATTGTCTGATCTTCGTCCTTAAACACGGATTCATAAGTACGGATAAACGATTTGTAATCGCTGTCGGCCTGCTTTGGGGGTGGCTGAATCTGGCTCTTTAGCAGTGCAGATGTAAACAGCAGTAAACAAAAAAATAGAGGTGTTTTTTTCATGGAGTACGGGAATAAAAAACCCTGACAAGCCAGTTCATTTGGGATGTCAGGGTCATGATCGGTTCAAAACATTAATAGCGTTCGTTCTTGAACTCTTCCATTTCTTTTTCAAAGGTTTTTTTGAAATTTTCGTACTGGAAGTCAATCTTCAGCTTATCATCTTCCGAGATTCTGTTGGCCATACCGGTAGCGATTTCATCACCGGCCAGTTCGATGGCTACATAACATTTATAGTTACCTTCGGCAGTTTTGGTATATTCTTCACAAATAGTGCGAATACCGTTGAGTTTCTGGTTGATCACCTCGCGCGAAAGACCTTCGTACCTTTCTTTGTCTTCAATGGTTTTGTTGCTGGTGTAACTGTTGAAATAGTTATCGATCACCGCCTTGACAGTGGTTTCGATAGCGGCTGCCATTCCCAGACGGGCATTGCTCATGGCTTTGCGTTTGGCCATCGACTGGTTGGTGCTTTCGCCTACATCATTTGCTCTGAAATACTCACTGTTACTGAAATACTCAGGTCCGGAGCAATAAACTTCTATTTTTTCCTCTCCGGCAGGTATAGCAGCCGAATTTTTGGAGGATTTGCAACTGTTGAGTAAAGGTACTGCGATAAAAGCAGCAAGCAACATAATTGCCATTGAATGCAGGTAATTCTTTTTCATAACAAAATTTTTTAAGTTGATTAATAAATTTGATGTGCAAACATAATAATTTCTGGAAATCAAAAAATCAAATTGTAAACTTTTATTCGCAATTTTTTTTCAGAAGAATGATACCCTTGATGCTCATGGTAATTTCAATAATTGCGAAGCAAATTGAAAACCAAGATGTGAAGGATGTTTATTCATCTATCGTTAATATTGATCGGTGGGATAAGATCTCACACTCCACCGCACCCCCGACTCCTAAAGGGGCGAGCCGGCGCACCATCCAACCATTCCATTTACATCAGCGAACTAACCACCTCTATGAAAAAGGGAAAACCTGAAACCTGAATTACTTTCCTTTTATCAACTCCAGACAAAAATCAGGGATGTAGCGGTGCTCAATACCCTGATAAGTATTATCAGCGCGGAATTCGTCCATCGAAACAACATATTTTCTGAAATTGTCGGGAATAGCCATCAGGTTGCCAAACTCTCTTTCGATCACATTGTCGCCTGACAGGAGGTAACAAACCTGAACATAGATGGTTTCGCCGCTCTGTTCGGCCACGAAATCAACCTCCCGGGCGCTCTGCCTGCCAACATATACATCATATCCGGCTATAACCAGGTGACTGTAAACCACATTTTCCAGTACTTTATTGATATCCCCGGGGCCAAATCCGGCTATAACGTTGCGCAGGCCGACATCTTCAAAATAGTATTTCTCACCCACCTCAAACACCTTTTTCCTGGCAATATCTTTTCGCCTGACTTTGTTCACAAAATAAGCATTGCATTGAAATGCGAGGTAATCCAGCACAAGATTTGGACTTATGTTGATCTGCTGGGATTTCAGATAATCGCTGATGTTCTTTGCCGAAACCAGCGAACCGGTATTGCCGGCAAGGAAGCTGACCAGATTTTCGAGAAAAGTAACATTGCGAATATTGTATCTGGCCACAACGTCTTTCAGCAGCACAGTGGAGAGAATACCTTTGAGATAGTCGTTTACCGGCTCAACCTCCGGATTTGTATTGATTAACCCGGGCATTCCGCCTTGCCTCAGATATTTATTAAAAGCTTCCGGTGAATGAGAGCGCTTGAAAAACTCCAAAAACTCGCCGTACGACAGCGGATGCACCCTGATCTCAACAAAACGCCCGCTAAGCATTGTAGCCAGTTCACCCGACAGGATACCCGCATTACTGCCCGAAATATAAATATCAGCCATCTCCTTCGAAAAAATGTTTCTTACGCATTTCTCAAACTGGTCAATTTCCTGAATCTCATCCACAAACAGATAGTTGGCGCCCCCGGCTATGAACCGCCCGTCGAAATGTGCCTGCAAATCATGATAGTTTCTGATATGATCAAATTCGTAATGCTCCTTGTTGATGTAAATGATGTTCGCATCAGGGTTGAGTTGTCTGATCCTTTCGATAATGCTCAGCATCAGGTAGCTCTTGCCCGAACGCCGCAGTCCGACCAGCACTTTTATGATGTGTTTGCCAATGTGAGCCTCCACTTTTTCAAGGTAAAGCGGCCTGTTAATAATTTGTGTTGCTGCCATTTTCTTTAAGTATAGTTAAAACAATGGCAAAAATAATCTTTTCTTTTAAGTATAGTTAAAATAAATCACTGATTAAAGTTTCCAACTGGTACAAATCAAAGACTGTCCGAAACCCACACGTAACATGCTCTGGATTACCTGATTTCTGATTATAACCAATTGATAATAAGGTTGAATTTAATTAACCACCCCTGACAAGGTTTCAAATCCTGACAGGGGTTAATATTACCTTATTGAAAACGGCCGGAGGTTGCGATAGAAGACAATGATAAAATCCTTTGTTACCTCAAACACCAATAAAATGAGCTTGTACACATCCTTAAAAACGTTCAGATCATAATATAGTGCCATTTTTCAAAAAATTTTCGGCGCTTCGCGCCGTTTTTTAATTCGTTTTGCCTATCGGTCGCTCGTTTACCCCGTGATTGCTCCGCAATCTTACGGGGTCCCTCGCTCCCTCTTTAGCAAAACTCAT
>Ga0116164_10001178_pt1 | contig 20106 bp, 18 predicted proteins | sample AD_UKC109_MetaG_FD_89888 | JGI IMG/M metagenome (GOLD analysis project Ga0116164, IMG submission 89888) | Active sludge microbial communities of municipal wastewater-treating anaerobic digesters from Hong Kong - AD_UKC109_MetaG | ecosystem: Engineered > Bioreactor > Anaerobic > Digestate... | reverse complement strand
TTGGATGAGTCCGAGATTCTTCGGCTTCGTGCGCTTTGCGCACTAAGCTCAGGATGACAAAAGTGATGTTTCCGGTGGCTTGGATGAGTCCGAGATTCTTCGGCTTCGTGCGCTTTGCGCACTGCGCTCAGAATGACAGAAATCGATGTTCCTTTCGGTGCGTTTTCATAGATTTAATCAGACCGAGATTCTTCGACTGCGCTCAGAATGACAGATCGGTTTTGATTTGGGCGGCGGTTTGGGCAAGGTCTTCGCAGTGATAGGTTTTGTCGCTCCATTTTTTATATAACGGCAGACGTTCGGCGTAAAGCTGTTCGACACCGGTCGAGATGGAGAGCGGGCGCCCCGCGGTGTCCAGTTTCGAAAGGTCGGTGTCCAAGAAGATACAGACGCTGTTTTGGCGGATCAGATCGAGGTTTGCGGGTATTTTGACAATGCCGCCGCCCGTCGCGATAATCAAGCCGCTTTCCTTGCTGACTTCCCGCAGGGCTTCGGCCTCGAGGGTTCGGAAATACGGCTCGCCGTGTTTGGCGAAAATCTCGGGGATTTCCGTACCGGCTTTTGCCCGAATCAAATCGTCGGTATCGGCGGTTTTGCGGCCGGTCAGTTCGGATAATAGATTGGCGACAGTGGTTTTGCCGCAGCCGGGCATGCCGATTAAAACGACATTCAGGGTCCGGCGGCGGATGGCGTCGGTGATGGTCTCGATAAGGGTTTCGGGCAACTGTTTGTTTAAGAATAATTCACCTGCGCGAACCCCCTGTGCGACCAACATCGAGAGGCCGTTTCGGGCGGGAATGCGTAAGGATTCGGCCTGCAAAAGCAGCGCGGTTTTGGCGGGGTTATAGATCAAATCGAGCACAAGACGGCAGTTCGGGAAAAGCGAAAGATCGACCGGAGACGTGCCGTTATGCGGATACATGCCGACGGGTGTGGTGTTGACGATCAATTCGGCGTCGGCGTGGCGGGATATGTTTTCGTAGTTATTCTCACCGCTGCGGGAAACGACGATAAACGGAATTTCGCAGTCGTTAAGCACCTTCTGAACCGTCTGCGATGAGCCGCCGCTGCCGAGCACCAACGCTTTTTTGCCCTTAAGTGCTTCGGCGTCTTTACCGAGCTGATAAGTAAAGCCGTCGTAATCGGTGTTGTCGCCGTACCACCCGCCGTCGGGCAGGCGCAGCATTGTATTGACGCTGCCGATGGCTTTTGCGCGCACCGAAATCTCTTTGCACAGCGGAATGACGTCCTTTTTATAAGGGATGGTCACGTTGAATCCGTCGAGGTCGGTGGTCTGAACGAATTCAGCCACTCTGTCGGGCTCAAGAGGGTAGAGTTTATATTCGTAATCGGCAATTTGGCTGTGAATGGCGGGGGAAAAGCTGTGGACGAGGGTCCGTCCGATCAGACCGAACCGTTGCATTTAGATCACCTCGGTATAACTGCCCAGGTATTTGAGTTCCGCGACCGCGCCGGTCAGGTCGTCGAAAATCCGTAAAAATTCGTCGGAGTACACCGAGACGTCGAGGTCAAAATAGAACATAAATTCGAAGTCGCTGTTGGCCAGCGGGCGGCTCTCCAATTTGATCAAATTGATGCCGAGGGCATTGAAACGGGATAAAATCCGATAAAGCGAGCCCTTGCGGTTGGGCAGCACCATCATCATACTGGTGCGGTTGGCGCCGGGGTAAATCTCGAGGTTTTTGGAGATACAGATAAAGCGGGTGTAGTTGTTGCCCTGATCCTGCACCGATTCGCGCAGGCACTCGAGCCCGTAGAGTTCGGCACAGCTGCGCGAAGACAGCGCCGCGATGTCGTTTCGGCCGGATTCGCGCACCAGTTTCGAGGCCGCCGCCGTGTTGGCGCAGGGCGTGACCTTGACGTTTTTCAGGTCTTTTAAAAAGTGCTGGCTCTGAGCGATGGCTTGTTCCATCGAGACGATCTCGCGGATATCCGAGAGCTTTGTGCCCGGATTGACCAACAGGCAGTGGTCGATTTTGATACGGCTGCTGCGCACAATGTAGCAGTGGCGTTCCATCATCAGATCGTAGATGCGGTTGACCGAACCTGCGGTGCTGTTTTCGAGCGGCAGGATGCCGTATTGGCAGAGGTTTTGTTCGACCGCCGCAAAAACGCCGTCGAAGGTGTTGAAATACATGATGCTGCCAGACGGGAAAATGCGGTCGGCGGCCAGCTGCGAATAAGCGCCTTCAACCCCCTGACAGGCAACGAGCGGCCGGGTCGGAAATTGAGTCGGCGTTGCGGCAATGGCCTTTTTAATCATATTTTTAATCGGCGACTCACCCGCAACAATTTGATTCTGCGCCGAACGGCTGAGGTCGAGTATCACCGAGAACAGCGCATCGGTGATCGGTGCAAGCTCGGGACCGGCCTGTTTGGCCAGATCAGCCAGCTTCTGGCGTTCGCGTTCGGAGTCGAGAATCGGCATCTTGTTTTCGGCTTTAAAATGCCCGATTTCTTTGATGATGCCCATGCGCCGGGCCATCAGATCGACAATTTGGGCGTCGATTGCATCGAGTTCGGTTCGTTTGTCTTGTAAAATCATATGATTTAATCCTTTCGTTGCAAGAAGAGAGAGGAGAGAGGACGTATGGGGAAGAGTGAAAAGTTAAGAGTGAAAAGTTGCGGTACCGCGCGGCGGGAAATCTGATTTAACCACCCCGGCACTTCGTGCCACCCCTCCATAGAGGGGAATTTTTTCTGCCCTCTGTCCTCTGATCTCTGGCTTCTTGGCACTAGTTTTTAAAGCCCATTGAAGCGTCGAAAACGGCCAGTGCGGCGGCGGCTTCGATGACCGGCACGGCGCGCGGAACGATGCAGGGATCGTGGCGTCCGCGGATTTGAAGTTCCTTTTCGGTATGCGTTGATAAACTGACGGTCTGCTGCGGGAGGACAATGGAGGGTGTGGGCTTGATTGCGGCGCGGAAAATTAACGGCATGCCCGAAGTGATTCCGCCCAAAATACCGCCGTGGTTGTTAGTCTTGGTGCGGATCTGTTCGCCGTCGACGATGAAAGGGTCGTTGTTTTCGCTGCCGTGCAGCAACGCGCTCTCAAAACCATTTCCGAACTCGATGCCCTTGACGGCGGGAATGCCGAAAACAATCGAGGATATGCGGTTTTCCATACCGTCGAACATCGGGTCGCCGAGTCCTACGGGCAATCCGGTAATGGCGCATTCAATCACGCCGCCGACCGAGTCCCCGGCCTTTTTTGCCTCCAAAATGGTTTGTTCCATCGCTTCACCGGCTTTGGGGTCAATCACGGTCAATGGGGAATGAGAAAGTTTATCGAAATCCGATTTGGAGACGGTTACGGGGTCGAATTTTTTATCGTTGACTCCGGCGATGCTTTGGATATGCGCGCCGATAAAAATATTACGTTCGGCTAAGAGCTGCAGGCAGATGCCGCCTGCGGCACAGAGCGGTGCGGTGAGCCGCCCGGAAAAATGACCGCCGCCCGTGGGATCCTGAAAGCCGTGATACTTGACCCCTGCGGTGTAATCGGCGTGGCCGGGACGTGGCATATCCTTGAGTTCGGCGTAGTCGGCGGGGCGGGTGTTGGTATTCCGAATCAGAATACAAATGGGTGCGCCGCAGGTTACGCCGTCGACGAGACCCGAGACGAATTCGGGGGTATCGGCCTCCGCACGCGACGTGGAGAGTTTACTCTGGCCGGGTGCGCGGCGGGTCATAAAGGCGGCAAGCGCCTCTTGGTCGATGCGGAATCCGGCGGGCAGGCCGTCGATGACCACGCCGACCGCCTCGGAGTGCGATTGGCCGAAGATGGAGATGCGTATGTTTTGACCCCAGCAGGAAGACATTTTTATCAGTCCTTTCGTGGCGTAGGGAACGGTAAACGGACACGGTCCGACGACCGTTCCTTAACACCGCTAAAGCGGTGTTGGAAATTCTAATCGTTAATAATACTTTTCGTCCGCGCAGTTGCGCGTACTCGGAACGGTCAAGACCGTTCCCTACAGATTCCGTTCAATCTTGAAAAATCGCTAAAGAATTCGGGGTAGGATTTGTCGACGGCTTGGGCGTTGGTGACGGTCACGGGGTTTTTGCAAATCGTTGATGCGATAGCCGCCGCCATGACGATGCGGTGATCTTGAAAAGCGTCGTAGGTGCCGCCCGTGAGTGTACCGTTTCCGATAATCGTTATCGTGTTTTCATTGGATGAAGCGTTACCGCCGAGGGCATTGATTAAGCCGCAGACCGTTGCGACGCGGTCGCTCTCTTTGAGGCGCAGGCGGCTGATGTTTTGAATCGTGGTCGTACCGTCTGCGGCGGCCGCGACGACAGCCAGCGCGGGCACGAGGTCGGGGATATCGGCGGCGTCGATGGTGATGCCGTGCAGGTTGCCTTTTCGGACAGTGACGGCGTTGTCGATTTGACTTACGGATGCACCGAACTGCCGCAGGATATCACAGATGGCTTTGTCACCCTGTCCGGAATTCGGATTCAGACCGGTGACGGTGATTTCGCCCGAACAAGCCGCAGCACAGAGCCAGAATGCCGAATTGGACCAATCGCCCTCGGGAATGGGCGTGTTTATCGCATGATATGTTTGATTTCCGGGGATGGAAAATCCGGTCGGCGTCGGGATGGCTTTGATTGAAAAAGCAGTCAATGCGTCGAGGGTCATTTGGATATAACCGACCGACTGGGTCTGCCCCGAAATGACGATCTCGCTGTCTCCGGACAGCAGCGGCAGAGCAAACAGCAGGCCGCTGATGAACTGGGAGGAGATGTCGCCGGGGATCTCGTATCTGCCGGAGGTGAGAATACCCGAGACGATTGGGGTCGCCGTACCCTTGCCGGTGATGACCGCGCCGTGGGCCTCGAGCGTGTTCCACAAAGCGTCCATCGGGCGTTCGGGCAGTTTGCCCGAGAGTTTAAAAGTCGCGTTTTTATTTAATGCGCCGATAACAGGAACAAGAAAACGGTATAAAGAGCCGCTCTCGCCGCAGTCGAGCGTGACGTTTTGATCGGAAGAAGCGATCGGAATGACGGAGAGTTCGTTGCTTTGATATTTAACCTTTGCGCCGAGGGCGTTGAGGCAGCGGACGGTGGCCTCGATGTCCTGCGAGAGCTTCGGGCAGGGCAGACACAGTTCGGTGTCACCCAAAGCCGCACAGATCAACAGGCGGTGCAGATGGGATTTGGATGGAATGGCTGCGATGGTGCCGTTTAAAGGGGCAGGTGTGATCGTTACATTCATAATACACCCTCAAGACCCAAATGTAAAAACTCACGGACTTCCGCGATCGGCATTTTCATCAGATCGCATTGACCGGGCTTGCGGGGGACAACGAGGGTCAGTTTGTCGGACAACCGTTTTTTGTCGGTCAAGACGGTGTCGAAAATCTCGTCCTCGGAAAAAACAGTCGAGGACGGAAGATTATATTTATCAAGAAGATTTTTAAGGATATCAAGGCATACCGGGTCGCAGAGGCCTTTTTTAACGGCGGCTTTGGTCATCAGCGCCATGCCGACGGCGACCGCGCTGCCGTGGGGAAGCGTGAAATTGCTGCGCTGTTCGACCGCGTGGCCGAAGGTATGCCCGAAGTTGAGCAGCTGGCGTTCGCCGGTATCCCGTTCGTCGGCGCAGACCACGTCGCGCTTGATTTCAACGCAGCGGGTGATGACCGACTCGCGGTCAAAATTATCCGTTGAAAGCAGATCGAAAATGGCGGCGTCGCGGATGAAGCCGTATTTGATGACCTCCGCACAGCCGTTGGAAAATTCGCTTGGGGGCAGCGTTTTGAGCGTGTCGGTATCGCAGATGACCAAGTCGGGCTGATAAAAAGCACCGATCAAGTTTTTGCCGGTTTTCAGATCGATCGCGGTTTTGCCGCCGACCGAGGAATCGACTGCCGCAAGCAGGGTGGTCGGAATTTGCACCAGTCCGATGCCGCGCATAAACAGGGCCGCGGCCAGTCCCGCGAGATCGCCGTCGACCCCGCCGCCGAGGGCAAAAACCGTGTCGGCGCGGGTCAGGCGGCACTCGGCCATAAAATTTAAAGTATTGATTAAGGTCTCGGCGTTTTTGCTTTGTTCTCCGGCGGGGATGACGGTTTTGAAAACCGTGTAACCGGCGGATTGCAGGGATTTAGTCAAAATATCTGAGTAGAGTTTGTCGACCGTGCTGTCGGTGATAATCACGGCGTTGGCGGGGGTATGCACTTTGGCGGCGAGTTCACCCGCTTGTGCGAGCAAGCCGGAGCCGATTTTGACCTCGTAGGTCTTGGAGGGCGGGTTGACCAGAACGGTGTTCATTTTCCATCGACCTCCTCTTTGCGGATTCTGCCGTCGTCGAGCAGTTTTCGAAGCGTCGCTTTATCGTTTGCAGTGATGGCGTCGCGGTATTCGGTCAGTGAGGCGATGATGGTGTCGAGTTCGTGCACGAGGTTGTCGCCGTTTTCCAAAAACAGTTCCGCCCACATGTCGGGATTGAGCCATGCGACGCGGGTCAGATCCTGATAGGAGCCCGCCGAAAAGCCCCGGTGTTCGAGCGCGGTCGGGCTTTTGATATAGGCGTTTGAGACCACATGGGCCAGCTGCGAAGTAAAGGCGATGATGCAGTCGTGCTTTTCGGCAGTGATCACCGAGACCGAGCCGAAGCCCGCAGGCAGAATCAGCTGTTTGATGCGTTCGAGCAGGTTGATGTCGTCGAACACGCGGGGCACGACGACGAAACAGGCATTTTTGAAAAGATCGGCGCGGCTGCTTTTAAAGCCCCATTGGTGGGTGCCGGCCATCGGGTGACCGCCCGCGTATTCAAAGCCGTATTGGTTTGCCATTGCGAATCCGACCGCGCAGATATTGCGCTTGGTGCCGCAGCAGTCGACGACGAGCGCGGTTTTCGGGATGTGCACGGCATTTTCGCGCAGCCAGTTGGCGGCGCGTTCGGGCGAGATTGCGATTAAAATGCCGTCGCAGGTGTTTATCGTCTCGGGTGTCAGAAATCCGTCGATTGCCCCGGAAATGCGGGCGAATTCCTGCGTGGAGGGGTCGGCATCCGCGCCCAAAACCGTGATGGCTCCGGCGGCTTTGTATGCCTTTGCAAGCGAACCGCCGATCAGGCCGAGGCCTACGATGCCGATAATCATGAGAGTGCCTCCCTCACCTTGAGGATTTTGGCGGCCATGGTTTCGAACTGCTCGGGCGTGACCGACTGCGCGCCGTCGCTGAGCGCGTGTTCGGGGTCGTTGTGGACTTCGATCATCAGACCGTCGGCGCCCGCCGCCGTCGCCGCCATCGCCATGGGTTCGACGAAACGGGAGATGCCGATGGCGTGGCTGGGATCGACCACGATCGGCAGATGGGTCATCTCGTGCAGCACTGCGACCGCCGACAAGTCCAATGTGTTGCGGGTGTAGGTCTCGAAGGTACGGATGCCGCGTTCGCATAAAATGACGTTTTCGTTGCCGCCCGCCATGATATATTCGGCGCTCATCAGCAGTTCTTTGAGATTGTTGGCGAGGCCGCGTTTGAGCAGAATCGGCTTTTGGGTCTGACCGAGGGCTTTTAACAAATCAAAGTTTTGCATGTTGCGCGCGCCGACCTGAATCATGTCCACCGGATCAAACAGCGGGAGATCGTTGATGTTCATGATCTCGGAGACAATGGGCAGGCCGGTCTCGCGCTTGGCCTCGAGCAGCAGTTCCAGCCCCTCGCCGTGCAGACCCTGAAAATCATAGGGTGAGGTACGGGGTTTGAACGCGCCGCCGCGCAGAATCGACGCGCCGGATTTTTTCACGCTTCTGGCGACAGAGAGAATCTGATCGTGCGTCTCGACCGAACAGGGGCCGGCGATGATCTGAAAATTGCCGCCGCCGATTTTGACGCCGGAGACGTCCACCACCGTGGGCTGCTCGTGGAATTTGCGGTTGGCCTTTTTGAACGGCTCGGTGATGCGTTTGACGCTCTCGATGATCGAAAGCCCCTCGAGCAGGTTGATGTCGACCTTGCTGGTGTCGCCGACCAGGCCGATGATGGTGTGATATTCGCCCTCGGAGACGTAGGTCGAAAGCCCCATGCCCTCGAACCATTTGATTAAGCTGTCGCGCTGCTCCTTGGAGGTTCCGTGTTTTAATACCGCTATCATAGTTGTCTTTCCTTTCGCTGTCTGTTATTTTATTATCGGAAGTTTTGGCTTGCCTTAACCTTTTTCAAAAGGTTTTCTCTCTGTTTTAAATCAAAAAGGGCCTGTGCAGTGATTCTGCACGGCCCTGTGATTTCTTATCGGGTGAACCCCTTTAAGGTCTCAGTTATTGGCAACGCGAATCACTTCTTTTGATTTGTTCCAAAAGAAGTAATAAAAGTAATAATAACGCGCTGTCTGGTTGGGTTTCATAAAGTTCTCCCAAAAAGTTTTAAGACCTTTTTCCGTCCAATCCCGGAACTTAATAGCATTATAAGCGAAGAAAGGCAAAGATGTCAACTGTTTTGTGAAATTTAGTGGGGAGATGAGTTACCATTCTCTTTTTCAATTTGATCTGCCCATTTAGGAAAAAGAATTTTAAGAAATCGTCCTAATGGTATTACAAAAATGTATTTTAAAAATAGTCCTAATAGGCCAAAAACAGGTTTAATAAAATAATAATAAATCTTTTTTGTAAACGTGAATTTGCATCTATTGAATGCAAACAATTCGGCTTTTATAATGAAAATATTATATTTCGCTTGATATGATTGAATTTTTGAAAGTGGGTTCATACCAATATCATTTACATAGAAGGATAGAACCTCATTTGATTCAAGTTCACCAAACCGAGACATTCCAACTTCATGTCGGATAGTCTGTAAAATATCGGCGATGATGTATAATCCTATTTCTTTTGTGTTGTGTTTATTGTTTACAATTAAAGGATTTGTCGTGTATTCTCTGAAAAAAACGTATTTCTTATATATCTTTTTTGAACCATAAATTAATAAAGAGGCACCTGACTCGAAAAATTCATTTTTTGTCTTTTCATCTGGCTTAATTTTATTTGTATAAACTTTTTGAAGCAAGTGGATGAATTTTTTGTATTCTTCTCGCCGGAGCTCCAGTTTTTTAAATTTTACTTCAGATTTTCTACCGGATAAAAAGATAATTAGGGTTACAAATATTGAAATAAGTGTTATTTGTTCTATTGTAAGATTAGCAAGAAAGTTAAAAATAGTATTGTATATAGTTTGAAGTATATTCATGGTTTTCCTCCGACTATTCCCAATTCCAATTCGTATTGACGTAATGTAGGTGCTGTTTAAAGGTTTTATCAATGAAATTATTGAATGTCTCACTATTAACTATTAAAGGAATATCGTTTTCGATATTTATTCGATAAACAATGAGTTTTTCTGCTTGTTCAATTCCATCTATAAAGAAAGGACTTTCATCTTCATTAAATAAGTAATAATTGCCTTGTATAACGCTACAATATTGACAATGATTACTATTATAGAATTTATTAATGGTTTTAGAAAGGTCCCAATAAAAATTAAAATTGTCATGTAGAAGGTTTTTAAAATGTGGTGGAATATTGTCGGGGGCATCGCTAATAAGAATGTTTTCACATGAATAAATTATTTTATCAGTATCTTCAATTGTATCAATAGCATAATATTTCTCAAAGCCAAATGCAATCACAGGGGTAACTTGTCCACAGCGAAAACATTTTTGATTTCCTTTGATTATAAAAAATTCATCTAGCGCAATAATATTTCCATTAATCCACTTAATAAATTTGCTATACTCATCTCTAGATTGTACAAACCACATTTTTTCTCGGTCATCCCAGATCGCACCTTTTTCTTGTGCCTGATCGTTTTCTTCATATGGTACTTCAATATATAAACCCACTATTTATTCCTCCTTATAATTCTAGTAACATTTTTGATATAATTCATTTTTTGCTACCATCTTCGAGTTTATTACCAATAATATTCAAAACAATTATAACAATAAAAAAAGTGAAAAATAACATTTCAATAAGGCAAATAGTTTTTGCTATAGTGCAATTTGGAACAATATTTACTATTGTTTGGAGAGAGAAAATCTGAACAGCAAATAAGTAGATGTCCACAAATATAGATAAAGTACTTGTTGTATCAATGCCCGTGAATGCATTTTGAGAATAAATAAATGCTATACAATAAAGATTCACAAAAGCGGTGATTGAACCTAAAAATCCTATTATGAAGTGGTGGAGGTCTTTTAAAGATAACTTGTTTTTAGAATAGCTAATAATAATTGTTTTACTATAATTTATTAATATAAAAATATCAAAAGCTATACCGGCTATTAAAGTAATTAACGCTACTATAGAGTTTTTATCTTTACTATATTCTGCACATGCTCCCAACGATATAAATATTATATATAAAATATAGAGTTCATCATAACAATTGAGTAAGAAAACAATTATTCTGTGAAAAACAGAAAAGCTTATTATATACATAAATAATACTAAAATAAGAGGAAGTGTTATGATTAGATTGCCTATTCTTGAATAAATATTTAATTGTTTTGAAAAAATGAAATATAAAATTAAAAGCATTAAAAGACAAATGAATCCGATGATCTTAAAATTTTCTTTTAATTTTTTATTCATATCTAAAACCTCATATCCTAGTCAGTTGTTCGCTGGATTAATTAAAATAAATATATCACAAAAATTTACAGTTTTCAACTTATCCCCTTTTTCTCTCCATCACCCGTTTGATGCGCGGGCGGTTGTAGCGCTGGGCGAGGATGCAGGGCATGTTGACGGCGAGCGCGTATAAAAGCATCAGCCACACCACGCCCGGCGGGGTGAAAAATCCGAATACCCAAAAGGGTAGAATCGCCAGCCAATGGGTCAGCTCGCCGCGCGCCGACTCGATTAAAAACCGTGAAAGGTTTTGCGGCGAAAAATCCGTCAGGCGCTTCTTTGCAAATCCGTGCTTCTTCCAGACCATGCCGCCGTCCGGCAGCAGGTGCTTCCAACGGCTGACCTTGAAGATTTTATCGTAGATGCGGCCCTCCCGCTCGAACCGGTGGGCTTTGAAAAAGAAGCGGTCGGGCGTATAAATGCGGTCGGGCAAAAACAGGGCGACCAACGCCGCGCCGACTTGCAGAACCGGCCAGACGACAAAACAGAGGACAAGCGTCCATCCGATGGGCAAAAAGATCACCTGCATGCGCAATTTTCCTCCTTTTCGTCCGGGTCTTCGGATTTTTCGCGCGTGGGGACGGCTCTGCCTTTCCAGCGGACATTCAAGCCGAACAGCTTATTGAACGCCGACACCGCGAAAACGGCCAGCATCACCGCCAACAAAATCGGATAGAGCAAAACCGCCGCGAACCGAAAGCGACCGACCCGCCTTGAAAGCAATGTCAAAACCGTGACCCAGAGCAGATACAAAAGCGCAAAAAGCCCCGTGAAAAAGAGGTCGCCCGCAGCGGCGTATTTGAAAATTTGCAGCGGGACGGAACACATCGAGGCGATCCAGAAAAAGACCATTGCGAACACGAACAGCGGCGTTTTGACCGCGCCTGTGGCGATATTTTTGACCCAGCCCTGCAGCAGATCGCCGAACCCGCCGCCGTACATCCGAAAAGCGACGTCGATGTCGCCGACAAAAACGCGATAAGAAAGACCGGATTTTTTCAGATTTTGACCCAGTGTCATGTCCTCGACCACGCTTTTTCGGGCGCGTTCGTGGCCGCCGACGGCGATATAATCGGGTTTCGGCATCAGAATCACCGGCCCGAACAGGCCGACGTTTTTCGGCTTCGGCAGGGCGGTGCCGTTGCCCGCGAGTTGGATCAGATTGAACGGCAGCGAAAACTGCTCGTAGTATTTTACAGTGCGGTGATAGGGCTGCACCGAGACGGTGCAGCGGGAATTTTCATAGGCCTGCAATATCCGCGCAAGCCCGTCTTTTTGCAGGCGGACGTCGGCGTCGAGAAACAGCAGCAATTCGCCTTTTGCCTGATTGGTGCCGTTTTGGCAAGCCCAGGTCTTGCCCGTCCAGCCTGCGGGTTTTTCGCGCAGGGAGATCAGTTTTATATCAAAATCCAAGGCGATTTGCGCGGTCGAATCGGTTGAAGCATCGTCAACGCAGATGATTTCGAGCGGGGCAAGGGTTTGTGCGCCCAGATCGGACAACAGAAGCGGCAGGTTTTTTTCCTCGTTACGGGCGGGAATGATGACCGAGAGCAGCGGAAAACGCTCGGCTTCGGGTTTTGCTTTCGGCAGGCGCGGGAAGCGGAAAAACAGCACCGCCGCCGAAGCAAATCCGAGCAGGATGATGGACAGGACGATCCAGAAATCCGTCATGTCGTTTTACCTTTCAATTGTTTATGTACGGCGTCGGCAGCCAATTTGCCCGTGAGAATCGAGACCGGAAGCCCGGACGGGCTGAACGTCCACTGTCCGCACTGGACGACGTCTTTGAGCGGGGTATTGACCGAGTTCGCGATTTTTTGAAAGCGGTTTTCGGCGGGCATTGCGCCCGTGAACGCCCAACCCGTAATCGCACCCTGTTTATTGCCTGTCTCGCGCTCAATGGTCATCGGGGTGGAGCACATCGAAAACAACTGGTTTTGACGCAGTTCGGGCAACAGTGATTCAAGCGCATTCAGGATTTTATCGGTGCAGAACTGCTTGAATGGCTCGTATTTACCTGCTTCGGCAAAGTGTTTGACCAATCGGTAATCCATCAGAGTGCTGACGATGACACCGGTCTGCCCATCGGGCGCAAGCGTGATGTCGCGCAGAGACGGACAGGAGATCTCATAGGTCGTACACCGGAGGAATTCCTCAAGCCACTGCCAGAGTGTGTCTTCGCCTTTTTCGGCGGCTTTGCGCCAATCGGGCAGCGACGAAAGCCCCTCGGGGATCGGGGTATAAAACGCATGTGCGCCGCAGCGGTCTTCAAAATAGGGCTTATCGCAATCAACGCCCATAAATACCGTGAGAATCGAATCACCACCTTCGCTTTGTTCGGCGAGTGCGCGCTGTTTTTCGGCGGAGGTGTCGGCATGTTCGGCAATTTGATAAAGGGTCTGCTGATCGGCGGCCCAAACGAGTTTTTGATAGTGATAGATCTCGCCGTTCGCCGTGAGTTCGTGCGCCTCGACATCGACGCGGGTTACGGCGGTTTCGGTCAGAATTTCGCCGCCGTGGGTGCGGATATAATCGGATACTTTTTCGGCCAGCGTGCCGGTGCCGCCCTGCGGGTAACGGTAATCGAGATAGAGCCCGAAATAACTCAGGGCAAAAAAGGACGGCGTGTCTTTGAAAAAGTGTTGAGTGATCATATCGATCAGCGCCGTGTTGTCGGTGAAACGGCGCAGATAGGTCTGAATCGGCTCATTGAGGCGGCTCGCTTTTCGGATATTGACCTGATAGCGCAGCAGCCACGGCAAAAGGGTTTTCATCAGATATTCGGGCTTGGGATTTTCCATAAACAGCGGATTGTCGATGCCGTACAGCACATCCATATAATCCATGACTTTTTCGATCTCGGCTGCGATTTTTGCGATATCCGCTGCGTTTTCGGGAAATAGATCGGTCAGTGCGTCGGCGTAATCGTTTAAACTCTCTCGCGAGGTCAGCAGAACCCGACGGTTTTCGAAAATGATTGAAACCGGATTTTTGACCAACAGCATCTCGATGCCGAGATTTTTGAGCATGGGAAACAGGATGCCCGAGTCCTCAAACGCCCGGATACCGGCATCAAAAGCGAAACCGCGATATTGAAAGGTATTGACAAGGCCGCCCGTCTTTCGGTTTTTTTCGAGCAGCAGCGTACGGTGTCCGCCTCGGCAGAGGTAAGCGGCGGCAGTCAATCCGGCCAATCCGCCGCCGACCGCAATCGCATCGTATGTTCTGTTCATGGGGAACCTCGTTATAGTAAATTTATCAGGAGTTCCTTTTCTTTTTAAGGGTTAATGTCGAGAAAATCACTGCGGCGGCAAACAGGGCAAGGCAGATGATGACGGTGAGGATGACGTTGGGGTATTGCCCGTTGAAGCCCGAGGCCGACAGGTGTTTGACCAGAATGCCGGTATAGGCCCAAATCAATACCAGCCCGTAGGCGACGTCTTTGAGCCGGAGAATCGTGATAATGCCGATCAATGCGCCTACCGAAAGCATGATGATGGTCCAAGCGGGTTCAGACAGGCCGAAACGATCCCAGCTAACGCTCACGAGCAGGGTTGCGGCGTTCGCAATCGTCGCCACCGTGATCCAGCCGAAGTAGACCGAAAAGGGCAGGCGCAAGAACCATTTTTCGCGCGTGGTCAGGGCTTTGGCGTTGATGTTGACGACAATATCCATCAGATAGAGCAGCAAAAGCACCATCAAAATAAACGACAATGCGATGCGGTTATAATGCCAAGCGAAAATCCAGGCGGCGTTGGTCAATGATGATACGGCAAACATGAATCCGACTTTGCGCATCAGGATGATGTCTTCTGTTTCGCTTGAGCGGAAAAGGCCGAGTTGATAGAGGGTTGACAGCGCGAGCAGCAGATAGATCAAGCCCCAAATCGCAAACGTATATCCCGCCGGTGCGAACAGATTGGGATACGAATCGGAGACCGCACCCGTCCCGATGCCGTTGAGAGGCAGGATGTTTGCCAAGGCATTGACCGTTACCATCCCGACAAAGGCCAATGCGATCAGGAATTTAAACAGTCCGCTGATTTTGGTTTTGTCTTTCATTTTCTTCATTTTCGAACACTCCTTGTTATTGATAGAGATAATACCCTTCGAGCAGGTAATTTTCACAATATTTCTCCGCGAGCCGCAGGAAATGGTTTTTGACCGATTTGAGTTGAGATTCACCTGCGGCGTATTTTTGCAACAGGATCTGAAAGCGTTTTTTCTCGGTTTGTGTCGCTTTGTCTTTGAAATATCCCCAAACGTGCTGTGCGGCGTTGGCCGCGTTTCCGGGTTCGATCGGCAGATCGAGGGCTTCTTCAATCAGGCGATAAAACGGCAGAGCGGGATATGCGGTTTTATCTTGCAGCAGTTTCCGGGCGGTTTGATAATGTCCCGGGGAATGTTCGAGGATGCGGTATTTATAACGCGCCCACTCGGCTTCCAATGCGGCAATGCCTCGGTGGGAAATACAGTTGAGGCACTTTAACGCGGAACGGTTTTTGTCCTTGACTTCGAGCATGATGTCAACGTCTAAATCCGAAAGCGGACGGATAAAATTTAAAAACGGGTCGATGCGGATAAAATCGGAATGCGCGCCGGGCTTTTTCTGCGGATTCTGCTGCGAATAGTGGATTTTGGGGCTGCCGTCTTTTTCGTGCCATGTGGCGGCGCATTGTCTGATCCATTCGCGGTCGGAACGGGATTCTTCGGGCGGATTCACAGCATGGTGCAGGTTGTCGAACACCACGGGGATTTGAGCGGCAAGAGCCGTTTCAAGCACATCTTTGATGTTGAAAACCGTGTCGTCGTTTTCGAGCAAAAGGCGATTTTTGATCTTCGGGTCGAGTTGGTGAAAGCGGGACAGAAAACGGGCTTTGGCCTGCTCTTTGTTATCATATGCACCGCCGAGGTGGAGGATGATTTTATGGCTTGCGTCGAGACCGAGGGCATCGAGCAACTTTGCATGGTAAGCGAGGTCCTGTGAGGCGCGTTCAGCCACGGATTCATCGGGCGAATTGAGAACGGTGTACTGCCCGGGGTGCATCGAGACGCGCAGATGGGAGTCGCGGATTTTTTGCCCGATGGCGGTGAACCGATCGGCATAAAGATCTTGCCAAGGCAGTTTTGCCGCGGCGCTTGAACCGAACGGAATCAGATCCGAGGAGATGCGAAAGAGTTTGATACCGTTTTTGATATTGTAGTCGATCAGGGTCTCGAGCGCGTTCAGGTTGTGTGCGATGAGCGGCAGAAGGCGTTCCGGCTGCGCGTTTTTCAGCGTGCAGCTTTTCAGTTCGCTTCCGGGTACGGCAACGGCCAAACAGGCGTATCCGATGTTCATAACGTCCCTTTCTGCCGGCGGGGGTCTGTCTGTCGTGTTTGAGAATGCGGGGACCGTTTGCGGTGTCGCGGCGATTTTTACTTGGTTCATATTATACAGCAAAATATGCCATTTTTCAACCTTGAAATTTGTTTTGCATCAAAGGCGGCCGAAAGCGTGAAAAGGTTGACATCACGGGTCGGGAATGCGATAATTTTATGCGAAATCATATTGAGGGCTGCGGGAGATGCGTATGAACAAGGAAATCATTAAAATTAATGAGGCGGAGGGGATTTTCCTTCCGATGTTCGACGTCAATTTAAACGATACAAGCGAATTCACGGCTGAAAACGCCGTTTTGGTTCAATCGTGGGACTGCTGCATGCTGACGGGGAAATCCGAAACATTCGGCGTGACCTGGAACGGCATGGTCGATATGGGGGAATATGATCGGCTGTTGTTTTTTATCAATCCTCCGCCGTATGTCAAAGTCGGCGGCACCGCAATTGTGAACGGCGAAGAAATAAAACTGTTTGAAAATGTTTTCGGCGCAAACGCGCCGATCGAGATCGCGGGAACGGTATCGGCGGACATGAACGGCAAACGGATGCTGACCTCATTTACGCTCACGTTCGACGCATGCGGTTCGGCGATTTCCTCTCATATCATCTCATTGGGTTGGGTCGGCGTATTATGTAGTGATAAAGAACATTTGATCGAAGATGCCCTGCCGAAATACGACGAACATTCGTTTGACAACTATCTGATCCATGCGCAGCCTGATTTGCGGGACAATGTCTTTTACGGGCAAAAAGAGTTAGACGCGATGATCGAAAAGGCTCGAGCCGATATACGGATGAAGCCGGCGTTTGAACAGCTTGCCAAAAAAGCCGCCGCGTATGAAAATTTTGTGCCGGAAAAGGAAATCCGGCAATATCTTGCGGTTAAGGAGCATATGTACCGCTATGTCCGCGTCCGGGACAGAAACCGCCTCGAACTCAAAAGTGTTTTGACGCTGATGGCAGTCGCGGGGTATGTGCATAAAAATCCGAAATGGACGATGCTGGCGGCGCGCATGCTGCTGTCGATCGCGGTCACGCCTTTTTGGTTCGAGGGTCCGCAGGCCAACATGCCCGGTTCGAACTGGCACCACGTCTGCTTTACCGAGGAGGGTGTATGCCGCGAGATCACCTATGCGCTCGGGTTTTTGGGCGGTGTGTTGACGGAAGAAGCCAAAAAACGGATTCTGGTTGGAATGAAAAAACACTTCCCGACCATCGAGAGATGCTGCGACGAGGTCTGCTATCGGCGGTTTATGAATCAGGGCGTGGTCGAGTCGTCGGGCAGGGCGATTGCGGCGCTCGGTTTGAAAATCCTCGGGGACGATGAATATGCCGGCATGGAAAAAATCGAATCTTATTACCGGCAAAACGTTGAAATCGTCAACAACTATCTCAACGAAGAGGGTCACTGCTGCGAGGGTCCGGGGTATTATTTTTACTCATTTAACTCCTCCTTTACCCTGTGGATGGCCTACGCGCGCATGAAAGGTGTGCCGGTCAAAGACATCGTGCCGGACCGGGTGCTGCTGTCCTTCAAATATCTCGAATGCCTGTTTTCGAGGGCAAAGCAAAACGAGGATTTCGTCTACACCAACAGCTGGGGCAACAAGCGGCAGTCGCCGTTTTTGATCGCGGCCTATGCGCGCTATCTCGGCTTTGAGGCGGGTATGGCACATGTCGAAAAGAGATTGGCGGGGAATCCCGAAGAGCTTGAAATCGAAAACAGCTTGAATTTTATCATGCTGTGCGATTTTATCGCGCATGAAAAGCCCGTGCCGCAGAAAATGCCGCCCGAATGGGTGATCTTTGAAAAATCCGGGCTGGCGTCATATGAATTCGATAAGGGGAAGTTCTGGTATTTCGCCGAGCGCAACCCGATGACCTGCCACTACCACGGAGATCGGGGCAGTTTTATTCTGCATTATGCCGATGAGGCGCTTTTTGCCGACCCCGGCATTGTCTCTTATAACAACGCGATGTCGCGCCATATGGTGCTGCAAACCTACCACAACGTCGCCTATCCGACGGGACGGCAGATGAAAATCAAGAGCGAAAAAGCCGACGGGATCGCCTCCGACAAAAAGGCGCAGGCAAACGGAACACTGGTGCTGGACAATTCGTTTTGGAATGACTATGTGCCGGAGATCAAGTATTTAAAAAAGACGAAAAACGGCCTTGCGTTTTGCAGCGACCAAAAAGCGCTTTTCCCCGGTATTGCGCTAAAAGGCGAACGGGCGGGAGAATTTTCGGAAAACGGTCTTGTGTTCACCGATACCTGGGAGCTGACGCACGAAGACGGGCTTACCGTCAACTTCGTCTCGTACGGCAAGTGGGAGATCACCGATCACGGCGCATCTGTTCGGGTCGGGAAAGCCGCTGCGGTTTTGAAATTCGAGACCGATTTGAAAATTTCGCTCGCTACGGACACGGGCATGATCGACGCGCAGCAAAGGCCGATCACCGTGCTGCGTCTGATGACCGAACCGGCAAAAGAGATTCGGGTGAAAACCGAAATCAAATTCTTCGAGGTGTGAGAGAATGGAATTCAAGGATTTTATCGAAAAAATCGATCATACAATCGCCGCTTTGGGCGGCAATTTGCGGGAATATCCGGCCTGCGCAACGGGGAATTATCTTGAAAACAGGGAAAAATCCCTGCCTTTGAGCAGCATCTCCAACTGGACGCAGTCATTTTTCACCGGAGAGGCGCTGCTGGCGTATGCCTATACCGGAGACCGGAAATACACCGACTGGTGTGAGCGTTTTTACGGGGATTATTATGATAAGGTTTTCAAGACCCCGAATCAGACCATGCACGACCTCGGGTTTTTATTTACGCCGTATGCGGTGGGGTTATACCGGTTGCTGAAAGAGGATAAAATGCGGGAACTCGGTTTGCGCGCGGCACAGGTATTGGCGATGCGTTTCGACCCGAAAAGCCGCCACATCCGCGCCTGGGGCAACATGCAGAACGAACTGCCCGACGACCTGCCATTCGGTGACGACGGCTCTTTCTATCTGAAAAGCGACGGAATGGCGATCATCGACTGCATGATGAATCTGCCGCTGCTGTTATGGGCAAGTGAGACGCTGAATCATCCCTTTTACCGTAAAATCGCCTGCGCCCATGCCGACATGACGATGCATTATTTTATTCGGAAAGACGGTTCGGTCTGCCATGCCTATCGTTTTAACCCGGAGACCGGTGCGCCCATCGGCGAGGACAACAACTGCGGATGGTCGGTCGGGTCGCACTGGAGCCGCGGCACCGCTTGGGCGGTCTACGGCTTTGCGATTTTATACGGGTACACGCGCGACAAGCGTTATTATGAGACGAGTGAACGGTTGGCAAAGGACTTTTTGCGGCTGAGCGGCGGGAAAGTTCCGGTTTGGGATTTCCGGCTGCCGAAAAGCGAACCGCAGAACCTTGACACCTCCGCTGCGGCAATCACGGCATGCGGGCTTTATGAATTGTTCAGATATTCTAAGGATGAAAAATTGAAAAACGGCGCGGACGGGCTGATGGCCGATTTGGAGCGGTATGTCAACACCGACCCAAAGGTAATGGGTGTACTGAAAGAACAGAACGGGCGGCATTATTATACCTGTTTCGGCGATTATTTCTATCTGGAGGCGCTTGTAAAAAGAGAAAAAGATTATCGGGTTTGGTAATCGACCGCTTAATTTAGAATTTTGAAGAGCACTCCTTTTGGGGTGCTCTTTGTTTTATTGGAAAAAGGTAAGAAAACGACAGAAAACAGTTATTATTTAAACCCGAACCCGCATACATTATAAAAAAATCGGGAGGGCGGAGGATGAGAAGGGGACGGTACGGGAAGGAATGCGGAGGATTTGACCCGATCTCGGACAGGGTGTTAATGCTTGCGGCTTATATCGCTGCGACCGGCGCCACGGTTCGGGATGCCGCGAAGCGCTTCGGCGTCAGCAAGAGCACGGTACATAAGGATATGACAGAACGGCTGATGAATATCGACAGAAGATTATACGCAAGAGTACGGCAGGTATTGGATTGCAACCGGGAACAGCGTCATATACGCGG
>Ga0116164_10001174_pt1 | contig 20146 bp, 14 predicted proteins | sample AD_UKC109_MetaG_FD_89888 | JGI IMG/M metagenome (GOLD analysis project Ga0116164, IMG submission 89888) | Active sludge microbial communities of municipal wastewater-treating anaerobic digesters from Hong Kong - AD_UKC109_MetaG | ecosystem: Engineered > Bioreactor > Anaerobic > Digestate... | reverse complement strand
TAACGATGGTGACGAGGACATTGCTGCAGCCCTTTCACAGCAGGATCCGGATGTGGTCACCTGGTACGAAAACGGTGAAGCAACATTTGTGGTTCATACAATCAGAAAAAACAGGTGTGTTTGGCGAATTGCCGTTCATGATATCAATAATGACGGAAACAGAGACTTGTTCTACAGTGATGGTCAGGTAGTCTGCTGGATTGAGAACCACGGCTCAGCACAATCATTCGGGGAGGAAACGATCCTCTTTCAGGGATATAATGTCTATGAAATTGCATTCAATGATATTGACAATGATGGCGATCAGGACTTTTTCATCGCCGATGCCATGGGTGATAAGGTGGTTTGGCTCGAAAATACTGACGGAAACGGAACTTTCAGTACAGCCATAGTCATTGATGATACTGGCGACGGGCCTGCAGACATTGATTTTTCGGATGTTGATGGTGACTCGGATAACGATTTCCTGGTATTCTTCGTCAATGAACCTGCAGTGGTACTTTATATCAACAGTGACGGACAGGGAACTTTCGCCAAAAACATTTTGGCTTCGGTGGACCAATACAGCGGATGTTTTATTGATATTGACCACGACAATGATGATGATATTGCCTTTTCGGCTTATGAAGTAATTCAATATTTCGAAAATGACGGAACAGGTAATTTTGCTCCTCCTCAAACCATTGCCGGCTTTGGTTATTCCTGGAAAATCCTCCCTGCTCAAATGAACAATGATGATTTTCCCGATCTGGTCTATTCTCCCGATTATATGTTGCACTGGCTCGAAAACAATCAGAACGGAACCTTTGAAGACCATCAGGTGGAAATGTGGGGTTCGGTAAACGACTTTACCATCTGTAATCCCGACAATGATGGAGATCCGGATGTGTTGTCTGCCTGCAGGGGAGTTGGTCTGGTTAATTTTACTGAAAACATGAATAACGGGGATACCCTGATTACGGTTATCCCTTTTCTTGTTGATGATGCCAATGCAGTAATGCACGGCGATTTAAACAACGACGGCCGGGAAGATATCGTTGTAGGGTCCTGGCCTGCAGAAGGGCTTTACTGGGCCGAAAATTATCAGTACAGAATACTTGTTCACCCTTCCGATCAGTATGCCTGCGAGGGTGACAAGTCCAGCTTTTCCGTAGTTTCAACCGGTGTGAAGGTTTATCAGTGGCAGGTTAATACAGGTACAGGTTTTTTTGATCTGGAAGATAATGATGTTTACACCGGAACAGATAAGGCGCTATTGAGTATAGTCAGCGTAACACCCGATTTGTTTGGCAACGAATACAGGTGCAGGGTTTTTGATAAAACCGGTGCCGAAATAATCACTGATACCGCGGTACTTTATCAGGACTGCACAGGAAATCTTCAAAATTCCGGCAAAAAACCGCTAATCATGCTTTATCCGAATCCTTCATCAGGAATCGTTAACCTGACTGATTATGATGGTGTAACAAATATTGTCATCAGGAATATCTCTGGTGAAATCATTGTTTCGGATATTTCCGTCAACAAAAATCACCTGGATGTCTCCGGATTTGAAAGTGGGATTTATATCGTTACCATTCATACCGAAAAAGGATATTCAACCCACAAATTCATCAAATACTGATAGCAATTATTTTTCAGATATTTTTTGATTCAGTTTATCAGGGAGTTTAACACATTGAATAACATCATTGGCCAGGTTAGTTGACCCGGACTGACTTGCAGTTCGGGTTTTGTAAATACCAGCGTAAAATGAGTAAAATACTGTTGAGCAATACCGTAAGGGTTAAACAAAAAACGGGATTAATTTTCTTTTCGATCACAACAACAGGCTGATACGAAATAAACCCTGTCCCGGTGAACTTTTTATTTTTGGTACGACAGAATTATGGGAAAATCTGTTTTTCCGAAAAAATTCAGTGCTTCCGTCGAAGAACATTATAAAATTCTGAATGAAATATTTGCCGGTGTTGATATTAGTTCAGGGCTGAGATGGTTTAATGGTTACGTTGGTCCGATAATAATTTGTTATTAATGAAAGATTTTAAACGTCATTTTTTGGTTGTTTAAACAAAATGTCAGGCGGAGAACGACTTTGTAAAGTATTGTAAATGATTGTATCCGGGGTTTGCTGACGTACATTTCCAATTCTGATCTTCATGGAGCATACCAACTTTATTTACCGGTTTTTTCTCTATGTTTCCATTGCAGTTTGCTGTTTGGTTTTGATCATCTGGATTTGGCGTTAGTTTTTTGTCAGATTTTTATCCAGTTGTGTTTTATGGCATTCATCACCAGATGGGCGGTATTGCGGGAACCGGTTTTGGAAAGGATATTTGCCCGGTGCTTGTCAATTGTACGTTTACTAAGAAACAGTCTGTTTCCGATTTCCTGATTCGACAGCCCCTGGCATATGAGTTGAAGGATTTCTTTTTCTCTTTCCGAGAGAATGACTTCTTCATTTTCCAACAGATTTGTCAGACGAATATTTCTGACTATGCTGAGTAAAAGTTCTTTTGAAAAATAATGATCACCGGCCAATACTGCTTCGATAGCCTGCCAGACTTCTCCGATTTCCGAATTTTTAAGCAGAAAGCCTTTCACACCGGCATCAATCATTTTATAATAATACACTTCGTCGCCAAACATCGAAAGTGCTATGATTTTTATTGACGGATATTTTTCGACAGCCATTCTTGTAGCTTCAATTCCGTCAATTTCAGGCATACTAATATCCATCAGGGTAATATCGGGGACTGAAGTTTCGAGTGATTCAAGAAATTCCCTGCCATTTTTTGCTTCACTGATTCCGATATTGGGATAACCTATTGAAAGCAGCAGACGCAGTCCGTCTCTGAAAAGCTGGTGATCGTCAACAATCAGAAGTTGGATTTTTTTCATAGATAAGAATAGATCAAAAGAAACGATAGATTAATTGCTTTCAGCCGGATTGTTGTTTTGGATTTTAATTACAACGGTAACAATGATACCTTCACCCGGCCAGCTTTCGATTTCAAACCTGCCGTTGAGTGAGTTAATACGTGACCGGATGTTGCTGAGCCCCATTCCCTTGTTTTCGCCCAATGCAAGTTTTTCCTGGTCGAAACCTTTACCATCGTCCTGATAAAGGAGCAGAAGCTGGTCACCTTCCTGGTCAAGACTTATGAGAACCTTATCGGCACCGGCATGTTTCAATGTGTTGTTTATCAGTTCGCAAACCACACGATAAACGATGATTTCGGTATTACCCGGGTATCGCCTGCTGCCAATATTATCCCTGAAATCGAAACGCATTTCGCCTGCCTGCTCCAGTTTGTCAATGAAAGCCCGGATTGCTGCTGGCAGTCCGAAATTGTCGAGTATATGGGGGCTCAGGTTGTTTGAGATTTCCTTCAGTGTATTTATGGATTCATTTATTGACTGAATGACATTATGAATAATTTCGGACTGATTCCCGGGATTAGTGCCGGAAGAGATTGCCGATACCGACATTTTCACTGACGACAGAAGTGGTCCCAATCCATCGTGAAGTTCTCTGGCAAGTCTTCGTCGCTCATTTTCTTCGGTTATAATGATGGTGTTGAGCAGTCGCTTGTCGGCTGAAGCCCGCACCTCTTCGAGTTTGAACATATGGTTCAGCACTTTTTTTACATACAACATTCCAACCAGCATTAGCAACGAGATGATGACTCCAAGCCAGCTGTTGAGCATCAGCACCTGCTCGGTAAGTTCTTTGTTGGTATATGGCAGATAACCGATGACGCGCCTTATGGCCATTACAAAAAGTGCTATCGAAAGCAAAATCCAGCTGGAGTTGTATTTGGTGGCCCTGATAAGACTTACGACAATCACTGTGGCAGCAAACTGCAGGACAATTGAGATGATAAGTGCGTATTGTGTGAGCATGACAGTATAATTTTTTGAGGTAAAATTACTGAAAAGAAGCCAATTTTAATGCAGAGAGTTAATCTTTTTTCATGTAACTTTTATCCCGTACAATCATTTTGATTCATTTTTTAAATAATTTTGGCATCAGGATTCACAATGAAGTTTGAACGCTAAGCCCTTATTATGCGAAAACATTTTTCTTATCTGCTGCTAATCCTCATTACTCCTTTTATTTCGGCAGCAACAGGCAATGTTCCCGAAGGTGGCCGTTCGGCTGCAATGGGAAATGCTTCGGCAGCTCTTACTGATTTTTGGTCGTTGCAAAACAACCAGGCTGGTCTGGCATTTTATCATCAGATGGCCGCCGGAATATATTTTGAAAACCGGTTTTTAGTGAAAGAGTTAAGCCTCAGGGCAGGTGGAGTTGTGATGCCTGTCAGAGCCGGAGTTTTCGGGCTTAACGCTTCTTATTTTGGATATGAGCTTTACAACGAAAGTAAAATAGGGATAGGCTTTGCCAGGAAATTCGGGGAAAGGTTTGCCGCAGGTCTTCAGCTTGACTACCTGATAACTGCATTGGGGGAAGATTACGGAAGCAAAGGAGTGGTGACCTTCGAAGCCGGAATTTTGACCAAAATCAACGATCATCTCAATATTGGGGCGCATGTGTTCAATCCGGTAAATGTGAAATTGCTTGAATATGCCGACGAACGCATTCCGGCTGTCTTTAAGGTGGGAGCTGCCTGGGCTTTTGATGCCAACATTGTACTTACGGCTGAAGTGGAAAAGGAAACAGATTTTGATCCTGTTGTGAAATTTGGGGCTGAATACAGGGTTATCGAAGAAATATATGTCAGGGGCGGAATATCAACCAACCCGGGACAATACTCTTTCGGTTTTGGATTAAACTTTAAAAAGCTGAAAGTGGATTTTGCCTCTTCTGTCCATCAGGTGCTCGGATGGTCACCACAAATTTCACTGATCTATTCATTCAGATAGGCACGCATGAGAGTTTTGTGGAAATATGGTCATCTTCATTTGTTTAGCCATAAAGCAATTCTGCTGACAATTGGGAACATTCTTTTTTTTGCTTTACAACTGATGTCCCAGCTACCACAAATTTCGCCGGAAGACAAGGAGTTGCTTATCAACAAAATTGAAGAAATTGCCGGGCAATCTGAAGAGGAACTGGACTACACCGATCTGTTGGAAGACCTCTTTTATTTTCTTGAATTTCCGCTGAATATCAATTATGCTTCCTTTGATGAGCTGAGACGGATTTTTTTTCTCACCGATCTGCAGATCCATAAAATTATCGAGTACCGGAATGTTTACGGATCATTTGCAACGGTTTACGAATTGCAGGCTGTTGAAGGCTTCGACAGGGAGTTAATTGAGCTGCTTGAGCCTTTTATCAGTGTATCGATGGATAAGCCCAGGGACAAAATCAATCTGAAGCAGGTGATGAAGTATGGCCGGCATGACCTTTTTGTGAGATATTCGCGGGTGCTGGAAACACAGGCTGGCTATCAGTTACTTTCCGACTCGGCCAAAGCTGCTAACCCCGATAAGTATTTTCTCGGGAGTCCTGACAAGCTTTATACCCGCTATGGATTCAACTATTATAACCGCGTTCGTTTTGGCATCACTGCAGAAAAAGATCCGGGCGAAGAATTTTTTAAAGGTTCTCAGTCCGGTGGTTTCGATTTTTATTCAGGTTTTGCCAGCATGAGTGATCTTGGAGTAATAAAAGAGATTGTTGTGGGCGATTACCAGCTGGAATTTGGTCAGGGGCTTACACTCTGGACAGGACTTTCTTTCGGGAAATCACCGGATGCCGGCTCGGTAATGAAAAACCAGCGAAGGGTAAGACCCAATACTTCAGTTAACGAAAATCGCTTTATGAGAGGTTCTGCAGTGACTCTTAAATTCGGGAGTTTTTTGCTGACAGGTTTTTATTCTTCGAAAAAAGTGGACGGAAATGTGGGCGACACAGATACCCTCAGCCAGGAGATTCAGTTCATTACTTCCCTGCAGGAAACCGGCTATCATCGGACCAATGCCGAAGTGGCCAATAAAAATGTAGTGAGCGAAACGCTTTACGGAGGGAATGTCCGGTTTAGGAAAAACAAATTTCAAATTGGCGCCACTGCCTTCAGAACCAGCTATGATATTCCGCTTGTGTTGCCCGGTCAATTGTACCGGAAATACGATTTTCAGGGTAAAACCAATTTTAACTATGGAGTGGATTTCAACTTTTTAATCAATCGTTTCAATTTTTTTGGTGAGGCTTCGGGAAGTGAAAATGGCGGGAAGGCGTATCTGGCAGGATTTCAGGCTTCGTTGCATCCATCAGTGGCGCTTTCGGTTTTTTACCGGAATTATGGATACAACTATCAGAATTTGTTCAGCAATGCAGTGGCTGAAGGAAGTCTGGCTCAGAACGAAAAAGGTTTTTATTCCGGTATATTGGTCTATCTCCACCGCAATTGGACATTCAGGGGATATGCTGATGTTTTTTCTTCGCCGTGGATGCGTTACCGGGTGAGTTTCCCTTCGCACGGGAATGAATATCTTGCTCAACTCAACTATCATCATAATCGCCGGTTTGAAGCTTATTTCCGGTATCGCATAAAGCAAAAGCCATTGAACGAAACCACTGACTTCAACATGATTAAGGCCGGTGAAACGCGAAGGGAAAATTTCCGTTTGCATCTGACTTATGCTGCTTCCGGCGAAATAACCTTAAAAAACAGATTTGAGCTATTATTGTATGAACAACCGGGAACGGATCAACAGCAGGGTTTTATGATCTATCAGGACTTGTTATACCGACCAGCAGGGAAACTCTATAACATCACTCTGCGATACGCACTTTTCGATACGGACAGCTACGACGAACGAATTTATGCTTACGAAAACGATTTGCTGTACGCTTTTTCTATTCCTGCTTATTACTACAAAGGTAGTCGCTTTTTTATCTTGCTCAAATACGATATCTCCAAAAGAATTGACTTCTGGCTTCGTTTCGCACAAACTTTTTACAGCAACAAAAACGTCATCAGCAGCGGTTTGACCGAAATTGACGGCAGCAGGCATTCAGAAATAAAAGCACAGGTGAGGATTAAATTCTAAAGTGACGGATTCTCCTTTTCCCCGGTATCTTCTTCGGTTTGATCCTGTTCATCCGCTACTTCCTTACCAGAGGTGACAGGTTTCCCAAAAAACTTTTTTTGAAAAAAAATTAAAATGAAAACGCCGATGGTAATGGCCGAATCGGCGATATTGAATACAGGTCTGAAAAAGATAAAATCTTTGCCTCCCCACAGAGGAAACCAGTCGGGATAATGTCCCTGAATAATAGGAAAATAGAGCATGTCAACCACTTTGCCGTGCAGGAAGGTTCCGTAACCACCACCCTCAGGGAAAAGTGAAGCCACTGAATGGTAGGATGATGAACTGAAGATCAGGCCATAAAATGCACTATCGATGATGTTGCCGATAGCACCGGCAAGTATCAGTGACATACTGGCAATAAGTCCGCCGTGAGCGTTTTGTTTGATTAGCCTGAACAGATATATTGCTATTACAATGATCGCCAGAATGCGGAAAAGACTTAAGGCAAGCTTCCCAAATTCACCGCCAAAAGAAAGCCCGAATGCCATTCCTTCATTTTCGGTAAAATGAATGATAAACCAATTGCCCAGAACATGAAACTCCTGTCCGATGGTCATGTTGGTTTTTATCCAGAACTTGGATGCCTGGTCAACAAGCAAAACGAGAGAAACAATCAGAATGGATTTTTTCAATGCAAATTATTTAGATGGTGTGGGATCAAATGAAAAAACCGGCAATCCTTTGGTCTTTTTGAGGATTGCCGGAGCACAGGATTTCCTTCAGCTGCTTTTTCCCAAAGGAGCTCCACTTTTATTTACGATTTACGGGTTTGGTATTGTTGCAGTTTGGCTTCCATGCTCAGTGTGGCGTGAGGAACACTTCTGAGGCGATCGGCGGAAATAAGTTTGCCTGTTACTCTGCATATGCCGTAGGTTCCGTTTTCGATACGGATAAGCGCATTTTCGAGATTGGCAATGAATTTCTGCTGCCTGGCTGCTAACCGGCTGTTTTCTTCCTTTGACAGCACATTGTACCCTTCTTCAAGTACTTTGAAGGTGGGGGAGGTATCGTTGGTGTCGTGTTCGTTGTTATTGCTGTAAGCCTCTGTCAGTAAGGCAAGGTCAGCACGTGCTTTTGCAAGTTTTTCGAGAATAATCTGTCTGAATTCTTCAAGCTCCTCAGCACTATACCTGTTTTTGATAACATCCGGAGCATTGTTATCCGTTCTGTTGTCGTTCATAATTCTCTGTTTTTAAATTAAATACTCCTTAAATTGAACTAATTTTTAATGTTAAACGGCCTTTTCGACCAAAATATTTGTTTTAATATCATCGCCTACTTCCACTTCATCGCCGGCATTGTGGTTGATTTCGTCCACAAGGTCGAGTGAGAGCGCCAGGGTTTCGGAGCAAATATAGTTGAAATTCTTTTTGATGGCGTCGTTTAATTGATCATTCTTTTTTATTTTCAGGTAAATTTTGTCGGTTACCTCAAAATTTTTGTCTTTCCGCAGGTTTTGAATCCTGTTGACCAGGTCGCGGGCAAGGCCTTCTTCACGCAACTCAGGGGTAATGGTAATGTCGAGGGCAACGGTCAGATTGCCTTCGGTGGCTACAAGCCATCCGGGAATGTCCTGGGTGATGATTTCTACATCTGAAAGGAGAATTTCGATTGGCTCACCATCAATATCGAGGTGATAATTTCCGTTTTTTTCCAGTTCGGCGATTTGGGCATTGGTAAATGCGGCAAGCATTGGTGCAAGTTTTTTCATTTGTTTGCCGTATCGCGGACCAAGGGTTTTGAAGTTGGCTTTAAGTTTTTTGACCAACATGGCTGAATCTTCACTCATAAATTCCAGCTCTTTAACATTTACTTCGGCCAGAACCAGTTTTTCGACTGCTTGTACCTGTTTTTTGAAATGTGGACTGAGCACTGGAATCATCATCTTGTTCAAAGGCTGACGCACTTTTATTTTTGTACTTTTCCTGAGGGAGAGTACCATGGAAGTGATTTGTTGTGCCAGTTCCATTTTTTCTTCCAGGTCTTTGTTTATAAAACTTTCGTCAGCCTGCACCATATCTGTGAGGTGCACCGATTCGGCCTGCTGCCTGCCGGTAACATTGTTCAGGTCGAGAAAGAGGCGGTCGGCAAAGAAGGGAGCTATGGGCGAGATCATCACCGCCAACGATTCCAGACAGCGGTAAAGGGTCTGATAGGCGGAAATTTTATCAGTCGAAAACTCACCTTTCCAGAAACGTCTTCTTGAGAGACGAACGTACCAGTTGCTGAGTTTATAATCGACAAACTGTGCGATGGCGCGTCCTGCTTTTGTTGGTTCATAGTCGTCAAAAGCTTCATCAACAAGTTTTATCAGCGTATTGAGTTCAGAAAGAATCCAACGGTCAAGTTCAGGTCGTTCCTGAATCGGAATTTCTTCCTGGTCATATTTAAATCCGTCAATATTGGCATACAGGGCAAAGAATGCGTAAGTATTATAAAGAGTTCCGAAGAATTTCCGCTGTACTTCTACTATTCCGTCGGTATCAAATTTGAGATTGTCCCAGGGCTGTGCATTGGTTATCATGTACCATCGGGTAGCATCGGCACCATACTGCTCAATTGTTTCGAAAGGATCAACAGCATTTCCCAGCCGTTTTGACATTTTGTTGCCGTTTTTGTCGAGTACAAGTCCGTTGGAAACGCAGGTTTTGTAAGCTACCGAGTCGAAAACCATAGTGGCAATGGCGTGCAACGTAAAAAACCATCCGCGGGTCTGGTCAACACCTTCGGCGATGAAATCTGCGGGAAAATAGTCGCTCAGGTGATCCCCTTTTTCGAAAGGATAATGAAACTGGGCGTAGGGCATCGCACCGGAGTCGAACCAAACATCAATCAGATCAGGTTCACGATAGAGCTTTTGCCCGTTTTCTGAAACCAGAATAATTTCGTCGATATAGGGACGGTGCAGGTCGAAGGTCTTGTAATTGCCGGTTGAATTGTTCCCGGGTTCAAAGTCAGCAAAGGGATTTGATTGCATGAAACCGGCTGCAATTGATTTTTCAATTTCGGATTTCAGTTGAGCTACCGATCCAATACACTTTTGTTCTTTTTTATCGTCCGAAGTCCAGATAGGTAACCCGACTCCCCAGAAACGGGAGCGTGAGAGGTTCCAGTCAACCAGGTTTTCGAGCCAGTTGCCAAACCTGCCGATACCTGTGGATTTGGGTTTCCAGTTGATGGTATTATTAAGCTCAATCATCCGTTCTTTGAAGGCTGTTGTTTTGATAAACCAGGAATCCATCGGATAGTAAAGTACAGGTTTATCGGTACGCCAGCAGTGCGGATAGCTGTGGACATATTTTTCGATTTTGAATGCTTTGTTTTCAATTTTTAGCATTACCGAAAGATCGATATCCAGCACGGGAGTTTCGGGGCCGGCCTGGGTATCGTAGTCATTTTTCACATATCTGCCGGCAAATTCGCTGTATTTTTCAATGTTCACGAATTTTTTAACAAAATCTTCGTCGAGTTCTTCGATGGGGAAAAATCGTCCGTGAAGATCAACCATCGGGCGCAGGCTACCATTTTTGTCGATCAGTGTAAGCGGGGCTATGCCGGTGATTTTGGCCACGCGGGCATCGTCGGCGCCGAAAGTGGGGGCAATATGCACGACACCTGTTCCGTCTGCGGTGGTGACAAAATCGCCGGTGATTACCCTGAAAGCATCACCATCGGGTTTTATCCAGGGAATAAGTTGTTCGTAACGTATTCCTTCGAGTCGGGAACCTTTGAATTCATCAATGATTTCGTATGGAATCAGTTTGTCACCGGGTTTATAATCTTCCGGCTTTGCATCTTTGGCTTTTTCGTTGAAGTAGCTGCTCAAAAGGTCTTTGGCGAGCACCACGGTAACCGGAAGGCCGGTGTAAGGGTTAAACGTTTTTACTTTCAGGTAGCTGATGTTGGCGCCAACAGCTAATGCGGTGTTTGAAGGCAGGGTCCACGGAGTTGTGGTCCAGGCCATAATCCAAACCTGATTGATGTTGTTTTCAAAAAGAAATGCTGATTTTTCATCCCTGATGACCGTAAAAAGTGCCGTAACTGAGGTATCTTTTACATCGCGGTAGCAGCCCGGCTGGTTAAGTTCGTGCGTGCTGAGTCCCGAACCTGCTGCCGGTGAATAAGGCTGGATGGTGTACCCTTTGTAAAGTAATCCTTTTTCGTAGAGTTTCGAAAGCAGGTACCAGACGGATTCGATGTATTTGTTGTCGAAAGTAATGTAAGGATCATTGAGGTCAACCCAGTAACCCATCTGCAGGGTTAGTTCGTCCCAAAGGTCTTTGTATTTCATCACTTCCGTGCGGCATGACTGGTTATATTCCTCCACTGAAATCTTTTTTCCGATATCGTCTTTGGTAATACCCAGCGTTTTTTCAACGGCAATTTCGATTGGTAAACCATGCGTGTCCCAACCAGCTTTGCGGGCAACGTGGAATCCTTTCAATGTTTTATACCGGCAGAAAATGTCCTTGATCGTGCGGGATATCACATGGTGAATGCCCGGTTTTCCATTAGCTGAGGGAGGCCCTTCGTAAAAGACAAAGCTTTCATTTCCTTCCCGGTTTCTCATGCTCTTGTGGAAGATGTCGTTTTTCTCCCAGTATGAACGGATTTCCTTTTCTATTTGGGTTAGTTTTAAACTGTTGTATTCGGTGTATTTCGAATCCATTGAATCGTAAGTTATGCCGTTTCTGAAAAATCGGGCAAAAGTAACAAAAATTGTTTTGGGGGCATATCTTTTCAACTGTTTATGTAATCCCCCTTAAGAAGAAGGTTGGTGTTTATCCGGGAATATTTTCAATAAAACTGCTGTTCAGCAGAATATTTCCAAGGATTTTACGTGTAGAGGTTTCACCCATTTCCCTGATGATTTCATCCACCTGTCGACGTTTTTCTTCAGCGTTGCTATCTGCCTGAAGTGCCCTGAGCAATTGGCGAAACTGCGATCCTTTCAGCTCGTCGTTCAGTGCATCAAGTACTACCGCCGGATCAATTTTTCCGGTTTCGTTTAGGTTTTGAGGCAGGCCAAGCAAGTCCAACTCGCTGATGGATGCTTCGAGAACCTCGCGACCCAGCTTTTTGCAACTGTCGAGATATTCCGAATAACCTGTTGTGTCCCTTAGTGACCAGCTATTGAACTCATACTCGATTTTTTCAATTTGTCTTACTTTTTGGCTGTCTTCTCCGAAAATACGTCCCAATAATATTGCAGTATGTGCTTTCCAGGCATTGAGGTCAAAATTCTTCGTCTCCAGTTTTTCAATTTGCTTTCGGAGTAACGCAATGTATTGTTCGTTCATGATTTTCTGTTTTTGGTGTAAAAATAATGCTTTTTTGCTTTCGCTTGTGTCTATACATGGTATGTATCTGTTAAATATCTTTGTATATCAGTGATTTAGATTAATTTATTCAGTTGTTATTTTTAATAATTCCGGTGTTCAAAATAACAATTCCTTTCATCATCAGTTAAATAGTTGTGAATTTGTATTTTTGTACCGAATTTAAAATTTAAGGAAAAATGACGAAAATTAAAATTGGAATTAACGGCTTTGGCCGAATAGGAAGAAATGTATTCAAAATAGCCATGTCGAGAGATAATATGGAAATAGTTGGTATTAACGATCTTACCAGCACCAAAGTATTGGCTCACCTGCTGAAATATGATTCAACCCAGGGAAAATTTGAAGGAAATGTAGAATTTGACGAAAATAATCTGATTATCAACGGGAAAAAAGTACCTGTATCGGCTGAACGAAATCCGATCAACATCCCGTGGGTGGTAACCCCTGATGTGGTTGTGGAAGGAACAGGTGTTTTTCGCTCACGCGAAAGCAACAAAGGAGGCTATGGTGATCACCTGAAAAATGGTGCCAAGAAAGTAATCCTGTGTGTTCCGTCAAAAGATCAGATTGATGCCACGATCGTTCTCGGAGTGAACGACAGCGATTTGAAAGACAGTCATCAGTGCATTTCCAATGCCTCCTGCACGACCAATTGTCTTGCACCGGTTGCTAAAGTATTGCACGACAGGTTTGGCATCGAAAACGGCTTTATGACCACCATCCACTCCTATACCAACGACCAGGTCATCCTCGACGGTCCGCACAGCGACCTGCGTCGTGCCCGTTCCGCTGCTGTATCGCAAATTCCGACAACCACCGGTGCAGCAAAAGCTGTGGGAAAGGTGATTCCCGAGCTCAACGGAAAACTCGATGGCATTGCCGTACGCGTACCTACTCCGACCGGCTCCCTCGTTGACCTGGTAGTAAACCTCAAGGTTGAAGCATCCAAACAGGAAATCAACGCTGCCATCAAAGAAGCTGCTGAAGGCCCGATGAAAGGTATTCTGGAATATACTGAGGATGAAATCGTATCCGTGGATATTATCCATAATTCACACTCTTCCATCTTTGATGCAGCAAGCACAATGGTGAACGGCAAAACCGTGAAAGTACTTGCCTGGTACGACAACGAATGGGGTTATTCATCCCGCGTGGTTGACCTGGTGAATAAACTTTTCTAAAGTAAAAAAATCAATCCGACAGAAAATCTGTCAGATTTATCGGCGACAGCATCGTTCAAACGGTTCTGTCGTTTTTTTTTGCTTTTGGCAATTATTTGAAACTGTCTGATCACCGGTAAAGACATGAAATCTTTAAAATTCATCCAACTGAAAAAGATACAATTTACACACCCGCTTAATGAAGAAAAATCTCCTTCGGGTAAACCAGCTCTAATCTTTCCTGCAATCGGTTCTAAAAGATTTTTATGATCCGCCAATCACCAAAACGCAATTTTTTATTTTAATTATCGGACTCAGTTTGGTCAAAAAATTCTATTTTTGAACGTCATAAATTTTGCATCCACAACTGAAATTTTTTCAATTAACCAAATAAATGAGCTTTTATGAAAATCAAATTTACCCGGAAATTTCTGTTTATGGCCTTAATGGCCTGGTTGCTCCAACCAGGCTGCAAAAAGGTTGATCTGGAGCGCATAGCGATGATAAAAACTAACCCTGTGTCGGATATAACAATCAACACTGCGGTAATGAATGCCGAAATTATTGACATCGGCGAAAAGGTGAAAAGCTATGGGTTTGTGGTAGCTACCTACGAAAATCCAACCATCACTGACCAAAAGGTAATTGCCGGAAACAATCCCGTAATCGGAAGCTTTTCTCAAATCGTTGACGGACTTTCACAAAACACCGGTTATTGGGTTCGGGGTTTTGTGGAGAGTGAAAGCAGCGTTGTGTATGGCGAAAATGTTACCTTCAAAACAACGGCAGGAACCAGTACAGCCTGGCTCAACTACGACAACGGGCAGAACAATGATGGTATAGGACTTACAAACGGCGGGAGTTTCAATGCCGTTATAAGATTTACACCGGATCAACTGGCACCTTATGACGGATTTACCATAACCAAAATAAAGTTTTTCCCGCGAATGAATTCATCAGCAGCCTTTTCAACTGAGATTTTTGAAGGGACAAATCTTACCGGAATGCAACCTGTAAGTTGCCAGGAAATTGAATCACCTGTCTTAGACCATTGGAACGAAATCACTTTGCTTGAACCTCACTCCATCAATGCTTCAAACGAACTGTTGGTTGGTTACTGGGTTTACAATCAATTGGCCGGTGATTATCCAGCAGGCATTGATGCCGGACCAGCCCAGGTCGGTTTTGGCGACCTGATCTCGTTCGACGACGGGGCAACCTGGGAGTCACTCACCGAAGCCAGTGGTTACGAAATCAATGCCAACTGGAATATTCAGGTTTACGTTACCAACGAAAAGGGGCAGATGATTCACCTTAACCCGGGAAACGGAGTAATCAGCCGCAAATCTGGCAAGCGTCAGGTAAATCCCGGTATTTCCACTTTTAATTCATCTAACCGCTAACTTTTAATTTCTGATCTTTATGAAACAATTATACAAAATCCTGGTCTTTTCTTTTGTTCTGGCAATGGCCTTTTTTACCATTCCTGATGCAGTTGCCCAATCAAAAGCAAAAGTTGAAAATGTAACTTTTTTTATTGAAAACGAAAGCCTGATCATTACTTATGATATTGTAAAAGCTGCGACCGGCGGGCTGTTTGATGTAAATGTGAATATTACAACCACATCCGGAAAAAAAATCAGCGCTTACTCGTTGCAGGGAGATATAGGCCCCGGAGTATATGCCGGTAAATATAAGCGAATCACATGGGATTTGAAAAAAGACAATGTATATCTCGACGATGAAATTGTAGTGGAAGTAAATGCAGTTCCTATGTCTCAGACAAAAAATATTTCTGTTGGCGGTGCTTTGCTGCGTTCGGCGATTTTTCCGGGATGGGGCAACCGCTATGCCAAAGGAGGAGGCGCATACTGGATAATGGGTATCATGGCCTATGGTGCTGCCGGTGGTGCTTTTTATTTTAACAACGAAGCCTACAATGCATTGGAGGATTACAAAAAAGCCACTGTTGCCGGTGATCGTGACCGTTTGTTCACGGATGCCGAAGACCATAAAAGTATGCAGAATAACCTGATGATCGCTGCCGGCGCTGTCTGGGCAATCGACCTGATCTGGACCGGCATTCAGGCCGGAAGCGCAAAGAAAAAAGCTGACGCATCGAAAGTTACAGCAGGCTGCTATTTTGATCCGGTGGCCGGGCAGCCACTGTTCCGTATTGCTTATCATCTGAACTGATGTTCAATCAATATCCCTCATTATGAAAATAGTAACTATCGCTTTTCTCTGTCTGTTCTGTCTTTCTCTGGTGGCTCCGGCACAGGTGACCACCGGTAGAAGCCAGCCTAAAAAAATCACTTTTAAGCCACAACAGCAAACGGTGAATACACGTGAAATTCCCGATCTGATCATCAAAGAAGAACTCTTTTCCGATGAAAACGGGAATAAGATCATCAATGCCAATGAAATATGCCGGATCAGATTCATCATCGAAAATATCGGGAAAGGGTTAGCGTCTGGTGTCAGTGTAAATGTTACGGTGAAAGGGGAAAAAGTGCCCGGCGTGCAATTTGAGCAACGGATGGACGTGGGAGATATCCCCGGCGAAAGTGAGAAGGAGATCAACCTCGACATCGAAGGGAAATCAAATACCCAGGACGGATATGCGGAATTTCTCATCGAAGTGATGGAATCGCGTGGGTTTGATGCGTTTCCTCTTGAGATGAAAATCGAAACACGCCGCTTTGCCGAACCCAGGCTCGTGGTGGCCGATGCAGTGTTCAGTACCGAAGATGGAGGTATGGTTAAGCTGAATTATCCGGTCAATTTAAGGATTTTAGTGCAAAATATAGGCGAAGGAGAAGCCAAAGATGTGAAAGTATCTTTCGGACTGACCAATCCCAACTGCATCTTCCTGGGCGAGAAGGAGAAGTTTGAATTTGCTTTTCTCAACCGTGGAGAAACCCGGGAATTGGATTTTCTGTTTACTGCCAGCCGACGTTATACCGAACCGGAAATCCCGGTCAGGGTAATAATAACCGAAAATTTTGGCCGGTTTGGAGTGGACACGGTTTTAAGTGTTGGCCTGCAACAAAACTTAACTGCCCGCAACCAGGTGGTGATACAGGGAATTGCTGCACCCGAGACGGGAATAGAAATAGCATCCCTGTCGTCGGATGTGGATAAAAATATTCCTGTCACCGGTAAAGAAAATCCTTACCGCTATGCGCTGATCATCGGGAACGAAGATTACAGCCGTTACCAGCGCGGATTGCAGGCTGAAGCCAATGTGGAATTTGCCCGACACGATGCCACTATTTTCAAAAATTATGCGGCTTCGGTATTCGGCGTGCAGGAGAAGAATATCTTCTTCCTTACCGATGCTACCTCAGGTGAAATGCGCCAGAAAATAGATCTTATCTCAAAACTTGCAGCCCGTACAGCCGACCATGCTGAAATCGTGTTTTATTATGCAGGTCACGGCCTTCCTGATGAAATTTCCAAAGAACCCTATCTGATTCCCGTAGATGTTGTAGGCACCAACCTGAACGCAGCCATCAAACTTTCGGAGGTTTACAAAACCTTTGGCGAAAGCGGCGCACAGCGAATCACCATTTTTCTTGATGCCTGTTTCAGCGGAGGAGGCCGCGATGCCGGATTGATTGCTGCACGGGCGGTAAAAGTCAAACCTAAAGAAGAACTCATCACCGGCAACATGGTGGTTTTCTCGGCCAGCACCGGCGAGCAATCCGCTATGCCTTACGCCGAAAAACAACATGGCATGTTTACCTACTTTCTGCTTAAAAAATTGCAGGAAAACGGAGGAGCTACCACTTACGGACAACTTGCCGATTACCTGACAACCAACGTGGCCATCGAATCGCTGCGCGTAAATATCAAAGAACAGGACCCTTCAGTTAAACTGAGCATCAATGTCGGGGATGAATGGAAAAACTGGAAAATCAACCAATAAATAACAGGTAAAAATGAATGTCAGCAAACTTCTGTTTTTTATCCTGTCACTGATTCAGCTTACTTTTCAGCAGGGTTTTTGCCAGGAGACCATAACAGTGAGAGCTTCCGGAAGGTACTTCTCCTCCGAACTGACACCCAACCAGACCCGCGACCGTGCCATCGAAGAAGCCAAACGCGAAGCCCTGAACAAAGCTGGAGTAGCCGAGTCCATCTCCTTCACCGATTTCAGCTACCAGTTTGAGGACAACGAGCGTTTTAAAGAGATTTTCCAGTCGGTGTCGTCTATCGAAACCGGCGGGGAGATCATCGTTGACCGGATCCTCAGCGAAAACAGATCGTTCAACGAGTTCGGGAACATGGTGGTAGAAGTGGAAATTGAAGCCACCATTTACCGGCACAAGTCCGAACCTGACCCTTCCTTCCGCTTTAGTGTGGATGCTGTTGACGAGGTTTACCAAAACGGCGACCTGCTTAAATTCTCATTTACCCCCTACCAGAGTGGCTTTCTCAAAATTTTTAACATCACCGATACCGATGCCAAAACCTATCTGCTTTTTCCTTACACCGACCCCTTCAACCCGGCACTGAACGATGATCCCGACCGGCTTTTCGTAAAAGGGAAGAAGGTTAGTCTGCCCGACAACCCGGCTTTTGACCATGGCTATACGCTTGAACTCGGCAATCCCGACCGCACCCAGGAGTTCAATATCCTGATGTTCGTCTTCACCAGACAAAATATCCCCTTTACCGAACCGGTGAACTTCACCAGTATGATGCGCTGGATTTATTCCATACCACCCGATCAGAGAGCTACAGAGCAGATTGGTTTTGTGATCAAGAAGAACAGGAATTGATTTACACAAACCTGAAAGGTTTGACCTTCATAAAAGTGACTACCCAAAGCGATAGTATCGCTCCAGGCGATGCTATCGCTGAATATTTCCTTCAGTCATTCTATCGCTAAACTTTCCTTAAGTCATAGCATGGCTGTGAAAGCGATAGTATCGATCCAGGCGATGCTATCGCTAAACTTTATTTTAGTCATAGCATGGCTTTGAGCCATACTATGACTGTCCAAAGCGATCCCATCGGTAAAAAACCTTTAATCAACCAGCTTGTATCAGACTGCAAATTTTTGATGGGGTTGTTGGAATTTCAACCCTGACAGGGTTTAGAACCCTGTCAGGGTTGTATTACAGATGTATCACCATCATTCAAAAAAATCTATATTTGCTCCTGCTTTTATACCCGATAAAAATGACAAAATTCCTTTATCTCTTTTTGTTTATGATCTCCTTTTTCCAGTTGGTAGCTCAGGATCTGCGCGAGATGCGTCTGGTGGGAAGCCCGGAAAAATCAGCTACGGAGATTGTTTCGCGTCGCGACAACAACGGCAATTTTACGGCAGCCATCATGGTGATCAGCGACATGGACGGTTTCAGCTATGATGCTTACAATGGAGTGGTAGGCAATGTGGACAGCCGGCCGGGGATGGACATGGTGTATGTGCAGGCTACCGAGCGCGTGCTGGAGATATACAAAACCGGCTACCGGCCACTGAAGATCATCCTTTCGGAAGAGGGCATCCGGCTAAAACCACAGGAGGTGTGGCAGATCACCATTGCCGGTGATCCGCCACCGACGAGCACCATTCCGGTAACCATACGGTTTACCCCTACCGACGCTGCACTTTTTATTGATGGCCAATCGGTAAGCACAGCAGCCACTTATGCACTCACGCCCGGCGATCATGCGCTGAAGATCGAAAAAGAGGGCTTTCAGCCGATGAACAGAACCATCACGGTGAGTGAATCGCAGGTTTTTTTTGAATACACTCTTGAGCGCCAGCCCGATGCCGGACTGCAGATTGAAACCACCCCCCCGGGAGCCACCGTTTACCTCGACGGCGTAAGCCTCGGACCAAGCCCGGTAGCTGTTTTTTACAAACCCGGAACCTACCCCGTCCGCATTGTAAAAGAAGGCTACGTTACCCTCGAAGGTCAGACCCTTGAGGTAACCCTGCCCAACACCCGCAAAAGCTACACCCTGGAAGAGAACGTGGGCTACCTTACCGTGAACACCCACAGCGGCGCCTCGGTGTATTTGAACGACCAGTTGATTTCCAGCCCCAAAAATGTGAAGCTGCCTCCTCAGCTTGTGCGCGTAAAAGTAACCATGCCCAAGGCCGAAACGCTGGAACAGCAGGTGGTGCTTAAACGCAACGACCGCCTTACCTTTGATCTTTACCCACAGGTGCAAACAGGAATCATTCAGATTGCCGTAACCCCTTTCGACGCACAAATTGAACTCACCGGCGACGCCGGCGAAAAATTCACCTCCACCGGAATGAAAGTGTTTGAGGATATTCCGGTGGGGAGGTATGATCTTAAAGTGAGTGCGAATGGCTTTAAGAAAAAAGAAAAATCAATTCAATTGAATATTAATGAAGTTTTAAAAGAGACAATTAACCTTGAAGAAGGCAGTGATTTTGATTTCGGCATCGAAATGGTGTTTGTAAAAGGCGGCACCTTTACCATGGGTTGCACCAGCGAGCAGGGCGGCGAGTGTTATTCTAATGAAAAACCCGCCCACCAGGTGATGGTAAGCGATTTTTATATCGGCAAGTATGAGGTAACCCAAAAACAG
>Ga0116164_10001167_pt1 | contig 20240 bp, 14 predicted proteins | sample AD_UKC109_MetaG_FD_89888 | JGI IMG/M metagenome (GOLD analysis project Ga0116164, IMG submission 89888) | Active sludge microbial communities of municipal wastewater-treating anaerobic digesters from Hong Kong - AD_UKC109_MetaG | ecosystem: Engineered > Bioreactor > Anaerobic > Digestate... | reverse complement strand
GCGATCGCGCTGATCCGCGGCGCGCAGGCTTGCGCACTGCTCAACGACCGCGATTATATACTGCCTGAGGACGTACAGCGTATGGCGCTGCCTGTGCTCTCGCACCGTGTGCTGCCCAACCCCGAAGCGAAGATGAAAGGCATTACCTCGGACCGTATCCTGATCGCCGTGATGGAAAACGTTCCCGTACCCATCCGCCTTTCGTAAACGACGCGGAAGGACGAGCGAATGAAATCAACATTGGCAACTTTGGGCGTGAGCTTGGGCTTTTTACTGGTATGCGCCCTGTCGATGGGCAACAGGATGTATCTCCTGCTCGCGCTGGTTATCATCATTGCGTGGGTGCTTGCGTATATCAGCATCCATATGGCTGAAAAAACCGTCCGTGTGTCTCACGGGCTGAACAATACCCGCGTCAACCGCGGCGAAAGCGTTGCCATGCAGGTTTCTGTATCCCACAGAAGCCTGTTGCCCATTGCCCCGGTCAAGCTCAAGATGCGCGCAACCAGCAATACTCCGGCTGGCGTATTGCACCTGACCGAGCTTGGCAGGCGCACCCAGAAGGTCGCTTATCAGTTTGCCGCCGAGCATATCGGCGCTATGATTCCCGGCGTGGAAAGCTTCACCGTCAGCGATGTTTTCGGCTTTTTCAAAAAAGAGCATATGCCGGATAATGCATCGGGCGAGCTGTTGGTGCTGCCGGTTCCCTTTGAAGTAGAACCGCTGACCTTCGCGCCAGGCGATATGGGCGTGGAGACCATGAAGCGCGCCATGGAGGATCCCTCAAGCCCCAGTGATTTCCGCAATTATCAGCAGGGCGACCCGCTCAAACGAATCCACTGGAAGATGTCCGCACGCAAGCAGGAGATCATGATCCGCCAATTTGAGGAGCCTGCACTGCCAGACGCGCTGGTCTTGATGGATATGTCGCCGCCCCGCCTGCCTGAGGGCATGGATGCGGGTAAGCTCGCCTACTTGCAGGACGCGGTGCTGGAAACCGCGGCGTCCGTGGTCAAGTGCCAGATCAATCTGGAAAACCCTGTCAGGCTGCCCATCGCCGGAGAACGCCCGATGGAGTATGTCGGTACAATGGGTCTGCCCATTCTTTTAGAGGAACTGGCACGCTGTACCTTTACGGAAACTGAAAAGTTTGAACGCTTCCTGCTAATGCACATGGTCGATCTGCGTAAAACCGGCGCGGTGGTGATCATCACCACACGGCTGACCAGCGTGTTGGTCGACCTGATCGGACGGATGAAGCGCATGGGACCCAACGTGCGGCTGTATCTGGTTAGCTATGAGATCAAAAACCCGACCGTGCAGGATCTGGTCGCGCGCTTGCAGCAGCGCAGCGTGGAAGTCAATTACGTATCCCCGCAGGGATAGAATGGAACAGGCATGAAGAAGCTCACCTTCCTGAAGAAAGAACCGCTCACGCATTGCGGCGTGGCGTTTTTGCTTGCCTGCGGGTTGATGCTGCCGATGCTGATGGCTATGGGCCTGTCCGGGCATATCACGGGAGCGCTGCTCCTGAGTGTTGCAATATTGGTTGTGCTGACTGTGTTTGCCAGCCATCGCAAATATATGCTGCTTTTGTGGGTGCTGATTGCGGGCTTTGCCGCCGTGCAGTTCTTTATGCCACGCATGGGGGTATTCGGCAGCTGGCTGGAAGGCTTGAAAGCCATCGGGCTGTACTTCGCCGGAAACCAGGTGGTGCTGCCGCTGTACGGATCGCAGGTTGCAATCCTGTTTGCGGTCTTCGTCACGGTACTGAGCTTTCTGGTCACGAAGCGCGGCGTTGGTTTTCTGCCGATGGCGCTGATGACGGTACTGGTGCTGTTTGGTCTATGGAGCCTGGGGAAGAGCGCATACTTGTGGTTTGTCGCCCCGGCGCTGATTGCGATCCTGCTGCAAATGAGCATCGAGGCGCACGATCGCATCAACGTTTTCAATGTCATGCCGATGGCGCTGATCGTTGTGGTGCTTGCACTGCTGATTCTGCCCACAGGCAAAGTGACCGTCGGCTTTATGGAGAAGGCCGCAAGCGACCTGAAACAGCGCATCTCCGATTACCTCTTCTTCACAGAGCCGCGCAATGTGTTTACCATTGGTAACTATGGTTATTATCCCATGGGCAACGGGCAGCTTGGTGGTTCGGCCGAGCCCAGCGATTATCCCGTGATGACGGTGAAAACCGACGGGCCGGCACTGCTTCGGGCCGTCGTTAAGGATGAGTACACCGGGCGCAGCTTCCGCGATACATCCAGCGCCAAGCGCTACCTGTACATCAATCCCCGCTGGAAATCGCAGCGCTTGCGGGCGTTCTTGGAGGAATACCCAAACCGTTCCATTCGCAGTTCCAGCCCGCTGATGGACGTGAAAGCCATTACCGTGCAAATGCAGAATAACGCGGTATCGACCGTCTTCACACCGTTGTTTCTGCGCAATGTGAGCATGGCCGGGGATATGGTGCCGTACTTTAACGATGCCAGCGAGCTGTTCATCACGCGCGACCTGGCGCTCGGCGACCGTTACAGCGTGTTCGCGCCCTTGTTCGAGGGCGGCGATCAGGGTTTGGGCAAGCTGGTCAACGCCGCAGCGGGCACAGAAGATCAATACTACGACGAGTTTTACGATCTTTACACCCGTCTCCCTGGTCACCTGGAGCAAAAGCTGTTTGATGATGTTTTCAACATCATTCAAAATGCCGAAACCAAGTACGATCAGGCACTGACCCTGATGAATTACCTGAAAAAGTACTATCGCTATACGCTTACGCCGGATACGCCGCCGGAGAACCTGGACTTCGTAACCTATTTCCTCTATGTGGAAAAGGAAGGCTACTGTACCTACTTTGCTTCGGCGCTGACCGTCATGTGCCGCATCGCCGGGCTTCCTGCGCGGTATGTGGAGGGATTTCTGGTGCAGCCGTCGTCTGACGGGTTTGCCTATGTAACGGGGCTAGATGCGCATGCCTGGACGGAGGTCTATTTTGAGGGCTTCGGCTGGGTGCCGTTCGATGCGACGCCAAACCAGCATGATGCCAATGAACCCCCGCCCAATGAAGAGCCTGAACCCACGCCAAGCCCCACGCCCTCGCCGCAGCCCAACAGCGATACGCCAACCCCGACTCCCAATCCGCAGGATAATCCGGAGGATCAGCCCACCCCTGAGCCCAGCACCGAACCAGAGCAGCAGGATACGCCTAATCCAGATGATCAGAATAACAATCCGTTCCCGTGGTGGATTCTGTTTATCCTGGCTATCATCGGTGCGGGCGCCGCTCGTGTTGTATTCCGCAAGCCGGATCGTGCGGCAGCGAAGAAGCAGACGGAGAAGGAAAAGGTGTTCATCTACGGCGCGGCAACGGCGCGGCTTCTGGGCTATGCCAACTACAAGCCAAAGGCGGGGGAGACGCCCCTGAGCTTTGCCAAGCGTGTGGATGCCGTGCACTACTTCCAAAAGCAGATCACGCCGCTTTGGCGCATCCTGTCGCTGAGCAATTACAGCCGCCTGCGGCCGGGCGCGGAGCAAACGAATAAGGCCAGGGAAACCTATCATGCAATCTTCAGGGAATCCAAACCCCTGCGAAAACTACGCTTCCTGACGGCGCTCTTGTTGGACAGGCGCTTCTACGCCGCATTGGACACCGAACTGGCGCATGAGACTCCCAAATCGCTCTATACGTGGAATATGCGCAAGCTTCGCAAAGCAAAGCAGATTCCTGATACCCCCAACACGCCCGCCAAGGGTGCGCGCAAGCAATCCAAACCTGCCGCATCCAAGAGGAAAGGCAGCGGGAAACGAAAGGGAAACCCAAAACCATAATCCGCCATACCACAGCCGATAAAAACACAAAATCAAGAGGGTAATATTCCATTATCCTCTTGATTTTTTCCTATTCATCATGTATCATATATTTCGTTGCGCTGATATAGCTCAGTCGGTAGAGCGCATCCTTGGTAAGGATGAGGTCCCCGGTTCGAATCCGGGTATCAGCTCCACAAAGAAACCCTGAATCCATAACGGATGAAGGGTTTCTTTGCGTTTGCACATCAGTATGGATGTTGCATGCAGATTGAAAAAATAATAAAAATCATGCTAATACGTGGTACGCTGCGTATGCACTCATGGAATCCTTGATGCCGAAGAGCATTTTTTCACTGCTGTACGAAATCAACACTAAAGGTTTGATACTGCGCTCACTTAATGCTATAATACCAATATGTGGTAATCGATAGGTGATCATTGAAGAGAGAATACATCATGACAGTGTTACTTTTCAGCTAGACAAGGCATTATAGAGCAGCAACTACGTTATACTTCATATACTTGCGGCTACTCTACAACCAAACGGTTCACAAATGAGGATATAGACTATATTATGTTTGCACACTTTAAAAAATCAAGTCTAGCCTGTTTCCTCTATTACATCTTTTTGTTCGTCTTTACACTGAGCGTTGGGTACCTGGTATCGGGACTGCTGAGCCGCGCGATGGAGCAGGATGCAAACGGCGCCCTTATCATGGCGGGCATTTTGATGGCGTTACTGCTGACGGGTTTGCCGGTTGTTTTTGTATGGTCAAAGAAATGCAACTTTTGGAAGCGTGAGGATCATCAGCGTTTCCGGGAGGAGTTGTACCGCCGGGTAATCAACAGAACACTGGATGTAGGCAGCACGGGGGATTTGTCGGTCAAGCTTTCCACCGACAGCGATACGATCGCGGCGTATTATCAGGACACGCTTCCGGCGGCCGCGGAGGGGATTGCGATCATGCTGGGCAGCGTGACATTGCTTTGTCTCAAGCATGTGCCAATTGGCCTATTGTTTCTTGCGATGAGCCTGCTGCATTTGATTCCGACGCTCGTATATGAAAAATGGGCGAAGACGGTTTATCGGCAAACCGATGATATGCAGGAAACCTATGACAGCTGGATTGTGCAGGGGCATAGCGGCATCAGTACTATCAAGGGTTATCGGCAGGAAACGTGGTTTGTCCGCCATCTGTCGCGGATCAGTGAAAACATGATCAGCGCCGGTGTTCGGGCAGAAAAGACTGGCACAATTGAAACCGTGATCTATCAGCTGATCGACGGCATTCTGCGCTATGGCGGGTATCTTATCATGGGCCTGTTTATTCTGAATGGGGGCCTGATGATCTCGGATACGCCGGTTCTGATTGTGCTGAGCGGCTATCTGTTTAGCTCTGTGAACGCCGTGGTCCAGCTATTTTTGAAGTACTTTGCATATCAGGTGGCACGGGAGCGGCTTGAATTGCGGCCTGAGATATTGCAGCGGACACCCGCACAAAAGGCTGTGCTGCTGAGGGCAGAGCACATCTCCAAGCGCTACGGGGACAAGGCGGTTTTAACGGATATCTCCCTGTCAATTCAGGAGGGGGAGCGCGTGCTGATTCACGGAAAAAACGGGTGCGGGAAATCCACCTTGCTCAATATTCTGCTTGGGTTTTTGCGTGCGGACGAGGGGAAAACGGCGGTCCGCGGGGAAGCGCTTTCCTTTGCCTTGCAGGAAGAAGCGGATCTGCCGCTGACCGGGATGGAAATCATTCAGGGCCTGCAAACGACCCAAGCGCTGGACATGGGTGAGTTTTATTCGCACTTGAAAGGCTTTGCGGTCACGGAAACCATGCTCGGGCAGCCTATGAGCGCTTTATCCATGGGTGAGCGCAAGAAGCTCTATCTGGCGGCGGCTCTTGCAAAGAAGGCCTGTCTGCTCGTGCTGGATGAGCCGTCCAATCATCTGGATTCCGCTGCCCGTGCCTATCTGCACCAGCAGCTGCAGGCTTATCCAGGCGCGCTGCTGGCAGTCAGCCACGACAGTGATTTTCCGGTTTCATTCGATCGCGTCATCACGCTGGAAGGGGGCGCAATGCAATGAAGACGCAATCGGTCAACAGTCGGATTCAGCGGGAATGCATCCGTTTTATGTATCCCAGCTTTTTGCTTCATTTTGTTCGGGAGTTACTCACACTGACCCTGCCGGTCGTCAGCTCATGGATGATCGGCAGCATGGCCAATGAGCTGATCGCCCTCAATATGCATGCGGTTAAATCCAACTTGATGCTTTTTCTATTGGCGTTTTTCCTGGATGCATTCGTTTTGCAAATGGTTCGCCTGTCCGAAAATATCGTATTGACCCGGCGGGGCTTCCGCTATGGAAGCGCCCTGTTAGAGAGGTATTTATATTTACCTTTGCAAGAAGCGGGAAAAGTGGACGCGGCGACACTGGTGAGGCGCATTGGCGAGGATACGACAGAGTACTACTTTTATCTGATGCAAAAATGGACGCGGCCCGTAACGCTGGTGGGTTATGTAATTGTGTTGATCGGCATGATCAAGTCCGAACAGATGCACCCGGCTTTTGTTCTTGCTATGGCGGGGTTTGCCGCCATTCCGCTGATTCGCGCGGCTGTTTTGGGCAAGCAAAAGGCGCAGCTGAAAAACCAAACCAGGGAGTACAAGGAAACGCGGGAAGGTTTGCAGCATGGCCTGTTTCATGGCCGGGATTTTCTGCGCGGCTTTCTTTTGCGGGAACCCTACATCAAACGCATGCACAAGCAATACGAAGAATACCGTGAAAAAACCGGCGATGCGCAGGACCGGCATAGCGCGGCGGATCAGGTATTTGGCTATCTGTGCACATATGGCGTAGCGCTTGGCGTGATCACCATAGGCGCGTTGCTCGTTGCTGGAGGGTCGATGTCCATCGGCGCACTCTTGACCGGGTATCTGATCATGCCAACCCTTACGCGGTTTTATGAATATGTCGAGGAACTGGTACTGGGGCTGCACAATGAAAAGCATCTCCGGGGCCGTTTGGCCTTTCTGTATGCGGGCAGTGAAAAGGAAGAATGCAACGGTGAAACACCGCCGGATACAATCATACTTGAAAACATCACCTTTGCGTATCCGGGGGCGGAGAAGCAAGTATTTACAGACAAAACTCTGCAATTTCATACGCATGAGCGTGTGCATGTGAAAGGCGCAAACGGCTGCGGAAAAAGCACGCTGCTAGCGCTAGTGGCGGGCGTCCACCGTCCGCAATCCGGGCAAATTTATGACACAGCGGGAAAACAGATATGTTATAGCGATTTGCGATATCAGGTCGCCTTGCAGGAACAAAATGGGCAGCTCTTCTCAACCACCATTGCGGATAATCTATTTGTGCCGGAAGAAAAGCTGCCCGAGGGGGCTAGGCTTCTGCAAACTATGGGCATGCACAAACCGCTGGAGACCATGCTGCTGGAAAACGGAAGCAATCTTTCTCCGGGTGAGCGGAAAAAAATCATGCTGGTACGAGCCTTGTTGAAACCGTCTGTGCTTCTTGCCATGGACGAACCGTTGAATCATCTGGACGCACAGGGAACCAAGGCGTTCATGGCCGCCTGCGCGCAAGATCGGCGGGGGATGCTCGTGGTCTCCCACCGGGATTTGGGGCGGGATGCCGGGCAGTGGACGGAGATCACACTGGACTCGTAGATTGCATAACTGAATAAAGTTTTGAATATATTGTGTCAAGAGGCTAAAAGAACAGTTCAGTGTTTCTTAATTCGCAATCTACTCTGACTCCTGATATCCCAGCCTGGCGATGCTTGGCAGCATGGCAATAAAAGTCTTTCCGCGTGACAAAACGATTTGGTTACCCAGATCATCAAAGTAATATGTCGGCGAACTCAGATCCGTGCGAACCCAGTATCCGGGAATATACCGCCCGCCGATAAAGATATCCGCATTACCGGAGCCTACGGCCTCCATCAGCGGCATACTGCCATGGTTGTTGGCGAAGGAATATTCTGTCCGCTGAACGATCACATTCCGGTAGGCCGGCTGAATTGCTTCATCCTGATTGCGGGATTGACGGCTCTCGCTCGCAAGATAGGTGATATACGGCTGTGTTTCTCCGTCGATATCAACGGACCGCAAATAGGTATCGGTCATTTTATCATACTCAAAATGCGATATGCTGCCGCCGTTTCCAAAGTCCAGGCTCAGCCGATACACGCTCTTACGGTCGTCATACAGCCGCTCATCGGTAAACAGGAAGGGATGTGCAGGCGCAGTATAATCGTCCGCAATCATATCACGAATGCCGGACAGATTCACATTGAGATTGGAACCCGCCGGGACGCCTTCCACATTGTTCCACGTCCGTTTGGGTGGTACTCCGCTGGCAATCCCCACACCGTCAAACAGAATCCCCTTATTGCGGGCACCGGTTTGAATGAAGAACTCAACAATGCTGTTATTGGTGGAATCGGGCCCTCCCCAGAACACAAAACCCGCCATCCATTCGCTGTGCACCATGATGGCTGGGTTCCGCGTGGAGCGCACAGGGCCGACGGAATCGGGCACTAAGTCACTAAATAGAAAAATCATGCGAGTCACACCGTCGCGGGTAATCATCACTTCATAGGTGATATCCGCGTTCTGCGCCCCCCAAGGCGTTGTGCGGCCCACGCCGCCGTCGGCATTGTTGATCATCACCATCATGGGCAGGTATCGCCCTTCCCATGGAAGCCCTGTTACGGGACTTTCACCCTCAATCACGGGATTTGGGCTGATGATGCCGTTGGCATCAATTCCAATGGGCTGAATTGCCCGATCAGGCTCGTTTTGCATAATGGTTTGATTTTCACCAGATAAGGTATAATAATCAGCAATCGCTGCAGAAAATGAAAGCATCATAGCCAAGAGTACCGTTAGGATTACCACAATCCGCTTCATGATGGAAGTACCTCGATTTCATATAGTTTTGGATGATGAAGAACAATCCGGTCGTTGGGTTGGGCGTTAAAAGACGGGAAACTTATTGCTGAATCCAACGATTAAACTGCTGCGTCATGATGGAAAGCTTATGCTGGGACTCTTCTTTGGAAGCTCCCCTTGCAAAAAGATAGACTTTAACTTTGGACTCTGTGCCGGAAGGACGAATAATTGCCTTATCTCCAACGGTATTCTCAAGAGAAATGACATCAGAAACGGGTAAACCATCAGTTCCATAGAGATAGTCCTTTACATTTGCTATCGCGTATTCACCAAGATGATTTAGCGTATGGTCCCGCAACCCTGCCATAACCGTGCGCATCTTTTGCATGGGCAGCGCATCCGCAATGAGATCCACAATGGAAGAAGTTGGTTGCTAACACTAGAACGTACATTGTATTCATATCATAATCTATTCGGGCTTCTGATATCATTCATGCCCTGTGATGTTTGGTAGCGATGTATGAATGATGAAGTTTTCGCTCGATTCCGGATATCAGCTTCGCACATACTCCAAACAATTATGGATGATTGGGATATTTCTGTCAATATATATGAACAAAATGCATTTGAGTACCAAAACCAATACAAAATCGAACGATATGGAGTAACGACGCGTATATTTCTGCCGATATATTGCATACCTCATATGAAATTGTGAATTCGATTGAGCATAATCTAGATGTAGATTTAAATGAGTAGCAGAAAATATACTAGGATACCAGATAAATATGAATGTTAATATATAAGCTATTTGGGAATATATGCATAAAAGTAATGAATCTATATAAAGGAGATTTACTCAAGCGATATGGTTGAGTCTAATAGACGGCAATGTTCAATCCTATAATTTCGGCAAGCAAAGGTTTTACATCAATGTAGTACTATTTGTTATTGAGTCATGATAATAAGGATCGTTTTCAGGGCAAAAATTATTTTGCAATCACCAGAGTAACCGGTTTAGGGATAGCTATATAAGCTATGCTCAAAACAACGCAATGGATAAGTGCATTCTGACATACCAACTTAGTTATGATTTGTTGCGATAATAGCAATATGTATAGCACTCAAAAGAATTAGAAAAGAAAATTAACGACGAAGTAGAATTTTAAATTATCACATGACATAATACTTCTATGGACAGCATTTACTGCCATCGAGAATATCGTGTTTAGGGGAGGAAGTTGGATCATGAAGTCGCATGAAGATAAAACCGAATTCATACGCATGAGAGCAGAAGGGATGAGTTATACAGCTGTATCCTCTAAGCTTAATATAAGTAAAAGCACTTGCTCGCAATGGGAACGAGAACTGAAAGATGAGATTTACAAACTCAAACATGAAAAATTAAACGAGCTGTATGAATCCTATCATATGACGAAAGAGGGTCGTGTCCAACGTTTGGGTAACACGCTTAATAGAATTAATGATGCACTAGCGAAAGTGGATCTATCTACATTATCTCCAGAAAAGTTACTTAACTATAATCTCAAGTACTTAGAAATCCTAAAAAAAGAATGTTCTTTCAATACACCGCCTTATAAATTCAGCGACAACTATGAGGATTGTGAAGAGGAAACCATAGAATTGTTTTGTGATATGCTGAATCGCTATAAGGCAGGTTTAATTTCCGCAGAACAAGCAAAAGAAGAAAGCAATATGCTATATAATATTAGAGATGTCTATGGAATAGATGAGTAGGTAGTTTTGGTGAAAGATGTAACGATGACATAATTGCTTTAAGTAAGAACTTAGCATTTGTAGTGAGACCGAAGCGAACTGATAGATTATTCCAATAAAACGCAGCAACTTTGGCACCGGATAAATATCGCAAGTAACCCTCTAAAGCTATGTGTGCAGCCTTGATCTTCGGGTTGCCCTCAATAGTATCTTTGTTTTTTTCATAGATGCTTTGATATGCGTTAAGACCTTTTTCTGTCTGCATCGTCAGGCTATCAGGCTGTAGATAGGTATCCACCAAGGTTTCGCCTGTATAGTAAACATTGAATCTTTTTGCCAGACGCAGGATGATATCCCAATCCTGCATCCGGGAAAGTGTCTCGTCAAACGGTTCTTCAATAAAACAATCACGGCGGCCCATAATCGTTTGGGTACTTGCGTAGCTTTTCAGTAGAAGTCTTTCATAGGAACAAAATCCCTGGCGAAATGAAGGTTCCGGCACAGTGCCGGATACACTGCCGTCTGCCCTGAATACGCGCATCGCGCTAAAAAGAATATCGCAGCATGTATCTAAAACTGCCATATATTGCCTACTCAGTTTTTCGGGATGCCATGCATCGTCACTGTCCTGAAACGCTACCCATTCACCTCGAGCATTCTCTATACCCAAGTTTCTGGCCTTACAAGCTCCAAAGTTAGCTTTCGTGTGAATCAATCTAATTCGATTGTCCTGAATCGAATCTACAATGGCAAAGGTTTCATCTGTTGAGCCATCGTCGACAACAATCAGCTCCAAATCTTTATATGTCTGATCCAACACGCTTTGGACAGCGCGGTGGATGGTCTTTTCTCGGTTGTAAACAGGAAGAATCACGCTGATCATTAATTACCCTCAATGCGTCTGTTGGTCGAATTGTTATTTAGTCGCCGAATCATAGGAGTTTAGCACTTCTTTAGCGTCTCCGGACATCACTACTTCGCCCTCACGAAGCCAGATTGCGTTGTTGCAAAGTTTTTTAACCGCATCAGATGAGTGAGACACAAACAGAAGCGTTGTGCCATCGCTCAATAGAGTTTGCATCCGCTGCTCACACTTTTCACGGAAGAGCCGATCGCCAGTTGACAGCACTTCATCAACGATCAGAATTTGCGACTTGATGGTCGCCGCAATGGAAAAACCTAAACGGGAACGCATACCAGAAGAAAAGTTCTTCAGGGGAACATCAATGAAATTCTCCAATTCCGAAAACGCAACGATTTCATCAAAATGTGTTTTCATGAAATTCATTGTCTGTCCCAGCATTAGCCCGTTGAGATAGATGTTCTCTCGCGCTGTGAGTTGATTATCAAACCCTGCGCCTAACTCAAGCAGCGGAGAAATCGTACCGTTTACACGAACTGTCCCCTGATACGGCTTTAGGACGCCTGCAATCAGCTTCAGAAGTGTGGACTTACCGGAACCGTTCCGACCAACAATACCCCAGGATTCGCCTTCTTTGACGGTCAGGGATACATCCTTAAGCGCAAAAAACTCCTGAAACAACAGCTGTCCTTTGAAGAGCTGGATTACATAATCCTTCAGGTTAACGGTTCTTTCCTTGGAAAGGTTGAAACGTACAGTTGCGTGATCGACTTTGATAATTGTTTTACCTGACATAGTTGCTCCTATATGTAGAGTATGAATTTATCTTGGGTTTTATAAAAGCTCAATAAACCCAGAGCCAATAACACGACCGCGGTTAAGCCACCACGGAGAACGAGATCAGCAGATGGAAGTACATTCTGCAAGAAAATCATACGTGTTTGCTGAATATAGAAATACAAAGGGTTGAAATGTGTGATTCCCCACGCCAATCCTTCGGATAAAGATTCCATAGGATAAAACAATGGAGTGAGATACATCCATGCAGTTGTAAACACGCTGTACAAATGCGATGTATCCCGGAAGAAAACGTTAGCCTGTGCTAAGAAGAAGCCCATTCCCAAACAAAAAACATAGATCTGTACGACTACAAGCGGAAAGAACAGTATATGAAGAGATATTCTTGTGCCTGTCGCAATTAGCACCAGGAAAAAAGCGCCTAACGAAAATAGAAAATTCATCGCTGAACTTGAAACATTGGCGAGCGGGAAAATATATTTAGGTAAATATGTCTTCTTGAGAAGTGACCCATTGTCGGTGATGGCTCTCATTGCGCTGTTGGTCGATTCTGTCATAAAGGAGAACAACATCCGACCGCTGAAGAGGTAGACGGGATAGTTCGCGATATTGCGCTGAAACATGTTAGAGAAAACGATGGTTAGCACGATCATGATCATCAGAGGATTGAGAATGCTCCATACATAGCCCAAGAAGCTCCTGCGGTATTTTAGCTTTAGATCTCTGGAGACCAAATGCTGCAGTAGAGGGATATACTTGATAAAGGTAGCCAGGGTTGCTTTGATTCGTTTCAACATTGTACTTTCCTTAGCCGCCGGGAGGGCACAATGTGTGGCCTCTTAACCCCATTCAGTTCCCATTCACCAGCGGATCGCTCATTTTAGATTCTTCAGGAGTTGCCATCCAGCGACGGTGTTGCCGGACGGACCGGGGGCCTGCCGATTGATTCGTAGATCACTCCGCTGGAATCCATTGTATGGAGGGGGAAACAGTTTCTTCCGTCAAGTACGACCGGATGCCGCATCGTTTCCAAAAAAACGGAAGGAGTTAGCTGCTTGACCTGCGGCCATTCGGTCAGGATCAGACACAAGTCGGCACCAGTCAGCGCTTCCTCCGGAGTTTTTGCGTAGTGTACTGGCGTGATGTTCTTTTTCAGGAAATTCTCCGTTCCAACAGGATCCCATGCCTGCACAACCGCGCCGTCTTCCAGCAGCATAGGGATGATCTGCAGGGAAGGGGCTTCTCGGAGGTCATCTGTGCCGGGCTTGAACGTTAAGCCCAAAACAGCGACGGTAATGCCCTCCATACTAGCGTAATGCTTGCGGGCTTTTTTAATCAGCTTGATCTTTTGCAGCTCGTTGACTTCAATCGCTGCTTTGACGGTTTTCAGCTCATAGTCATAAAGGTTTCCCATCCAGTGCAGCGCTTTGGTGTCCTTTGGAAAGCAAGAGCCACCGTACCCGATGCCGGCCTGCAGGAACTGGCTTCCGATTCGGCTGTCCAACCCCATACCTTCCGCCACTTTGGTAACGTCTGCGCCGATGATATCGCAGAGATTCGCGATCTCATTGATGTACGAAATTTTCAAGGCCAGAAAATCGTTTGAAGCGTATTTAATCATCTCCGCGCTGCGACGGTTAGTTATAACCATCGGCAGCTGGTAATCGGTATAAACCTCCTGTAGGATATTGCTTGCCCATTGGCTTTCCGCGCCGATCACAATACGGTTGGCGTACAGCGTATCCCGCACAGCGGTGCCCTGCGCCAGGAACTCTGGATTGCTGGCAACCTCCACCCGCACAGGATGCCTGAGCTCTTTGCGGATCAGCATCTCGACCTTGTCGTTGGTACCGATGGGGACGGTGGATTTGACAACCACGAGGCAGTCTTTTTCAATCGAATGAGCAATTTGCTTTGCAACAGTGAAAACAAAACTCAGATTGGCAGAACCGTCGCTGCGTTCCGGGGTTCCAACGCCAATAAAGATGACGTCCGCTAACCGATAAGCGCTATGATAATCGGTTGTATAGGCAAGCCGTTCTTCATTTTGTGCCATTAGTTCTTTCAAATCATCTTCATAGATTGGAGATACTCCGGATTGCATCAATTGTATTTTCTGTTCGTCTATATCAACACAGGTCACATTATGCCCCTTATATGCAAGACATACACCAGTAACCAAACCTACATATCCTGTTCCAGCCACGGCTATTTGAAAATGCATAACAATGCCCTTTCAATATGAAATCCGGTTCTTCCTATCTTTAGAATTATAACATATTTGCATAATCATGTCGATAACACAGATTATCACAGATGTTATTCTGCGATAATCACATTGATTAGTAATTAAGAATATGTTATAGTTAATTGATTCATAAAACACTTTTGTTGGCGGCAACCTAGATGATTCCCCATCAAGCTTTCTATTGGAAAGTACCAGTGAATTCGCATTAATTTGCCGACATAGCTATTCTTATGGAGAAGATATCCTCTTCTGAATAATAGCGGCTTAACTTGTTGAGGTTACATACGTTGTGGAGATAGCTGACTTTAGCTTGTTATATCTATTCTGAAGGTCTCAACTTCATGCTTCAACAATAAGCCTTGTTAAATAATTCCTCGTTCTTTTATTGTCTTCGGCGATCTAATAAAGAAAACGTGGAGCGTATCAAAATGACAAAAGTCTCTGTGATTATTCCCGTATACAATGTTGAACGATGGCTGGGTGAAGCATTAGATAGTGTTCTTGCACAGACGTTAAGAGATATCGAGATCATCTGCATTAACGATGGTTCAATTGATAATTCAGCTACTATATTGGAAAGATATCATCATATTGATCATCGTATCAAAGTGATTACTCAAGAAAATCAAGGGCTATCCTGCGCCCGGAACGCCGGCCTAGCGGTTGCTGTAGGTGAATATATCTATTTTATGGATAGCGACGACAAGCTGGATTTGAGAGCTTTAGATATGCTTTATCGTATCGCACACCGCGATTCACTTGATATTCTATATTTTGATGGAAGCTCGTTTTGGGATGACGGATATACTCCGGATAATGCTTATCTACCGCCATATTCGCGGGGGAAAGCCTATTCCTCTGTGCTAACTGGTCCACAACTTGCGTTGAAAATGATCCAACACCATGAGTATTACTCAAGTGTTTGCCTGATATTCTTAAACAGAGAATTTATAGTCACAAACAGGTTAACATTTTTTCCTAAGATTCTTCATGAGGATAATTTGTTCTCATTCCGTTCTTTCATGGCTGCCAAACGTGTAAGCCACATAAATGAGGTTTTGTTTTTCAGGCGCGTTCGCTCCGAATCCATTATGACGCAGCAGCAACGGCCGGAAAACTTGACAGGATACCTCATTACCTATATCGAAATCGTCAAGTTCATGCTGTCAAAGCCCCTCAATGAAGTGGAACAGCAAGCTGCAAAATTAACCATTACCAGTATGTTTAATGCAATTGTGCGAGTGTACTCGGCACTGACACCAGAAGTTCGCAGCACCATTAGTTGGAGCGACTATCCTATGGCCGGAAGGCTGTTTAAGCAAACGTTTGCTAACTTATGGGGAATGTACATTCCTGATGATACTGCCGATAGAGCAGACCTGACGTCAGAAATTGAAAAAGAGATTAAGAAGGAGCTCGATCAGATCAGAGTAATCAGGAAAGGAATCTTATGTTCTAAATCATACTACTTAGGACTTGCTGTCACATGGATTCCTCGAATGCTGCGAAAGGCAAGCCAATCTATTGAACAGGACGGCATTTCGGTGACGCTGTATAAGGTTTACAGGAAAGTTCGTGGTTTTTTTGGATTTCACCCGCGAGAGTCACAGCGGGAGCGAGAAGAAAAATTGGAACGATCCATGAAAATGACTATTAAGCAATTGGAAGACGAATTCGTTGAAAAAGAAGAAAACCTTATACGGCAGAATAAGGAGCTGCAAAAAGAGCTGCTTGATATACGTGAATTTTTACAAACTGACTATAGCATGCAAATTAGCGATATCAGTAAAGCTTTAGCTGGACTAAGAAAACAAATCAATCATATCAAGAAAGAGTTATCCCAGTACGAGAAACAGGCGACGACCACGCATACGCAACTGAATGTGACGAATGATTCGCGCCTGACCGCATTATCTAACAGGCTTTCGTCCACTCAGTCCACCCTGCAGTTCGATATCCACTATCATTACCGAAAGGGACTTACGCGTGAACAATACCCTGATGCCTTAAAAGAATGGTTTTATATGCGCACAGGGGAGAAGCTTAACCTAGAGAATCCGAAAACGTACAATGAAAAAATACAATGGTTCAAGCTTAATGCGATTACCCCACAAATCACACGTTTGAGTGATAAATATCTTGTGCGCGAATGGGTTCGTGAAAAAATCGGTGAAAAGTATTTGATTCCATTATTAGGAGTTTGGGATAAACCTGAAGATATACAATTCGATCTGCTGCCAGAGCAATTTGTACTCAAAGCAAATCACGGTTGTGGATTTAACATAATTGTCACAGATAAGACTGATTTAGATCGTTCAAAAACCATTCAAAGGATGAAGAGGTGGATGGATATTGATTATGCATTCTATGGTGGTTTCGAGATGCAGTATCAGAAAATTTCTAGAAAGATACTTGCTGAAAAATATATAGAAAATGTCGACTCTGAATTGTTCGACTATAAAATATGGTGCTTTAACGGCAGGGTAGAGTACATTGCTTTTCTTTCTAATCGGGCAAATGAGGTAAACATGAGTTTTTACGACCGTGAATGGAACTTATTGCCTATCGCACGTGATTATAAAAGGCACCTTTCATCAGTAACCAAACCAGTTAATCTTGATGAGATGATTTCTATTGCTGCAAAACTATCTAATGGATTTGCTCATGTCCGCGTTGATCTTTACCGATTAAATAATGGACAGTTATATTTTGGTGAAATGACATTTTCACCAAGTTCGGGAGCAAGCAAATGGGATCCGCCTGAATACAACTTGGTTATAGGTAATATGCTTCACTATTCCGGGATGCCGGAAGAGGGGGAGGGAGAGAAGCATGAAGAGGGCTAAGCGAATCGCAAGAAATAAACCTGCCGAACAGCTTATTGTCAGGCAGTTCATCGAGTATGCAGCCCTGTGGAAGGATGCCCTCATAAAAAATCTCCAAGATGATAAACTGCTGGAGTTTGAGACACAAACAGAACAACTTTTCAATGGAATCTACCTTCAATATGAGGCTCTTGAGGGCAGAGAACGTCTAAACTTGGATTGGACCGGGCACCCATCTGAAAAATGCTTGTTTGATTTATTGTTCAGGCATTACTTAGGACAATTGAAAAATGGATGTACTAGCCCAAAGGTTCTGGATGTTAAGCATCAGCTCATGAATGAGAAAGCGGAAATCCATGCGCTGCGCGCCACATGGTCATACCGCATCGGGCGCGCGATAACCTGGGTTCCGCGAATGATTCGCGGCACATTTCGTACCCTGCGTAGTGATGGGATCCGCGCTGTCCCCTCACGGGTTGTTCAGAAATTCAGAATTCTAAATATGAATTGGAAACAAAGTAAGACCTTGGCCTCAAAAAATGCAGAAACGATCACCAGGAAAACCAGCTGTAGACCTTTGACCAATCCGGCAAAGGGCCTTCCCTATAACAGTACAGCACCACTCATTTCAGTTGTGCTGCCGACTTACAACGTTGCTCCATATCTGGAGGAGACAATCGTATCTTTGCAAAACCAGACGCTGCAAAACTTTGAGATGATATTCGTTGACGACGGCTCGACCGACAATTCCGTGAGTATAATTGAGCATTTTTGGGAAAACGATCCGCGTATCAAGCTGCTGCGCCAAAAGAATCAATATGCAGGTGTGGCGCGCAATCATGGAATCGATCATGCGAAGGGAAAGTATGTTATCTGTTTGGATCCGGATGATTTCTTTGATAAAAACATGCTTGAGCTTAACTATCAGAAAGCGGAAATGCTTGCAGCGGATGTTATCGTCTTTGGCGCTGATGTATACAATATGCAGAATCATGCGTATGAATCGCCAGGATTCCTGCGCTTCTCCAGCCGCTTGCCGCAGGACAGGGCGTTTTCAGGGGAAGATATTCTGGAAGACGTTTTTTATCTGCTCAATCCCTGGACGAAATTCTATCGACGCAGCTTCATTGTGGAGAATCATCTTCGTTATCAGGCATTATATTCTACAAACGACGCATATTTCACAATGATGGCTATGGCATTGGCAAAGCGAATCGGCGCGCTGGATCATGCTTTGGTTCATTACCGTATCAATCGTGCCGGAGGGCTGCAGGAAACCAAAGCAAAGTCCCCTCGCGATGTATATGAAGCCTTTATGGCAACAAAGCGTGATCTGATAGCCCATAATCTATTTGCAACATATGAAAAACCATTCCTCCGTAAAGCACTGGAATCCATGTTTCGTTCCTTAGATACGATTCACGACGAGGCATCCTCCCGTGATTTCTTTGAGTTTCTGCAGCGTGAAGGGTGGCAATCGCTCGGACTGCATGATTGCCCAAAGGGGTTATTCGATAAGAAGCCGCATTCAACTCGTTACCAACGATTTTTGGTACTATGTGATGTTCCGTTTGCATTGTTCTGGGGAAATCGAAAAAAGTAATCAGAGCTTAAGATTGTTCACACTGTACTGACAAGCTTACTGAAGGGAGTTAAACAGTGCACGAAACACGCGTTGTTTTTACAAAGTTCTGTATTGAAAAAGGCTACTTCGAATTCACTTGCAGTATTTATGGGGGGGAGAATATAGTCAAAGAAGATACGATTTTTTTTCGGTTCAATACTCCCGTTATCCCAAGCAACGAACTCATTGCGATCGCTTGTTCAACATTGTGCGGAACAAAATATTCGGAAATTGAATACGATCTGCCTCTATATAGAAAAACAATCCAAGAAATCGAAGAGTTTACAAAGGCGAAAATCATCACAGCGTGGCAGATTGGATTGCTAAAGAAAACTAGTGCGAACATCAAGCGTATCTGCACAAAACAAAAAAAGACAAGAACAAGCGCAATATTGAATTTTAGCGGCGGTTTTGATAGCTTGGCGACTCTCGCCTTGGTGCCGGGTAATACAAAGCTAGTTTCCATGGATTTTGGCGGATGGTTTGAACGCGAAAAAGAATTCTTCAAAGAATTTGATACATGTATTGTCACGACAAACTTCAGGCAATTGAAGTATGACCGCAATTCGTGGACATTCATGGGCGTAGGTTCCATATTGCTAAGCGATTATTATGGGGCGAAGTATAACATTTTTGGCACGATTATGGAAGCGGCTCGAAGTCAAATCCGTGTTAAACCTTCAGGTGTCGATACTTTGAAAACATATCCGTTTTCTGCAGCAGGAATGAAGGATACTCGCTATTCAAATGGACTGACTGAAATTGGTACCGTGTTGCTCATGTGCCACTATTATCCTACTTTACTCAATCGCTCACTGCAGTCGCTTGCTGCCAAGAATTCTGAAAAGCGATATCGAAAGCAAGTTCTATCACAGATTGTTTTTCGTAAATTCAATTATGATATAGAGATTGACTTGATTCCACCTCCAACGATCGAAAAGATACCGTTTGGGTCAAACCTCGCAACTGACTTTCTATCGCTCTATGAGTTGAAACATGTGGGGTTGGAGGTTGTCAATCACACTATGAGCGATATACCGCAAGAAGCAATTCAAATGGCGGAAAGCATGGGCCTTACATTCTATGAGCGTATTCATCCTGCGTTTATTCAGACAATACCTAAGAGATACAGAAATACCTATCTTAACAAGTTGAAGGTTGCCGGCGTTGTCCCTTATACAAAACTCGACTATGAGGAGTTGGAGATTGTATCAAAATATTTAGATACCAACGCATGAATTGCTGTCAATCAATCAAACAAACAACGAATGGATTGGATTCCTATAATACTGTTTTTCCTATTTGTGAATGCTAAAATGGACTTGAGCCACTTTGGGTAAAATGCCAACGAATATTTGAGCCACCGGACTATATGCCCTACAATAGTCACAGCACTATTGGAAGGGGCGTTGAAAGGTG
>Ga0116164_10001163_pt1 | contig 20274 bp, 18 predicted proteins | sample AD_UKC109_MetaG_FD_89888 | JGI IMG/M metagenome (GOLD analysis project Ga0116164, IMG submission 89888) | Active sludge microbial communities of municipal wastewater-treating anaerobic digesters from Hong Kong - AD_UKC109_MetaG | ecosystem: Engineered > Bioreactor > Anaerobic > Digestate... | reverse complement strand
CCGCCGAATTACTCGCTTCTGCTTTGGCTTGTCCATGCCTTTGGGTGTATTAAATTTAGCACTGAAACACAATTAAAAAATTACCATCGAGAAAATCGACAGTCTCGTAAGCGCCGGGCAAAAAAGCCCATTTTCCCCCAAGCCCCGGAGGGGCGGCAGACGCACTCTTTCTCAAAACGAGAAAATCAACAGTCTCCCCCGCGCCGGAATCCAGAACCAGCCGATCTTGCCGCGACCTTTTCACAGAAGGTAGCCCGGTTCATCAGCGCCGGAATAGTGATAATTCCCACCGAGAAATAATTCCCCTTGCCGAAGTTTATCCATTAATGATATCCCTAACCAACGCATCAATTGCATGCGTATCGTGGATGAAACAAAACGGGATGGACGCGGGTTCGGCTCCCACCGCCTCCACCACGACCTTTTTTTGAACCTTGCTCTTGGTGATTTATTCGGCCTTGGGGGTAAAAAAGATACTTGGATATTTCCTTTAGAAAATCGATAGGTTCGCGCCGGTGCGCCGATACATCTTGGTCGCCGCAGCGTGACGAGCTTACTCCCAAAACACCCACATTTACCCCTAAACCGGCCCTTTTTCTCTCTCCCTCTCTGAATCGTCGTGACTTCGCCCAACTCGTCACGGTTGTGAGAGTGCTTATATTTCAACCACTTACGAGGATAGCAAATTTGGTCATTTCAACTCTCGCGCGGAGTAGGAAACGTGAATAACGTCGAATTTCGCTTCAATTTAATGGGGGACATTGATGGCAGCAGATGAAAGTACACTTCAAAAAGCGTTTCTTTCTCTCACGGAGACAGTGAAACCAGATGAGAGTAAAATCGCGGCGGCCCTGGATGATTACCGCAAGGCCCATCCCACTTGGTCAAAAGATGAATTAGCTGAAAAATGGGCTGATCGAGTCTGCTGGTTGTACGCATCGGAGGGAGCCGTTTCAGCTTTACCTGGAGCTATCCCCGGTCTTGGGACTGGCGTTCAAATTGCTGTTGAAGCTGGAGCGATCAGCGCAGACTTGGTCTATATGATTCGGTGCATGGCCGGGATGGTGGGCGGTGTTGCGATGGTCTACGAAAGGGATATCAGGAGCTACTTTAACGATGAATTCATTAAAGTATTAGGCATGTGGTGCGGCGTGCTTTTACCAGTCGGTGAAGCAACTGTGCGCATTGCTTCAAAGGTCGCGATTGCTCAATTTAAAAGAGTCCCAGGAGAAGTTTTCAAGAAAATAAATCGTCGTGTTGGAACAACTATTTTGACCAAGTACGGTACGAAGCGCGGTGGCATTGCTGTCGGTCGGCTTATTCCCTTTGGCGTGGGAGCGATAGTTGGAGGTGGATTCAATTTGGCTACGATGAAGGGATTTAAAGTTGCATCGATGAAGTATTTCAAGAGCGAAACCGAACTTGCAATGGCCGAATAAGGAGGCTGAAATGGAAGGGTTCAAGCCTGAAGAATTAAAAAATTTTCTTAAAGCCGTATTTGCGTTGGCATGGGCTGACCGAGTAATACAACAGGAGGAACAGGACGCTCTTCGGGAGATGCTTTTGTCCTACGAGCTTTCACCGGAACTGAGTGCTTGCACCGAAGAATGGTTTACTACGCCTGTCCAGATTTCCAGTGTGGATTTTTCTTGTTTTTCAGAGGAAGCCAAGTCCTTTGTATATTTGTCGGCATGGTTGATTGCCAAAGCTGACGGTAAAATCGCACCTGAGGAAAACACTGTTCTTCGAGAATTAGCGGCGAGACTGAACCTAACCGATCCAGTCATCGAACGCATTCAATCGGAGAATAGGATAGCGGACGAAATGTTCTAACTGAAGCAGGAGGTGACCTATGGCCAGTTGTCCAGGAAAACGTGATAATCACAATTGCAACTCGACTCTTTACAAATGCAAATCGTGTGGAAACGTGGGTTGCGATCAGAGCACGCTTGGGAAATGCTCCAATCAAGCATTTAAGACAGGAAAGTGCTTGAAATGTGGTAAATCCGGCCAGAAGGCATTATTCAAGTAACGTCGAGCTATAATCATTTCATCGGAAAATGCGTCGCTGGTCCTCCCACAGCACGGGGAACGGCTTTGTGAGCCGGGCCAGCGACAATCCGCTCGGCTCGTCACCGTCCATGATCGCCCGGACGATATCGGGGGCCAACAGAGTCAGCCCCAGAATGCGGCTCACGTAGGCGCGGTCCACCTTGAGACGCTTGGCAAGCGCGGCGATGGAAGCGACCTTTCCGGTTTCCAGAAGTTCCTGCCAGCGGAAAGCGCGAGCCAGGGCGACCACCAGCGGTCGCTGGACAGGGGATTTTTCCGGGGTTGTTGAAGCGCAATCCAGCGGCACGATGATTTCCTTACGTCCACCGCGCCGCTTGAATTTCATGGGGATGTGGACGACCACCCCATCGTCGTCAACTCGGATTGTCGGCTTCTTGCTCTCGCTCATCAATCGGTTCCTCCTCGATATCCCTGAAATCGGCCACGAGCGTGTGCAGGCCGTCGTGTCGGTAGCGCACGTCGATGCCCTCGTTGGCGACGGTGATGCGCTCGATCAGCAGTGCGACAATTCGCGCCTGCTCGCTGGGAAAAAGTTCCTCCCACGCCTGGTCGAGATTCCGCAGCGCATCTGCGACCTGCTGCTCCGACAGTGGGTTGGATTCCAGTGTGGCGACCATGCCGTCAATTTCGGCGATCCGTTTTTCGACCTCACGCTTGCGCAAAGAATCGCTGACCTTTGGTAGCTCGCCCTCAAGTCCGAAACGTTCGGCCTTCAGATGCTCGATCTCGTCGGCTTCCTTCTGCCTGGAGACGCGGCACGTTTCGGCGATCAGTTCCGGCGTCTGGAATAAGGCGCGCAGCTGCGCCATGACCACGCTCTCGATCTCGCCCGCAGCCACGCTCTTGACCGAGCAGGTTTTCCAACCGCGCTTCGTCGCATGGATGCACACGTAGTACCGATAGGTCTTGCCGTCCTTCTTCGTGAAGCTCGGCCCCATTGCGCCTCCACAGCATCCGCATTTGATAAGACCTTTGAGCAACGCCGGTGTCTTGGCGCGGGTCTTGTTGCCGCGCACCCGACAGTTCTCTTCCAGGATCGCTTGGACTTTGTCGAACAGATCGCGCGGCACGATGGCTTCGTGCTCTCCAGGATAATGCTGGTCGTGGTGGACGATCTCGCCGATGTAGAGGCGATTGTTGAACATGCGGTAGAGATGCATCTTGTTCCAGGTTGTCCCCACATGGGTTGTGCCTTTGGCTGTGACCCACTCTTTAGTTCGATGCCCCTGGCGATTCAGTTCGTCGGCCAGCAAAGTCGCCGATCCCGTCTGGATGAACCGTTTAAAGATGTGGCGAACGAGTTTCGCCTCGGTCGTATTGACAACCAGCTTCTTGGCAACGCGGTCCACATCGTAACCCAGCACCGGCATACCGCCCATGTACTTGCCCTTGCGCTTGGCGGCGGCGACCTTGTCGCGGATGCGCTCGCCGATGATTTCTCTTTCGAACTGTGCGAATGAAAGAAGGATGTTCAGCGTCAGGCGACCCATCGACGTTGTCGTATTGAACGCCTGTGTAACGGATACGAACGTCACTCCCTGGCGCTCGAAGGTCTCGACGATTTTCGTGAAGTCGAGCAGCGAGCGGCTTAAGCGGTCGACCTTATAGGTCACAACAGAATCGACGTGCCCCTCCTCGATATCTTCCAACAGACGTTGAAGCGCCGGGCGATCCATATTGCCGCCGGAATATCCGCCGTCGTCGTATCGGTTGGGAAGCGCTTCCCATCCCTCGTGACGCTGGCTGGCTATGAAGGCCTCTGCTGCCTCCCGCTGTGCATCGAGCGAATTGAACTCCTGGTCAAGACCTTCCTCTGTCGATTTCCGCGTGTAGATCGCGCACCGGACCTTGGGGGTCACACCGCTGAGAATTTTACCGTTGCCATTGCCGCTTTTTCTGTTTCCATTTCTCATTTGCGGCCATCTCCATTCCGGCGCAGCCCCCAAAATGCCGGTCCGTTCCAGTGCGCTCCGGTGATCACTTTCGTAATCGCCGTGAGCGACCGGTAGGTCTTGCCCTGGAACTCGAATCCATCATTGACGACTGTGACTTCGTATCGGCCGCCGTTCCACTCTCGGATCAATCGAGTGCCGGTCACAGGCATGTCCTTTTGCCGAGGTCGGTTTTTCTTCAGGGGCGCTGCTTCGGCGAACTTGCCGTCGACCACCGCGTTTTTAATTAGCTCGCGGTCCTGCGGATCGAGGCCGCCGTGCGCCAATTCCTGGAGTCGGTATCCCAAGCGGCGCACGAGCAATGAGCGGCAATACGCCGGTGGCTCGTTGCCGAACAGGTCCCGCCAGCGCTCACGCAACGCCTCGATGGGCATCTTCTGAAGTCGGGCTATTTGTCTTACTATCGATTCGGTCATCGTCTCCTTCCTCTCTGAGCAGGTTCGAGACGATGAAGGCTCTTAGCAGACGAAACCTCAAGGTCTATCTCTGATTTCCCGGTCTTTTTCAGCAGGCTGCGCACATCGCGCAGATGTCGCCGCAGGACGCCAGCGGCCAAGATGTCGGCAATCTCGGCTACGACGGCTCGCCGCATGGCATCCTGTTGGGACTTGAGTTTTTTCATGGGCTCTCTTCCACCGATTGAAGCTTCATCGTTGCGCGCACCAGAAACTCCTCGGTGAATCGTCGCGCCGCTTGGCGGTCGCCGCAGAAGAACACAGGCACGCTGTGATCCACGCAGATGGAAACCGTCGCTCCGAACACCGAATTGGGATGGGCGCCCGATGGGTATCGGGATAAAAGGACGTCGGGCAGACTCGCCTCGACCACGATGCAGGCGTGAGGGTAATCGGCGAGCTTCGCCAGTTCCTTCTTGAATCGCTCGCGGTCGCGTATCACCGAATGGACAAAGTCCTCCAGCGTCTTGCGCTCGACGGCAATGAGCGATTCAAATCCTTCAACCGAGTAATCCCCGGCAGGCAGCGCCTGACGCACCACCTGCCGGGAACCGAAGGCGTATGGGACCTGCTCGCGGGTGTCGACGATGATGAAGATCGCTTCCATGCTCAGAACGCCGACAGCGCGCCCTTGGCGGCGTTTTGATAATCCGCGTCGGGGTTATCCAGGACGATGCGCTTGTTGAGGTAGACGTTGGCGAATTCGCCGCGCGTTTTTTTCGTGACTTCGAGTGCGACGTCCAGCAGTTCGCCGAGCCGTCCGGGCAGATCGGAGAGCTTGCCGAGTTCCAGACCGCAGGCGAGAAGATCGGCTTTGAGGAATTTGATGTTCTCGCTGCTGGCCATGACGTTGTTGCGAAACATCATGCGGCCGCGTTGCTGAGGGCCGAGCACGCGCAAGTGCCATTTGAGCATGGGCGCGCCGTTCTGGGTGCGGACGAGTTCGACCTTCTCGACCTTGACCTGGTACTTGCCGTCAGGCACTTCGTCGAATTGGTTGGGCTGTACATCGGCGGCTGCGTAGTCGTCGTCGTAGACAGCGAGATCGGCGGAATCGACGGGGGGCTGTTGATTTGTCATGGGATTGTCCTCCTGTTACTGAGCTTTCTTATTGGGGTTGGCGGTTGTTGCGGCGGGGCGCCCGAAGGCGTCCACGAATTTCCGGTAGTCGAGATCGATCACATCGGGCAGACGACCGGTGCGGTCGCCCGCCTCAAAGTTCGGACTCGGTTGCGTGCGGATGACGCGATGGATGACCTGTTTGCCGTCGTCCGTGCGAACGATCTCCTGGTCGCAAAACAGAATCAGATCGCTCATGCCGAGAACCAATTTTCGCGGCTTGTCCGGCAGGGACGGAACGACCTTGTGCATCGTGCCGGTACGCGTCTGGATTTCCTGAACGGCGGCGTGGGAGATCAGCACCAGGCCGTAGGGCAGCATCGACAGCTTGGTCAACACGCGTTGGAATTCGGAAAGGATCAGCGAATGCCCTTTGCCGTAAGGCAAGTCGGCTTCGTGGGCGATCTTATTTTTTTCGCAGACGTGGTTGCGGCAGAGCGACCACAAATTGTCGAGCGTGTCCACGCAGATCGTCTTGAAGGCGTGTTTTCCCTCCGCGAGTTCGCGGCAGACCTCCAAGAATTTATCCCAGGTGTCGATGTCGATTTTGAAGATGGACAGAGCGTTGTGCCCGCTTTCCGTGGCAAGAAAAACCGCGTCGGGAAAAGCGGCGGCGAACGTGGTCTTGCCGATCTTCGGATGCCCGTAGATGAAGACCGTGAAGTCGCTCAAATTGGTCTTCGGTTGTGATTTCTGTGTCGGTAACAGTGTCATTTCATGTCTCCTTGTGTTTGATGTCCATGCCTCGCCTCGCCAAGCCGGGCCGTGCCCTACCTAGCCAAACCGTGCCATTCCTTGCCTTGCCCGACCGTGCCTCGCCTTGCCGTGCCGAGCCGTGCCTTTCCACACCCCGCCCAGCCATGCCTTGCCCAGCCCCGTAAAAACCAAGCGAGCTATACCGCCCGCGAAACGTTCTCTTTGACCGGCTGCCATTTCACGATCTTGAAGCGGCCGAACGGCCCGCCCTTGTCGGGACGGAAATCACCGATGCCGACCTTTCTCCCGGCGTCCGCGAGAATCGCGTAAGCCAACTCTTCGTTGAAAATGTCGGTGTCGAGGTCGGCGGTGAACGAGAGCGACCACTTGTCCAGGCGGGGGCGGTGCCTCATGATCCGGCCCCGCGTTGCGGGAATGACGCAGGGCCTGGAATCGACCTCGAACTCCGTGGTGTCGTGGACGAGTTCGGTTTCCAAAATGGCCAAGGCCGCCATCGCAAGACGATCCGCCTGTTTGCGGCCGATCTTGTGAAACTTCCCGGCGGTGCGGAACGACTGGAGAACGTGCGTGGACGGCTGATAGAGCCGACCGTCCGGAAGCCGGTAGCAGACCTTCTCGGCCTCGTCCCGTGGCGTCTTTGCCCGAGGGATGCTCGATCCCGTTCCGTTGGATACCTTGACCTCCGCTTCCTCATTGAAGCGGTGCTGCAACAGCGGCGTGATTCCTTCGATGGTGATGTCGATCAACATATTGGCTCCTTGCCTTAGAAGACGGGCTGCCCGTCATTGGTTGACGATTCGTTGAGTTCCTCGTGGGGTGGTTGAACGCGGTAATGGTTATCCCGGACCAGCGGCGAGAAATCGCTGCGGCACAGTGGGAAGTAGGCGCACGGGCGGCCGTACTGAAAGCACTGGGAGGTGTTCTGATACCAGGTGTCGCGGCGGCGGGCGTCGAGGAAGTTCTGGGTCAGTTCCCAGAGTTCGAACTGGAGCACGGCGAAGCGGTCGCGTGAGATGTACAGAATCTCCCGGTGGAACATTCCCGGCTCGCTGTACTTGACCGCGAGGCGCGCCTGGAAGTCGTTGTCGGATTCCGGCATACGCCGCTGTGCCGAGGACTTGCCGGTTTTGGATTTGGCGATCAGTTCCGCGCGGCGCGCTTCATACTCGACCTGGGTTTCGCCACGAGATTGCTGTAACTTCGCCTTGACCAAGATGTTGTAGACGACGCCGCTGATGCGAATGCCCAGCGCCTGCTCGACGTACCAGACGTAAAGCGTGATTTGAAAATCCGTCCATAACTTCTCGATGTAACCGGAGTCGAGCACCGATGCAGTCTTGTGTTCCAGGAGGAAGTGCTCATCACCGATCCGGACGATCCCGTCGACTCGGCCCGCCAGGGTGAAGCTGCGCGAGGTTGCGCCGGTCGCCGGATTGACGACCTCGCCCTCAAACGTTTTTTCCAGTTCGACGACCTCGAATTCTTCGGTCGGATACCGGGTCGCATAACCCTTCATGATGGCCGTCGCCAGGTGCCAGTCGCGCTGCTGGTCGTCGTCACCGACGCGGTTGGGATATGAGCGGTCGATCAGGTCAAGCACCTGGACGAGGTCGCGGTGCCGGTGCCAGCATTCGAGGAACTTGTGGATGGCGGAACCGAAGCGCAGGTTCGGATCGGATTCCAGGGACACGAGGAAATCGATGTACCGCAACTTGCAGGCCATACGGCAGTTGCGAAATAGACTCCACATCGAATAGGTGGACGTCATGCGGGGGTTGGTCATGATACTTTCTCCTTGCGGGAATGGCGGGAAATGTATGCGTCAACGGGCATCAGTTCGCCGTTGGATAAAAATGTCGGACCGGGGATGGATGCGCTGTGGTGTCCTTCGTCCGTGATAACGCCCCGGGAACGAGAAGGCGCTGCTGTGGCGTTCTCCGGTTTGCGCGACATACCCCAGAACAGATCGACGCGCCGGAATTCCCCGTACTGGAGGCTCTTGCAGGTCATGAGATCAGCGAAGAGCGTCTGAACGGATCGGCCGCTCTTGTCGCGTGAACGAATCTTCAGTTTGGTCGAGGACTGCTCAACGACTTCGTAGGTCCGGTTGGGATTGATCGTTCCCTTGATCGCATGCGCCTGGAAATGATCCAGGATGTATTGTCTGCAGGCTTTGGCGCCCATGCGCTTTTGCATCGTTCTCTCCGTTGGTTCCGCTGTGAATTGCGGTGAACGGAGGGGTACTAGAGCAACGGGTGTGCCAGGGCTGAAAAGCCTTCAGTATCAAGAAGTTATGCGGCAAGCGGCGGCGTTTTTTCGAAGCTCTGCCGAAAGGCGGTATGCGAAAGTCGAAAAGCGGATCATTTACAAATAAAAGTGGACCATTTCCCGTCAAAACCGGCTCATTTAAGTGAAAAGTGGATCATTTAGCCGGAAAAGTGGACCATTTATGGAGTAAAAGCGGCTCATTTCCCGGACGAGAACTTCATTGTGCGAGCGTTCCCGCCACGAGAAGCAACTGATGACGAAAAAACAAAAAGCCCCGGACAATGTCGAGGCTGATTCAACGAAGCAATTTGTTTGGGAGGCTGATTCGGGCGCAGCTATTTCTGGGGAGTGGAGTCGATGCAGTAGCAGCCGAGGCCGTATCGTTGGTAGTCGAGGTGCTCGATGACCGGCGGATGGTCTTCCGGAAGATAATCCAGAAGCCTTTTTCTCAAGCGATACAGCGCCGTATCTAAGGCGTTGAATTTTTTCGGATCGACTCCAAACTCCGTGGCATCCGCCGCCGCTGAATGCCGATGCGGATCATCGCAGTGCGCGGCCTGAACCTTGGCGAAGACTTTGAGTATTCGGTGTTCCTGTTTCGAAAAAGCGCGCTCCTCGCCGTTCACAGTGCAAACGAATTGGATGTTTCCTTTCTTTCGGATCAGGCGCACGTCAATCGTACCGCGTGGAACTTCCACCTGGGGCAAGACGCTCTTGGGCTTCGCGGAGCCGTTGTCGGGTAAAGCCTCGTCGACCTTTGCCAGAACAACCTTGATGCCGTCCATGAGACTCGGATTTTCCGGATCATCGTCGACAAATGGTTTCGGCACAAACGTCACGAAGGGGCTTTTGTGCATGACCACGGTGGAATACCTGAAGGTTTTTCCATGCGCAGTGACCACGACGATTGCGGTGCGGGGATGCTTCGCCACGATTTCATCGAGAAGGGTCATCCCATATTTGATTTCGGCGGGCGTTCCCTCCCGCATCGGAATCTGAAGATCGAGCACCACATAATCGGGACGGTTATCGTTCAACCAATCCCTGGCTTCATCGAAGGTGGAAGCGTCGACCGCGTCATGCCCAAGGGCTTCCACGTCGAGTCGAATCTGATCCCGCGCCTCGGGTAAATCGTCAACAATCAGTGCGACTTTTTTTACGTCCATTCAATACTCCATCATCACTATGATATCTGCCGCCCACCGGCGGAAATCGGAACCCGAATTTTAAACACGGCTCCCTGCTCCGGCCCGTCTTCAACGTGAATCGAGCCGCCGTGTTCCACAACAATAACTTTGCGGGCCAGGTACAATCCCATCCCGTGGTGCCCGCCGTTTCGCTTGGTGGTTTGGCCCAAGCTGAAAATCTCCGCACGCATTTTTTCCGGTACGCCCGGTCCTTGATCGGTGATCCGAAACTCGACCTCCTCGCCGTCATGCGTTTTCAGTGCATCCAGAATGACCACACCTCGGTCCGGCGAAGCCTCAACCGCATTCCGAACGATGTTGGCAAGCGCCCGAACAAGTCGCTCGTGGACTGCGTCGAACTGAATATCCGTCATCTGAGGAGTCCGAAGGGAAATGCCGCGAGTCGCTTTGATCGCGTCCGCGATGTTTCCGATCACCTCCCGAACGCTCGTTTTCGACATTTTTAAGGTTCTCGGTTCGGATATCCAACGCAGGTCGTCGGAAAAAGACTTGAGCGCTTTGGCCGCTTTGCGAAGGCTGCTCAAAGGTTCGCGGAGGCGTTCGCGCTCCGTTGGCGACAGCGCTTTTTCGATCTGTGAAACCGGGGTCAACACGCGCTGAATGATGTTCTTCAATTCGTGGGTGAACTCGTCGATCACCATGCTCTGCGCTTCGTAGATTACCTCGCGGACCGCTTGCGTCGCCTCGTGATCCTTCATGCAGGTCAATCGGGCGACGAGATCTTCGGCACGAACCGTATCAATCTCCGCGTCATCGGCGAAAGCCGTCTGATCGCGGAGTCTTTGCGAGCGTCTGGTCGCCTGGCGAACATAGGGATTGGGATCGTTGAGCAGTTGGGACATGGCCTTGGAAGCCCATTGACCGGGCAGTCGCGGTATTGCCCGCGCGAACGATTCGCGCACCTCCCATTTCATGTCGGGAGAAACGAACCGGTCGAACAACTTGTTCGCTTCGCCGACTGAGACCGCACCAGGTTCCCGCAACAGTTCCACCATGTCTTCGACGGCATCCACACAGGCTTGCCAGTCCTTTTTCTGAAGCGCGGTCCTGATTTTTTCCAGGCGGTCTACCATCCGTATCGCTCCTTCCTGGTCTGGAAGGCTGTCGCTCCGCCTTCAAGCAAATCGATTATTTGGTCTTTCATTTCGTCCACAGTCCCCTCGGCCTTCACCCAACCCCTGGCACCGTCTGAATCCATCGCCACGACCTTTTCCGCCATGCCGAGCACCGGGATGTTGGGGTTGTGCGTGATGAAAATCATCTGCCGATTGCGACGCATTTTTTCCACCTGCTTGACGACCACATCAGCAACGAAGCTATTGTCCAGGTTGTCTTCGGGCTGGTCCACGAGCAGGGGCGCCACATTTTCAAGCAGAAGCAATGGTAGCACGACCGAGCACATTTGGCCTGTCGAAAGTTGATGCGAAGGCCGCCATTGATTGCCGATCATGAGTTCAATCGCGGGGACGTCCTCCAGTTCCATCACCTCCAACTGATAGAGGTTCTGAGCCAGTGACAAAGGACCATGCATCATGCCCTTGGCAAAGTTTTCATCGATATCGGCACGTGTAACAAGGCCGTCCAAATCCCGCTCGGCGATGAGCGCGGCCAGGGTGCGGGGAGGAACGCTCTGGACGATTCGATCAATGGGTCTGTTGTATTGCCGGAAAGTCTGATCCCGCTGGTCGACAAGAAAGGCTTTGTATTGTTCGCGGTCGGCATCCTGCTCGACACGAACCTGTATGCGCCCTCCAAGCCTGGAAGTCAGGTCCTTAGCGACCTGCTCGCGCAGGCGGAAACGGGCTTCGGTCAAATCCGAGAAACTCGCGAGGATGCTTTTACGTTCGTCGAGCACCTCGCGTTGCCGGGCAGTATGGCGCGCTTCTTCCTCTTTTATGGCGTGCAGTTCAGCGACCTTTCCCGCCAGCGCATGCATTTCCCGAAGAAGTTGCTGATGCACCTGGTGCTTTTTCAGAAGTTCCTGGTAGGCGGCTTCAATCGGTCCATGAGAAGACGCCAGGTCGGATCGAGCAAGGCGCGCGGCCTCCTCCATTTGCGAGAGCGCCTTTTCCGCATCGGATATCGCGTTCTGAAATTGCTTGTTGTTCCTGGCAAGAGCCTCCTGCACTTCACGGAAGATTTTTCCATGAGGCCCGGAGAGGACTTCGGCTGTAAAAACCTGTTTGAAATCCCCGATGACATCTCCACGCACCGGCGCGAGTCGCTCCTTGACGAAATCGAGCGTCGGCTGAATCCGTGACAACGCCGCCGATTCGCGGGTGCGAAGTTCCTTGAGACGGGCGGCCTCCTCGAGGGCCGGTCCCAGGTTGGCGCTGCCGACCGTCTCCTTCAACTTGGCCAGCTTCGCCTCGTAATCTGGTAAATCGCGCAGTGCCGCCTCGCTCTTCTGGGTCCGCAGGGAAATCTGAATGAGTTCGGTCGCGTTACGCTGCAACGCCGCCCGGACCTGGGCGATGTCGTGCTGAATCTTGTTGAGATCGCGGGTGCAGAACCGGTCGATCACCTCTCGCAGGTAGCTCGAACGCATGGCGATTTCTTCCACTTCGTTCTGGCTGAAGATGCCCGCGTCGATCAGAATTCCCGAATGGAGTATCGAGGGATTTGCGCGCTCTCCGTCGGCTTTTATCACCACCGGCGCTTCGCCCACGGTTCGTTCGATCTTATAAACCAGACCGTCCTGGGTCTCGAACTCGATCTCGACCGTGCCGCGATCCAGATTGGCCGCGATCAGTTCGTTGAAGCGTTTCGAGGGCTTTCGTTGACCGCCGCTGTCGCCGTCCGGAAACCTGTCCAGCGCGTATCGGAGGACCTCAAGGATGGTGGTTTTGCCGCTGCCGCGACCTCCGATCATACAATTCAGTCCATCGGAAAATTCGATATCGAGACCGTCCAGAAAACCTCCCGTCACGGTCATCCTTCTAATTCTGTGGTGATTCATGTCCTGACCTCCTGGTCCGTTTGTCTTTTGTCCGCCGGATCGGTTCCGCGCGACCCTGATTTACTCAAATTATTGCCCTTGGGTAAATTCTTGTTAGCTAATGACACCTAACGACACCCCTAACAACTCGAAATTGAGCAACGATTACGAATGGTTTGCTCTCGACACCTAACGTGAGTCCATCTGCAAGACTGTCGAAAGATACCCCGCCATGTGTCGCCAGCTAACAAAAATTTTCAACGCATATCGCCTTCGTTATGGTTAGCCGACGTTTCGCCGGTTTTGCCGGTATGTATTCAGTAGAAGATGTTTCGGAAGGTCGAATGGCGTCACTCGAATACAAATACAATAACAGCCTTCACACCGCCTCAACGGCAATGGAGGAGATATTTTCAGAGGTGCGACGGGTGCTTGCGCCGTCCAATTTCAACGTCCTTGTTCTCGGCGAAACCGGCACTGGGAAAGAAGGAATCGCGCGGGCGATCCATTATCACAGTCCAAGAAAATCAAAACCTTTTGTCGCGGTCAACTGCGGCGCGATTACCGAGACGCTGGCCGAATCCGAACTTTTCGGACATGAAAAAGGCGCATTTACCGGGGCCGTCGAAAGGCGAAAAGGGCACTTCGAGGAAGCCAACGGCGGGACAATCTTCCTGGACGAGGTCGAGGAACTTTCCCCGGCGAATCAAGCCCGCCTGCTTCGCGTACTTCAGGAAGACGAGATCGTTCGCGTCGGCTCCAGCAAGCCGGTTAAAGTCGACGTGCGTGTTGTTGCGGCATCGAACCGATGCTTAAAAACTCTAATTGCTGAGCGGAAGTTCAGAGATGATCTTTTCTATCGACTGGCGGTCGAAACCGTCGACCTTCCGCCCCTGCGGGAGCGAACTCCGGACATCGCTCTGCTTGCCGATTTATTCGCAAAGGAATCTTTCGCCCACACCGAAATGAGGTGCGGCGGATTCGAGGCCGCCGCTCGTGCTCGGCTCGACTCCTACCCCTGGCCCGGCAATATCCGCGAGCTTCAAAACGCAGTGGAATCTTCTGCCGCTCGATGTCGCGCCAGGCTGAACGGAGCACCGACTCGCACAGCGCTTATCATTGAAGCCGATCTTCCCTCTTATGTAAGTCCCGCTGAAAGAAAGCCTGAACCGGCACGCGCCATAAAAGATTCGCCATCCAGTCTCAAAGGGCTGCGAGACGCCATTTATCGACTTCTAAGGGAATGCTCGCCCCAGACAATCGGGGATCTCGCACGGGAAATCGGGCGCCCGCGCAAGGTCATCAAACGGCAAGTGGAAAACTTGAAAAAGGACGGCGTCGTAATCGTTCGCCATCGAAAGGGACGGCTAGGAGATGAAGTGTCGCTGCCTCAATAACTGCATGGATTTACTTGCTAATTTTGGATGGCACGGTCGTTGCTTGTACCGTTCCCGATGTGAATTTGAAGGTATGACTACATGAACGAATCAACACAGTTTATTCGTGGCCGCGTCGAGACGGTTTTTTTTGCCTCGACACGATATTCGGCTGGACGATTGAAGACGGAAGCAGGCAAGGAAGTTTCCTTTGCTGGAGACGTTGTTGCGGCTGTCGGCGAGCATGTGATCCTCCAGGGCGCGTGGGTGAATCATCCGAAATACGGCAAGCAGTTCCAGGCCGACACGCTCACCCACGACCTCGATCTATCGGTCGAGGGATTGGCGCACTACCTGGCGAACAACCCCGCGTTCGTCGGGCTGGGACCGGTCAAGGCCAAGCGGATCGCCCAGGCATTCGGAAGTGATTTTGGCCGCGTCATCGTCGAGAATCCCGAGGCCGTGGCCAAGGCCGGACCGATCACACTCGAGGCTGCCCGGAACATCCAGACCGAATGGCTTCGGCACCAGGCGATCAATGCGGCTGCTACCGAGCTATCCGCCTTCGGGCTCACCCACCATCAGGTGCGCTCGCTGATCGATAAATACGGCAACGACGCGGTCTCGATCATCAAGAGCGATCCCTACCTGATTGTGCGAGACATCCGAGGCTTCGGTTTCAAGCGCGTGGATGCTATCGCCCGCAAGGTGGGTGTGCCGAAGGAATTCCCGCCGAGAGTGCGTGCGGGGATTCTCGATTGCCTCGATGATGCCCTGGACCAAGGGCACACCTGGGTTGAGGAAGCGGACCTCATCGAGCGCGCCAACAAGCTGCTCGTCATGGATTCGATGCAGAGCCGCGAGATCATCGAACTGGAACTGTCCGGCCTGATCGATAAAGGAGCGCTTGCCTGCGACTCCTACGATGGCCGCTTCCTCATCGCCCGTGCCGACATCCGGGCGATGGAACGCGAGGTCGAGCAATGGCTTCGTGGAGGCGACAAAGACCATCCCTGCGTGTTTGACCTTCTGGGCGTCTGGCGGAAGGTCCGCGACGGCCAGCTTTGCCCCGATCTGAATCCTCGTCAACGCGAAGCCGTGGTCGCCTCACTCACCCACCAGATCACCGTGATCTCAGGCGGGGCGGGCAGCGGTAAGACCTACACCGTCGGAGACTTAACCCGCACGCTTGCAGAATGCGGTCTCCGCGTTCTGCTCGCCGCGCCGACCGGCAAAGCCGCCAAACGCCTCGAACAAGTCGTTGGCAAAGAGGCGTTCACCATCCACCGACTCCTCGGTTTCAACGGCCATGAGTGGGCGCACGGACCCGACGACCCCATCGATTCGGACGTCGTCATCATCGATGAGACCTCGATGGTTGACCTGCACTTGGCGTGGCGGCTTTTGCGCGCCATCGACCATGAAAAGACTGCCGTCGTCTTCGTCGGCGATCACAACCAGCTGCCGCCGGTCGGCCCCGGTGATCTGCTGCGTGACATGATCCACACAGGCATCGTGCCCGGCGTCGTGCTCACAGACGTGGTGCGCCAGGCCGGAGAACTCAAGGAAAACAGCACGGCGATCCTGAAGGGAGCCGTGGCCAGGACTTCGAGTCTGGTTGATGATCGCGGCCGTCGTCCCTGGTATCTGATCGACGAGTTCAGCGACCCGTGGGATGTGCGTCGGTTTATCCGGGACCTCTACGAAACGATCCTGGCCGATAAGCTGGGATACGACCTGCTCGATGACGTTCAACTCCTCACGCCCCAGCGCAAGAACATCCTGGGCGTCAATGAACTGAACGTCGAACTTCAGAGTCTGATTCAACGGAAGCTGTACGGTATCGAGGTGCCAGCGGTTCCACCGAATCGTCGCCCGCCCTTTCTCCTGCACGACAAGGTTATCCAGCGCCGCAACAACTATGACCTCGGCATCATGAACGGATCGATCGGGCGCGTGATGGAACTGCTGTCCCACGGCGACCTACGAGTCCGTTTCGACAACGACGAGGTGAACCTCTGTCGCGCCGACGGCGACCTGGACGATCTGCAGTTGGCGTATGCGCTCACGATCCACCAGTGCCAGGGCAGTGAATTCCCCTGCGCCGTGGTGATCATCCACAAAAGCCATTCGTTCATGCACAGCCAAAATTTATTTTACACGGGCGTCAGCCGCGCAAAGGAGACGACCATCATCATTGGCGACCGCTGGGGTGTACGGAATTGCGCGACGAAGAAAGCAAACGACGAACGCTCGACGTTTATCGGTCTTTGGCGAAAGAACACGGCGGGCAATGAACTCGCCGTTCACATCTGATTTGGCGCGGTCCGGTTAGGCCAGGTTGGGCGGGGCAGTGTCAGGCATGGCATGGCTTGGTCCGGCGCGGTAAGGCGAGGCAAGGCATGGAAATCAGTGATTCGGCTTTGAGGTGATGGGTGAATCAAGTAGAGAAAGACGTCCAACTTCTGAACCAGTATTTTTTCGCACGGCGCGATATCGTCGCGGTGCGGCAGACTTGGGTCGACCGCAAGTCCGGCGAGATCATCTCCCAACCCCGCCCGGTGATCGGCGACCAGCACCTTGACGCTCTGCTCGCGTATCATGTCGCCGGTCCCGAAAGCGGCAAATCTCCGCCGCTCCATTATTTCAATCGCAAAACCGGCGGCCAGGTCGCGGACGGTCGCGGCTTTGACCGCGTCGGCTCTTACGCCGTGGCCCCCGATGATTCGTGCGTCTGGCTCTGCTTGGATTTCGACGGGCCGGGACATCCGCTACCGCTGGCTGATCCGCAGGCGACGATGCTCGCGTGCCTGGATCGGTGCTGCTCACTCGACATCCCGGCACACATCGAAAAATCCGGCAGCGGCCACGGTTGGCACATCTGGGTGTTCTTCGATGCGCCGGTACCCGCTGTCGATGCCCGGCTGCTCGGCCATTTCATCGCGCCCACCGGCCATGTGCTCGCAACCGGCGAAGCAGCCGACGTCCGGATCGGACGCGGCATCGAGTGCTTCCCGAAACAAAACACGGTTAGCGACAAGCCATTCCGCGCCGGAAACATGTTGTGGGCACCGCTTTGGTTCGACGGGAAAGATGGTGGCAACCAGTTTTATCGGATCGCAGAGGGCGGTGGTCTCGAACCTTATTCGCCCGATGGCTTCGAGCGCCTGGCAGTCGCCCGGCTCCAGGAAATCCTCGCGCAGGTGCCCGAGGACATCCGGCGCTTTGTACTGAAAACGAAGGGTGGACTAAAAAAGGCGTCAGCCCCAAAAAGTAGTCCACCTGCCACACCGACCAATTACGGGCCGACCGACGCCGACCTGATCCGCGCGGCGCTCGATCACATCTCACCCGACGTTTCCTACGACGACTGGCTTCGGATCGGCATGGCGCTTCATCACTGGGACCCGCAGGAAGGTCTTGCTCTCTGGGATGCCTGGAGTGCTCGTGGTGAGAAATACGTGGAGGGCGAGCCTCCGCTCAAGTGGGACGGCTTTACATCCGGAGGTGGTGTCACCCTCGGAACGCTGTTCGACATGGCGAAGAAGGCGGGCTGGTCGCCGCCTGAAAAGCAGAGGGCGCCCCTGCCGACCGATGAGGAGATTGCCGCCTTTATGGACGTCGATCCTGCGGCGCTGCCGGTCATGAGTGCTGCCAAGACACTGGAACAAGCGGACGCCCATGATGATCGCCCGCGTCTGCCCACCATCGTCGTCAATAACCGCCAAGGGCCGCCGCTCATCGATGAGGCATGGGCCGCAGTGCGAGCGTCCAACTATCCACCACGTATTTTCCGACGCGAGGGATCGCTCGTTCGCCTCGCGATAACGGATTCGATTCCCAGGATCAGCGCAATGAACTTTGTCGCGGTCTACGGTCATCTTTGGCGCGTGGCCAATTGGGTGGTCGAAGCCAACGATATGCAAAAGGCGACCGACCCGCCGATCAAGGTTGCCAACGACATGATGGAGTATGTCGACGAGTCGTTACCGCAACTCGAAGCGATTGTATCTACTCCAGTATTCGATGCGTCTGGCAATCTCGTTCACTCGCCCGGCTATCATCGAGAGGCCCGGCTCTGGCTGCATCGACCACCGGGATTTGATCCGCCGGACGTTTCGGATCGACCATCGAAAACTCAAATCGCCAAGGCTCGGTCACTCCTGCTCGATGACCTACTTACGGATTTTCCGTTCACAGCGGATTCGGATCGGGCACATGCCGTGGCCGCTCTTCTACTGCCGTTTGTTCGTCGCTTGATCCACGGGCCAACCCCACTGCACCTCGTCGAGGCACCGACTCCAGGAACCGGTAAGACGCTGCTGGCGGAAGCGATCTCGCGCATCGTGCAGGCCAAGCCTGCCGAAGTGACCACCATCGAGAATGACGAGAAGGAGAACTCCAAGAAGATCACGGCGCTCCTCGACATCGCCCCACAGGTGGTGTTGATCGACAACATCCGGGTCGGTTTGAAATCCTCGCAGTTGGCAGCCGTCATCACCTCCGAAACCTGGTGCGACCGCGTGCTCGGTGTCACGCGCATGACGTCGCTGCCGAACAATGCCCTCTGGATCGCCACGGCCAACAATCCGTCGCTTTCTCTGGAGATCGCTCGTCGATGTATTCGCATCAGGATCGATCCGCGTATCGACCGTCCGTGGAAGCGCGAGGGCTTTAAACATGACCCATTGCGCCAATGGGTGGACCGCCACCGAGCCGACCTCGTTCACGCAGTGCTCGTCCTCGTGCGCGCCTGGGTCGCCGCCGGAATGCCGGAATGCGCTCACACCATCGGCTCCTTCGAATCGTGGGCGCGAGTCATCGGGGGCATCCTCGATGTCGCCGAGATACCCGGCTTCCTGTGCAACACCGAAGAGCTTTACGAGGTCGCGGACGCCGAGGGAAACGAGTGGCGCGAGTTTGTCGCCGCCTGGTGGAATCGATTCGGAGCCCGCTGGGTAAATACCAGCGAGTTGTTCGATCTCTCGGTCAACAATGAGTTACTGGCCAACGTTACCGGAGACAAGAGCGCGCGGTCTCAGAAGACCCGGCTCGGTAAGGCCCTCAGCGCCCTGCGCGACCGGCAATTCGACTCTTGGCGGATCAAAGTTCGCCGGGACCGTCACTCTAAGCAGACGGAATATGGACTCGCAATGGTCGCCGAGGACGGTTCCATCACCGGCGCGGTTCTCTCCCTTTTTCCTGAGCAACGTCCCGCATGTCCCGCAAATGTCCCGCAAGAAAATCCTGAGCAAAATCAAGACTTCGCGGGACGTGCGGGACATGCGGGACATAATACCAGCCCCGCTACGCACACGCGCACATGCGCATGCGCATGCGCACGTGAGAAAGGGGTAGACCCCAACGTCCCGCAAGACCCGCACGTCCCGCCGGACTATGAAAACATTGAGAAAATTCTTGCGGGACATTCGTCGCCTCGCAAAACCAATGTCCCGCAGGTCCCGCAAACGGCTTCTTGCGACCTCGCCGACTTCGATCCCCAGGAGGAAGAATCATGAGCGCAGCCCATAACATCGCCCTGCGCGTTGCCACAGACCTTCGCCACATCCAGGTCGAGAATCCCGGCGACCAGCCTCGGGACGTGATTCACGACAACACCGTCTATCGCCTACTCGACGCACCGTACTATGCCTGGCTTCGCTGCCGGATGGATCGCGTCAAGCAAGCCTTCGAAGCGGGCAAGATGCCACTGGCCACTTGGCAGACCCTGCGCCAGCGATTCAACGGGATTCACGGCTGGGCAGTTTCGCACATCGGTGAGCCTGCACTGCTCCAGGCAATCAAGACCCTCGATGAAAAGTCTTACCTGGCCCCGCGCCATGATCACGCCATCGGCCTCGTCGAGTCCTGGGACGAACGCGCCGCCATCATGGAGCACGACGGAGGGCTCGCTCATGACGATGCCGAGCGATCCGCCGCCAGCCTCGTCTCCCGCGAACTCACACCCGAGGATGTCGAATCGTTCAAGGCTCTGGGTGTCGAGGTCCATGTCAAATCCAAGCCCGGCGAATTCACGCTCGTGCCCGAATACACGGGAAAGGATCGACCGGAGATTTCCGCCGAGGACCTGCGCAAGCTCTCGATGATCATGCATGCCTTTCCCGGCAGCGAGATCACCTACGTGGGTCCGCAGCAGGAGCCGTGGGG
>Ga0116164_10001161_pt1 | contig 20300 bp, 15 predicted proteins | sample AD_UKC109_MetaG_FD_89888 | JGI IMG/M metagenome (GOLD analysis project Ga0116164, IMG submission 89888) | Active sludge microbial communities of municipal wastewater-treating anaerobic digesters from Hong Kong - AD_UKC109_MetaG | ecosystem: Engineered > Bioreactor > Anaerobic > Digestate... | reverse complement strand
CAAGGAAGCGCTGAAGTGGCTTGAGGACAATATGATCCCCGCGTATCCGCTCGGCGTGTTTAAGGGGGACAACGCATAATGGAAAAGCAATTTTTAATCGCAGGTTTCGGGGGCCAGGGCGTGCTGCTGATCGGGCAGCTGATCGCCAAGTCCGCGATGCTGGAAGGCAAGGAAGTCAGCTGGATGCCCAGCTACGGCCCCGAGATGCGTGGCGGCGAGGCCAACTGCGCCGTGGTGGTCAGCGACAAGGCCATCGGCTCGCCGCTGGTGACCGAGCCGCTGATTCTGGTAGCGATGAACGGCCCGAGCCTGCGCAAGTTCATGCCCAAAATGCCGAAAAAGGGCTTGCTTCTGTACAACTCCTCACTGATCAGTGATCCGGCGCTGCGCGACGATATCGATGTGGTCGCCGTGCCGTGCAATGCGATCGCCGATTCGCTTCAGCAGCCGCGCGTGGCCAACATGGTCATGCTGGGCGCGCTGCAGGAGGCCACACGCGCGTTTACCGTCGACAGCCTTCTGAAGGTGATGACGGAATGGCTCGGCCAGAAAAAGGCGCACCTGATGGGCGTCAACAAACAGGCGCTGGGCATGGGCCGCGCGCTGGTTAACCGCCCCTGACATTACGAAAAATTCTTTTCGCACCGGCCGTACAGCGGCCGGTGCTTTTTTACAATTGCTGTTTCACCGGTTCATACCCTTCCTGCACAGGCGCGGATCCATCGGAAACAGGCGGCTTGCGCGCTGGAACGCAGGTGCATTCCGGGCGGCATATGTTCGCTATTGTGTTATCCGTCAGTAATATTGTATCATTGACAAAAGGAAATAATTTTGTGTATGATAAGGGTAGATTTGATATATTTCCTTGGGATCATACAGGATATCCGTCCCCTGGTGTTTCGTAGGTTCATCCCGATCCGATGTGAATATTTTCTGCTTTCCTGTTGTATACGCGCCGCAGCGCATGACCCTGTGGTACGCAGCCGATAACTTTTTCGACCAGCGGATATACAGCCGCCGCGATTGAACGGATCCATGCTTTTCCTTCCTGCTTTTGCTCGATGGAATCCTCTTTTTTCGCAGGAACTAAAACGTTTTCAGTAATTTTTGGAGGCTCGCCCGTGAAAAAACGTATCCTGACCGGCTGCCTGATGATCCTGCTACTGGGCTGTTTGCTGGCGCCATTTTTCACCACGTACGCACACATGGCGCTCGACGCGGATATCGCCGCCGCGTTCCCGGGCAGCGTCTCAGGTCTCCGGCTGATCCTGCAGGGAAACGGCGTATTCCCGCTGGACCTGATGCCCGCGCTGGGCGCGCTTGATTTCCGGCAGGGATTGCTGCTGGCCGGGATCATTGTAACCTTCCTTGGCGCGGCGCTCTCGCTGATTGACCGGCGCGGCACGGCGTATACCTCCGCAGCGCTGGGGTGCGCGGGCGTCCTTCCGCTGATGCTGTTCGCGTTTTATTCCCAGCAGCTGGACAACAGCATGCTGTTTGACATGATGCTGACCGCCAAATGGTTCATCTGGCTTCCGCTGATCCTGTCCCTCGCGCTGGGCGTCATCGAGCTGCTTCAGCTGCGGGATTACCCCAAGCTGCCGATATCCGACGGAAGATGGCGGCTGATCTCCGCCGCCCTCTGCGCGGTCACGCTGCTGATGCTCGCGTTCCCGTTTGCGAACACAACCGTCGAATCCGGCCTCTTTGCCACGCCGGAGGAGGACGCGCTGGCCACCCGCTCGATTTCCGGCTGGGCATGGATGGCGGAACGGGAGCCGCTCCTCAAGGAGCTCGGCGAGGATACGGGGCTGTTTGCCAGCCCGACACAGGGCGGCGCGCTGCAGGATTTGATCGTCCTCAGCGACAGCGGCAGCGGCGTGAAAAACATCTTTATGATTCCCACGCATAACGGCGCGGCACGCAGCATGGCGATCGCCGCCGCCGTACTGCTGCTGGCCGGCATGGCGCTGCAGCTGATCCGCAAGGTGGACCGCTGGATACCGGCCGGGATCATCACCGTCGGCAGCCTGCTGATGGTTACGGAAGTTGTCGGCATGCTGACCGTCAACAGCACCTACCAATTCCTTGGCGCGACGTACCAAATGATGTACCTGGGGCTTGGCGGCTTTACGCTGTTCCCTCTGCTTATGGGCGCGGTGGCCGCGGGCGCGGCCGTCAGCGCCGTCATCGGCATCCGCCGGGCGGACAGCCCGTATTTCGTCAATCCGGTTCCGCAGAAAAAACGAATGCTTGCCGTCAGCCTGGTTCTGGCGGCCGGCGCCATCGCGCTTTTATTCACGCCGATCCTCCAGGTCAACCTGTACACGCCGGGCAAGATCAACCAGTCCAATCCCACGGTATCCAAGCCGATGTCCTGCCTCGCGCTGGTTACCTTCCGGCAGCCGGACGAGCTGCTCAATCCGCAAAACAGCCGCGGAAAGATTCTTTACACCGACGAGGCCGCGAAAAACAACCTGACGCTGACGGATTTCCAAACGATCATCACGGGCGTTTTGCGCAAGCTCGGCTTCATGACGATCCTCATGCTGGCGGCGTCGCTGCTTGCCGTCGGGCTGCTGCTGACGAAGCGCAAAAACAAGCGGCTGATTATCGTTATCCTGCTGCTCAGCGCCCTGCTGCAGGCGGTGACCGTGCTGGTCGCCCGCTATCTCATTCCAAAGGACGTCGGCTTTATCCTGGGCACGGGGACCCTTTACGTCGCCATGGGCTTCAGCGTGTTCGCCGCCTTTTTCGCCGGATTTCTGGACCATGAGGAGCTGCCGAAAAAATATAAGCTCTTTTTGATGATCCTGCCGTTCTTGGTTGCAGTGTTCCTGTTTGCCTATCTGCCGCTGTCGGGCTGGCGGTTCGCGTTTTACAACTACAAGCTGGGCCTGACGATCGACCAGCAGGAGTACGTGGGATTCAAATGGTTTACCTCCCTTTGGGCCAACGACGCGCAGCGCTCGGAAACCATCCGCGTGCTGCGCAACACCCTGGGCATGAGCGGCCTCGGCCTGATCACCAGCTGGATGCCGGTCGCCTTCGCCATCTTCCTAACGGAAATCCGTCTGGGGCCCTTTAAGAAGTTCGTGCAGATCTTCACCACGCTTCCCAATTTCATCAGCTGGGTGCTTGTGTTCTCCTTCGCGCTAAGTATCTTCTCGCTGGATACGGGCATCGTCAACAAAGCGTTTCTGAAGCTGGGATTGATCAGCGAGCCGGTGGCCTGGCTCAACTCCGGCGACTACATCTGGATTAAAATGTGGGCGTGGAACACCTGGAAATCGCTGGGCTGGGGCTCCATTATGTATCTGGCTGCCATCTCGGGCATCGATCAGGAGCTCTACGAGGCCGCGCGGGTGGACGGCGCGGGCCGCTGGCGGCAAATCGCACACATTACCATTCCGGGGCTGCTGCCCACGTTCTTCGTGCTGCTGCTTTTGCAGATTTCCAACATCGTCAACAACGGCATGGAGCAGTACCTCGTGTTCCAAAACGCCATGAACAAGTCCACCATCGAGGTGCTGGACCTGTACGTATACAATATCTCGCTGGGGAACCGGAGCGGCACGACCATCTCCATGGCAACCGCCATCGGCGTGCTGAAATCCCTGATCTCCATCATCCTGCTGTTCTTCGCAAACCGCGTCAGCAAAGCGGTGCGCGGCGAATCGATTGTTTAGGGAGAGCGTAGCAATGACGGCATTCAGTAAAGCAAGAGCGCTTCGGAAAAAGCATCGCACGCGTCTGACGGTCGGCGATGTGATCTTCAATATTGTGAACTACCTGTTCTTCGCCCTGTTCACACTCCTGTGCATTTTCCCGTTTTACTATCTGTTCATCAACACCATTTCCGATAATCATCTGGTCGCTCTGGGCCGGGTGACGCTGTACCCGGTGGGCATTCAGCTGCAAAATTATGTGGAAGTGCTGAAAATCGAAGGGCTTGCCGACGCGGCTCTCACCTCCGTGGCCCGCACGGTGCTGGGCACGCTGTGGTCGGTCGGCGGCAGCGCGTTTCTGGGCTATCTGGTGACGAAAAACGAAATGTGGCACCGCAAGCTCTTCTACCGGCTGATCATTATCACCATGTACTTCAACGCCGGACTGATCCCCTGGTACATGAACATGCGCATGCTGGGCTTTCTGGACAGCTTCTGGGCGTATGTCATCCCCTGGCTGGTGTCGCCCTACAACGTGATTCTGGTCAAAACCTTTATCGAAAACGTGCCCCCCTCGCTGGAGGAAAGCGCCCATCTGGACGGCGCTGGCTATATCGTATGCTTCACCAAGGTGATCCTGCCCCTCATTACCCCGATCATGGCGACGCTCGCAATTTTCACCGCCGTTTACCAGTGGAACAGCTTCATCGACACCATGGTCCTGATGCCCAGCGGCAAGAACTACACGCTGCAGTATGTGCTGTACAAATACCAGAACGAGGCCAGCGCGCTGGCCGCCATGATGCGCTCCTCGCAGGATACCAGCTCGGTCGCAAACCTCTCCACCAAGCAGACGGCGCTTTCCGTGCGCATGACGGTCGCCATGGTGGTCGTGTTCCCCATCCTGCTGGTCTACCCTTATTTCCAGAAATTCTTCGTCAAGGGCATTATGATCGGCGCGGTCAAAGGCTAATCGTATGTAACCGGCACAAGCCGGTACAAATATTAAAGGAGGGAATCCCCTATGCGCAAACTCAACAAGATTCTTGCGATGCTGGCTGTCGTCACCATGCTGATGAGCCTGGTGACCGTCGTCGCCGTCGCGGAGGATGTCTATCGTGAGCCCATCACGCTCACCGTGTACGACGAGCTTGCCAACCAGCAATCCACAGGCTGGTTCGCCAAGATCCTCAAGGACAAGTTCAACGTGGAATTGAACATCATCTCCACCAACCTCGACACGAACGCCTGGCAAACCAGGATGGCCGCCGGCGATCTGGGCGACCTGCTCATTTTCGGCGAGGTCAACAAATCCGATCACCTTGCGTCCGCCGTCGAGGCGAACCTGATCCTCGACTGGAACGACATTGACTATTCCGGATACGAGAACATCAACAAATACGCGACCACCGCAATCGACAAAGTCACCAACTTCGTGAACGACAGCACCGGAATCGACGGCATTTGGGGCTTCGGACACGATATCGGCCTCAACCGCACCGACTGGGCCGTAATCGTCGATCCCAACTACGGCATGCAGGTCCGCTGGGATGCGTATGTCGCAGCCGGCATGCCCGAAATCAAGACGCTGGAAGACCTCGTACCCTTTCTGCAGGCGCTGCAGGACGCCATGCCTGAAAACGCCGACGGCGAAAAGGTATACGCCTACAGCGGCTTTGCCGATTGGGAAGATTGCCAGATGAAGTTCAGCTGGGAATACCTGACCTGGTACGGCTACGCCGAGATGGACTATCTGGGCGTCAACTGGGCAACGGGCGACGTGGTCAATCCGCTGGATGAAGGCAGCCTCTATTACAGGGGCCTTAAGGTCAACAATCAGCTCTACCGCGCCGGATTGTTCGATCCCGAGAGCATCAGCCAGAACTACGACACCTATTCCCAGAAGATGGAAGCCGGCCGTATCCTGATGGCGCTTTGGGGCTGGAAGACCTCCAGTTACAACTCCGACGAGCGCACGGCGCAGGGAATCGGCTATGTCACCATCAATCCGGAAGACGCGGCGCCCGTTGTGAACGGCACCGGCCCGTTCGGCGGCGTGCGCGTATGGGCAATCGGCGCCAACACCGAGTACCCCGACCGTGTGCTGGAGATCCTCGACTGGCTCTTCTCCACCGAAGGCATGATGATCTATAACAACGGACCGCAGGGCCTCTGCTGGGACTATGACGAAAACGGCCAGCCCTACGGCACCGATTTCGGCTGGGAGTGCTGGAAGAATGAAACCGCCACCGAAATGCCCGCCGAATACGGCGGCGGCACCTACGCCGACGGCAAACCCGCGCTGAACAACTCCACCATCCTTGTCAACGCCTACGATCCGGACGGCGGCTTCTGCTACAACCACGACGCGTGGGCCGACGGCATCGCCAAGCTGCAGAACAACATGCTTACAGCCTGGAGCGAGGACTATGCGGGCGGCGCCAAGACGGGCGTTGAATACCTGAAGCAGACCGGTCACTTCTCGCTGCATCCCGCGACGATGTACAGCACCGCGTCCCTGCCCACCAACCTGGCCGAGATGCGCACGCTGTTCGCCGCCAAGATGAAGGAGTACAGCTGGAAGTGCGTCTACGCCGAGACCGACGAGGAATTCGAAGCGCTGTGGACTGAAATGGTCACGATCTGCAAGTCCTTCGGCTACGACGAGGTTACGGAATTCTACATGGGTGAAATCGCCAACAAGCTGGCCGCGATCGCCGCGGGCGAATAAGCCCGAAACGAACACTTGACCCACAACGACTACAAAAGAGGCGGGAGCAAACGCTCCCGCCTCTTGTCTCGATTGCTTTGAGATGCCGTTCGTATGACTACGCTTCCAGCAGCGCTCGTTTTCCCAGCAGATACGCCCCGATCAGCCCGCTGACGGGGTACAGCGCGGGCGCAACGATGTAGCGGTCGATATGCGTTAGAACCTCAGGCGACTGTATGTAGCCGTTCAGCAGCTCCTGTGTGCGCCGGTGAATCTGCGGAAACAGCGACTGCCGCTGCATCACGCCGCCGCCGAGGATGATGCGCTGCGGACAGACGGTAAGGATCAGGTTTACGCACATCTGCGCCAGATAATCGGCCTCGATCAAAAAGGTGGGATGATCGTCGGGCAGGTTCCTCGCGTCGCCGCCGATGCGCGCGCCGATGGCGGGCCCGGCCGCCAGCCCTTCGCAGCAGCCGTCATGATAGGGGCACACGCCTCTGGGATTGGGATCGTCCGGATGCGGCCTGAGCAGCATATGCCCGATCTCGGGGTGTAAAAGCCCGTGCACCAGATTGCCGCCGGAGAGCACCCCGCCGCCGATGCCCGTGCCCACGGTGATGTATACCGCATCCTGCAGGCCCTTCGCCGCGCCCTGCTGCGCCTCGGCGAGCGCCGCGGCGTTGACATCCGTCTCGAAGGCGCAGGGGATGCCGCTCTCGCCCACAAGCGCTTGCATCAGCGGGTAATTCTGCCACGCAAGCTTGGGCGTGGTGGTGATATACCCGTAGGTATCGGACGCCGGATTCAAATCCACCGGCCCGAACGAGCCGATTCCCAGCGCGTCGATGCGGTGCTCCGCAAAAAATTCCCGCATCGCGGGCACGGTTTCCGGAGGCGTCAGCGTCGGCAGCGTATGCCGCGCAAGCTCGCTCCCCTGTTCGTCGAAAATCCCGAGTACCATCTTGGTTCCGCCGGCTTCCAGCGCACCGATTTTCCGCATATTGTCATCCCCCCGTATGATGTATTTCCATCATAACAAAAACCACACGCAAAAACAACTTGACGAATCGGACATTTTTACCGTACAATAGCCGCAGATAACAAGGGTGTTGACGTCGATCCGCTGGATGGCGGTAGGATCGGCTGTTTGTTATGGAACTCCACGAAAGGAAGCGTATGTCGTTTTCCTCCGATTGCAAGGAAGAGCTGTGCCGCGTACCCTGCGAAAAATCCTGCTGCCGTATGGCCGAGCTTGCCGCGCTGTACCTGTGCCTGGGATCCCTTTCACTGCTGGGGCATGGCAGACTCAGCGTACGCTTCGCCGTGGAGAGCCCGGCCATCGCGCGGAGAATTTTCAGGTTTATTCAGCAGGAAACGGGGATCACGGCGCAGCTGCAGTATGTTACCCACGCACGCTTCGGCGGCACGCGCGAGTATGTGCTGACCATCGGGCCCAACGAAGCGCCCGCGCTGCTGCAGCGTTTTGACATGGTCACGGCCGGTCCTTCCCCGATGCTGCTGTCCACCATCCCGCGCTTCCGGCTGGGCCGCGTCTGCTGCCGGCACGCCTTTTTACGCGGCGCAATTCTCGGCTGCGGCACGCTGGTCAACCCGGAGCACGCCTATCATCTGGAGTTTTTAGTCAAGGATGAAAAGCTCAGGCGCAGCATCATGAAATGCCTGCAAAGCCTGGATGCGCCGGTCAAGCAGTTCCAGCGCAAAAGCGCCGTCGGCCTGTATGTGAAGCAAAGCGAGGTTATCGTCACCATCCTTACCGCGACCGGCGCGCATCAGGCGGTCACAACGCTGGAAAGCATGCTGGTGAAGCGGCAGGTGCTGGGAAACGTGAACCGCGCCATGAACTGCGACTACGCCAATCTGCAAAAGCAGATGAACGCGGGTACGGAGCAAATACGGCTGATCGAACAGCTGCTCCGTTCCGACCGGTTCTCGTCGCTTCCCCCGGGCCTGCAGGAGATTGCGCGCCTACGCCTCGCATCGCCCGATCTGAGCCTGACGGAGCTTGGCCAGCGGATGGATCCGCCCATCTCCAAAAGCGGCGTCAACAACCGCATGCGCAGGCTGATGCAGATCGCAAAGGAAACCACCGCCGAACCTCTGGAAACGATATAGGAGGATGTAGTATGATCCGCACACGGATTGATCTAAAACCGCTCCTGCCCTTCACGCGGGTGCTTGCGGCGCAATTGGCGACCATCAGCGGCCACTACGAATGCAGCCTGACCCTGGAACAGGACGGTCTTGCCGTGAATTTAAAGAGCATGCTGGGCATGCTCTCCCAAACGATGAGACCTACCTCCGACGTTACGCTCGTCGCCGACGGCACGGACGAAGCGGCGGCCACCAAAGCCGTGGTGAAAACGATCCGGGATTATCAGGCTGTTGAAGCCAGGCCATAGCTCTGACGGTGCCCGGAATGGAGCCCTCGGTTTATAATTTTCTGATGGACTGCGCCGACACGCCGGTACGCTATCGTGTCGCACGCGAATTTTTGCTGGATACAAAAACCGCAAAGAAGCTGGAGCGCGAGCTTTTGGAAACTCCGGCTGCCCGGCTTTGGCTGCAAAACCTGAAGCCGCAAACACCGCCGCAGCACCGCTGGATGGAGCACGGCAGCTTTGATTTCTGTCTGGAAAACGCACTGTTAAAGCTCGTCCAGCTGGGTCTGCACGGCGGCATGCCGCAGGTGCGGGACGCGGTCGGATTTTATCTTGCCAGGCTGGAAACCGCCGCCGGGTACCCGCAGAAGCGGCAGGATTTCATCACGGCGGTTTTGACCGCCAACCTGCTGTCGCTCGCCCAGGTGGAGCATGAAGCGGTACAGCGGTACATGCTGGCAAGCCTTCATGAAATGCACGCGTTTATGCAGCGCAAACCGCTTGCCCTGTACCTGAGCGAGGAGGAGAAGCAAGCGCTCGCCGGCGTGCCCAAATGCTGGAAAGACAAGCCGTTCCTCCGACCCGAAATCATACGCGAATACGGCTACGCCTTTCCCATGCTGTACGATATCGCGGGGATGCATTCGCTGTACCGCCTGGGCGATTCAACCGTCAACCATAGGATCGGCGATATTATCCGCCGCATCTTCACCGACACGTTCCACCGGTCCGTCGCGGACGGATACGGCATCACGATCATGAGCAAGGGCTCCTATATGGCGATGGGCTGGGACCCGAAGGCTCCCGGCTGGTTTGACGTTGCGGATTATCTGGCGCAAGGCCGCGTTCCCCAGTTGCTGTTCTATGCCCTGCACGCGTCCCGCTATCCCGCAGCACGGGAAACACAGTGGTTTTCCGATCTGCTGGCGCATTTGGATTTATACCAAACGGCGGACGGCCGATACGCGTTTCCCGCTGCATGGCTGCCCGAAACGCAGGGATACGCCGTGATGGGCCGCCATCTGTCCTTTGGCGAAAACAGGCGCAAGAAAAACTGGCGTGAGATCGAATCGACCTTCTACCGGCTGCTCCTGAACGCCGAGCCGGGCTTGCGCTAAAGCTGCCGTTCTGCCACGCTTCCCCTGAGCCCGCCGATGAGCGCGGAACCCAGAATTAAAATCCCTCCGGCGATTTGGATGAGCGTCAGGGTCTCCTGCAGAAGCAGGACGCTAAACAGGATTCCGAACAAAGGCTCCAAATAGCTGTAGGTGACGATCTCTGCAGACCGCATACGTTCATAAACCGAAAAGAACAGGGTGTAGGCAACGCCCGTATGCAGCAGCCCCAATAAAACCGTCAAAGCGATGGCCGCAATGTCCAGCCGGGCAACCTCCCGGATGCTGCCGTTCGCCAGCACGAACGGCAGCAAAATCAGCGTCGCCGACAGGATTTGCACAAAGGTGGCCGTTTCGTTGTCGATCCTGTTTCTGATTCCGCGGTTGATCAGCACGATCGCGGCGTAGATCATACCCGACAGCGCGCTGGCCGCCATTCCCAAAAGACCGAAGCCGGCCTGAAGGTCATGCCATACGATCAGGAAAAGTCCCAGAAACGAGCAGAGGATCAGCAGAATCCGGCTTTTCGTGATGACTTCCTTCAGCAGCAGCGGCGCGGCGATCATCACATACACCGGACACATGTTGTAGATCATCACCGCCGACGAGACGCTGGTGAGCTTATACCCGTAAAACAGGGCCAGCCATCCGAAGCCCAGCAAAACGCCGGACACGATATAGGGAACATACAGCTTCCGCCGGACCGGTTGCGCCGGCTTTTTCACTTTCATCGCGAGAAGAAGCACCGGCAGCGCGATCAGGGCCCGCAAAAAAGCCAAATCGAGTGCCGACAGCGGAATCGCCCGGGTAAACACCCCGATGCTGCCCCAGATCATCATCACCAGCACCAGCTTGATACGGTTCATTGCGCCGCCCCCCTGCACCGTCAGCGTAGCGCAGGGCGGGCGCGCTGTATTGTATAAAATTGGCGTTACCTCTTCCGCTGCTCCGCATAGGCCGCAGGCGTGATCCCGTACATTTTCCGGAATTCACGGATCAGATGCGCCTGATCGTAAAAATGCAGCGCATCGCAGATTTCGAATATATCCCTGCCCCTGCCGATCAGGGCTTTCGCTTCGGATACCCGGCACTGCAAATGAAACGCGGCCGGCGTCGTCGCATAGGCTTTGCGGAATCCCTTGATCAGCGAATACTTGTTGATCCCGAACTTCTCCTCCAGCTGATCGAGCGAAACGGGCGCGTAGATATTCTTTTGCAGATACCCGTGAATTTTCTCCATCGCCGCGGGCGCGGCTTGCGTGTCCTCGTCGGCAAGCCCGGCCAGCAGATCGATCAGCGCGTTCGCCAGCGCGTCGGGATCCCTCTCCGCGCACAGCTGTCCGATCACATCCCCGAGCTTTTGCGCCTGTGATCCCTCCAGCCTGCCGACACAGGTAAAGCGCACGCTTTCGCCGTAATACTTCGGATCGATAAACAAAACGACATATACCCAATGGTCGATATCGTTGGGCGTGCAGCGATGCGAAAAGAACGGCGGAATCACGGCGCCGTCGCCCGCCGAAAAGTGAAGCGTGCCGTCCGGCAGGGTCAGATCGGTTGAGCCCTCCAGTATATAGGCCAGCATCAGCTCGCGGTGAACGTGGGCCTTGTAATCGTACGGAGACCGCCTGCACCGTTTCATTTCCACACCGGGCACGATGCTTTGGCTGAACTCAACAAGGTTTGCCTGCGGCGGGAACAGGGAGCGGGCATCCGCCGTCGTTTCCATTGTCTGCCGACCTTTCCGTGACCGCCGTTCGGAAATCGCACGGGCTTCCCGAATGCACGCGTTGATATACTGTGTATCATAAAACATTATCCTCCGCCGCGCAATCCGGCGTACCGCCCAAACGGGAATATTGTTGATATTTCCGCCGGAAAACGATATGATAATGAAAACATGCATACAGGGAGGCGTTTGGATGTTCCGTCACGATTCCCACTCCATGGATGATCGAAGCCCCGTTGGAGCCATCCCAAGCGGCGGCACGGTGACGCTCCGCTTTTTTTGCAGCGAGGAGCATGCCGTCACCCTGCGCACGTGGGACGGTTCCGAACAATTGACGCCCATGGTTCCGCTGGGCAGCGGGCGGTACGAGGCAACCCTCGCCGTATCGCAGACGCCGATGCTGTTTTGGTACGATTTCATTGTCCATACGCCGGAGGGCGACGTGCGCTACGGCAACCAGAACGATAGCCGGGGCGGCGTGGGGCAGGTGGTGTACGACACGATGCACGCCTTCCAGATCACGGTGTACGATCCCGCCTACGATACGCCGAAGTTCCTGCGGAACGGAATCCTCTATCAGGTCTTTCCCGACCGGTTTTCCCGCGGCAGCAAGGAGCCCACACAGGCGCAGCGGCAGAAAATCGCTGCGTCGCACCCGGAAGCGACGTTCCACACACAGTGGAACGAGCCGCCCACGCTGGACCTCGATCCGGAAAACGGCGATAACCGGGCGCTCGATTTCTTCGGCGGCACGCTGAAGGGCATCGAGCAGAAGCTCCCGTACATCCGCCATCTGGGCGCGACCGTGCTGTATATCAATCCCATCGTGCGCGCGCGCACCAACCACCGCTACGATACGGGCGATTACCATAAGGTGGATCCGGTTCTCGGCAGTCTGCGGGATTTTCAGTCGCTTACGAAGAAGGCAGAGGCCATGGGCATCCGCATCGTGCTGGACGGCGTCTTCAGCCACACGGGCGCGGACAGCCTGTATTTCAACCGCTACGGGCGTTATCCGGGCAAGGGCGCGTACCAGAGCCTGCGCTCGCGCTACGCATCCTGGTACCGCTTTTTCGAGTTTCCCGACAAGTACAACGCGTGGTGGGGCTTCTACACGCTGCCCGCGATAGAAAAGGACCAGCCGGATTATCAGCACTTCCTGCTCAATCCGGAAAACGGCGTGCTGCCCTGCTGGCTTTCGCGGGGCGCCTCCGGCTGGCGGTTGGACGTGGCCGACGAGCTGCCCGTGCGGCTTTTGCAAAAGATGCGCTACGCCGTGAAGCGCTCCGGCGGGGAGAATGCGCTGATCGGCGAGGTATGGGAGGACGCCTCCAACAAGGTGAGCTACGGCGTGCCCCGTTCCTACTGTCTGGGCGATACGCTGGACAGCGTGATGAACTATCCCCTGCGCCGCGCCGCGATCGATTTCTTTACGGGCAAGATCTCCGCGCACGCGCTCGCGAGGCTGATTCTGCACCAGCGGGAGGTTTACCCCGCCCCGTTTTTGTACAGCCTGATGAACCTGCTGGGAAGCCATGACCGCGTACGCGCGCTGAACGCCTTCGCGGGATACGACCGGGAGGGCGTCAGCCAGATGCCGCGCGGGGAAGCGCGGAAGATCAAGCTGAACAAAGGGCAGCTTGCGCTGTCCAAGGCACGCTATCTGGAAGCGCTGCGGCTGATTTGCGCGCTGCCGGGCATCCCCTCCGTCTACTACGGCGACGAGATCGGCATGCAGGGCATGGCCGATCCGTGGAACCGCGCGCCCATGGCGTGGAACGATGCGGACGGCGCGTTCCGCACCGCCGTACAAAGCATATTGCAGCACCGGAGCCAAACGCCCGCGCTGCAAACGGGCTTGCTGGACGCAGCGGCCGTGGACGCGGATACGCTCGTCATTCGCCGCACGGCGCAGGACGGGCTGGACGCGTTCGGCGAGCCGCTTGCGCAAGACGCGGAAATCATCGTGACACGCAACCTGAAACCGTTCACCGGCAAAGCGAAGCCATGAAGTTTACTTCTCTGATACTGAAAAACTTCCGCAACTACGCGTCGCTGGAGTTCAAACCGGGCGGCGGCATCACCGTGCTTTACGGGGCCAACGGATCGGGCAAGACAAACCTGCTGGAAAGCATGCACCTTTTATCCGTGGGCCGCAGCCACCGCACGTCCGCGGACCGCGAGATGATCGCGCAGGGCGAGGACGTGGCCTTTGTGCGCGCGCAAACGATGCGGCTGGACGGCAAGCACGATCTGGAGGTGCGCCTGTACCCGCTGGAAAAGCCGCAGAAGCGCGTGCTGATCCAGGGCAAGCCCGCCGAACGCATCTCCGACATGATGGGCCACGCCACCACCGTGATGTTCGCGCCCGAGGACCTGCGCATCGTCAGCGACGGCCCGGCGGCGCGGCGGCGGTTCATCGATATGCAGCTGAGCCAGATCCGTCCGAGCTACCTAAAAGCCCTGCGGCGATACTTAAGCACGCTGGAAAGCCGAAACGCGCTGCTGAAGGCGCAGAAAGCCCATCCGACAGACGATTTCGACCGCCAGATGGACGCGTGGGACGAGCAGCTGGCGGGCGCGGCGGTGTATGTGGTGGAGCCGCGCCGCTGGTTTTTGGAAGAATTATCCGGGCATGCGGCGGCGCAGTATCTGGCGATCGCCGAGGACCGGGGTGAGACCTTCGAGCTTCGCTACACCGGTCCGTTGGCAGCCACGCCGACCCCCTACCGCGATATGCTGGCCGCCCTCAAGCGCACCCGCGACGAGGACGCGCGGCGGCTGTTTACCACCTTCGGCCCGCACCGCGACGACCTGTCGCTGATGCTCTCGGGCAAGGATCTGCGCGCCTACGGCAGCCAGGGGCAGGTGCGCTCGGCGGTGCTGAGTATGAAGCTCGGGGAGATCGCGCTGATCGAAAACGAAATGGGCGAAATGCCCGCCTTGCTGCTGGACGACGTGTTTTCCGAGCTCGACCACCAGCGGCGAAACGCCCTGCTCAAGTCCACGCAGGGCGTGCAGACCTTTATCACCTGCACCGACAAGTCCGATGCTGCGGGCGCAAAGGCGGACGCCTTCTACCGCGTGACGACGGATGAAAAAGGGAAGGCTGTTTTAAAGCTCGACGAATAATCCACCTCCGGGCGTCAGTGCCCGGAAGCCTTTTCGATCGCCTCATGCACAACCATCGCATCGGGATCATAGCGTTTGTCCAATATGTGGCTGGCTTTGCGGTTGGCCACGGTATCGAAAATAATGGAAAAATCGTAGTCCGGGGGATACAGCTCCGCCGCCGCGACCTGCAATTGCAGGCGCGTGTGTTTTACGACGCGCTTTTCGCCCTTCACCTGCACGATCACGTCGCCGTTTTCATCCGCAGGTCTATAGACAATGCCGGTTTCCTTCTGCGGCAGCACGAGCACGCTGTCGCCCATGGCGAACTTCTCCAGCTTGATTTTCCGGTTCGGATCGATGCGGATCAGGCGGCTCTTCGGCGCCTTCATCGCGGCGTTCGCGTCCGTTTCGGCTGCTTCCGCGCCGTCGTATACAGCCCGGCGCGCCCGCTCCAGCAGATGCCCGGCAAGGCCCAGCCGCTGGGCGATCTGCAGGGCGCAGCTTTCGCCGGTCTTCCCCATCTCGAGCCTGTACAGCGGGCAGAGGGTTTCCGGGTCGAATGCCATGCGCGCGCGGAGCACATGCTCCGCCGTTTTGGCGTAGGTCTTGATCTGCGGATAATGCGTGGTGACCATGAACATGCAGCCGCGCAGCCGCAGCTCCTCCAGCACCGCAATGCCGATGCCCATGCCCTCGGCGGGATCGGTACCGCTGCCCAACTCGTCCAGCAGCACGAGGCTGTCGCGGCTGGCGCTTTCCAGAATACGGATCACGTTGGTGATGTGCCCGGAGAAGGTGGAAAGATTCTGGGAGATGTTCTGACTGTCGCCGATATCGCACCAGAATCCGTCCTGCATGGCGATAAAGCTGCCCTCCCCGCAGGGAATGTGCAGCCCGCACTGCGCCATCAGCGACAGGAGGCCGACTGTTTTGATTGCGACCGTTTTGCCGCCGGTGTTGGGGCCGGTGATGATCACGCCGCGGTCTCCGTTTTCGATCCGCAGGTTGAGCGGCACGCAGGTTTCGGGATCGAGCAGCGGATGGCGGCCATCCCGGATGATCAGCCTGCGCTCGCCGCCGATCTCCACGGGATTTGCGTGCATCGCCGCCGAGAGCTTCGCCTTGGCAAACAGCACGTCGAGGTCCACCATCAGCTTCACGTTGCTTCGGATGGCATGCGCCTCCTCCGCCACCTGCGCACTCAGCGTATAGAGAATGCGGCGCATTTCCTCGTCTTCCAGAATTTCGACATTCGCCAGCTCGTCGCGAAGCGAGGCGACCGCCGACGGCTCGATGAACACCGTGGAACCGGTCGCGGAGGCATCCACCACGGTTCCGGCGACCTGCTTCTGGAATTTCTTCTGCACGGGCAGCACATAGCGCCCGCCCCGGTTGGTGATGTAGCCGTCCGTCATGTACTGCTTGTGGGTGCGCAGAAGTTGGTTCAGCTTCTCCTTGATTTTCGCTTCCAGATTGAGCTTCCTGCGCCGCAGATCGCGAAGCGTTCCGCTGGCCTCATCGCGGACCTCGTCCTCCAGCACGCAGCGCTGGATCTCCGACTGCAGCTCCGGCAGCAGGCGGATGCTCCCGCCGTAGCTGGCGAGGGCCGCGTCCTGCGTGGCGATGCGGCTCAAGTAGCCTGTCATCCGCCTGCAGGCGGCGGCGAAGCCCGCCACGCCGGTCAGCTGCGCGGGCGAAAGCATGGTGCCGATCTCCGCAAGCGTCAGGCTTTCTTCGAGCTTCTCCATTACGGGCAGCGGCGGCGCGCCGAATGCGTCCAGCACCAGACGCGCGGCGGTGGTTTCCGCCATGCGGTTTTTGCACACCTGCTCGTTCATCGCGGGTGCGAGCGCGTCCAGCACCTGCCTGGCGGCGTCGGATACGGCAAATTCCTTGAGTTTTGTGAGTATCGCGGGGAATTCCAGCGTTTCCAAATGATGATTCATAGCCTGTCTCTCCTCATGGTTTCACGGTTTGCGTGAAGTGCTTCGCATGAGCGGGATGCGGGCATGACAAATACAAAACGATAAAACAAAAACATAGCGGATGCTATGCCTACAGATCCCTGTTTGGGCGCTGCCGGCTACCGTTCCGTATTCAAAGGGTACGCAAAAATCAGGTCATGCGGCCGTTTCTATTCTCACATATCCTTTGCCCTTTACAGAACCGATAACAAACAGGCACCTCCAACGCTTTGATGAGGCCAGTATACAATAGATGGTTCGGATGGTCAAGTCCCGAGGTGAAACTTTGACTCACAATATTACCAATAGAATCAATCCGCACGCTCCGTTTTACTCATCATGATCAGTAGTTCAGCCAGGAATTCCTGGCATAGTATTGAATTTCGATGGATTATATGATATGATCACTCATATGATAACCGTAATTATAAATCATATCGAATGATAATCTATTTAAATTATCTTATGGCATGATAACCAATTCCGACCTCAGCCGGCAAAGATGGATGAGGAAGGCTAAAAAGAGGTACTTATGTATTGTGCAATCATGGGAGACATCATCGATTCCAGGAAAATCATCAGAGGTCGCGGCGAATTACAGGAGAGATTTAAAGCCGCAATAGAGACGATTAACAATACCTACAGTCAAAGCATAGAATCCAATTTCGCAATCACAGAAGGCGACGGCTTTTACGGATTGCTTCATTCGCCAAATGACCTGCTGCGGATTATGATGGAAATACGGCTTGCCATTACGCCCTATCAAATCAGAATAGGAATCGGCATCGGCAGTATAGGCACAAAAATTGTGAAACACGAGAGCAATTTAGTGGATGGCAGAGCAAATTCCACGGCCAGAGAAGCAATTGATTACTTGTCGGAAACAAAAAACAAATATGAATCCGTATACAGGACAACCATGCTGAAAATTGACGATATGGAATACCGCAAACTTTCTGAATTTGATTGCAGATCCGAAAAAATATGTAAAACATATGAGAGTTTCATTAATACAGTTTTCTGCGCTTGTTCGGCTATCGAAAAAAAATGGAATAGAATCCATGCCGATACAATAAAACTGAAAGCAGGTCAATATACACAGCGGGAAATTGCATCGGAATTGGGTATTAGCCAGCCCGCCGTGCAAAAGAGGCTAATATCGGCGGAATATTATCTGTATGAATATTACCTGAAGGCCATCGAAACTGGAATCGAAGAACTGTGGAAAGAGGCACAGAATGTCTAATTTCTTAATCATGCTTATCATGCTGCATTTTGTTGGAGATTATTATCTGCAGTTCAAAAAACTGGCGGATTTTAAAGAAATAAACCTATGGGGAGTCGTCCTTCACTCCATTCTCTATTCCGTTCCCGCTTTCATTTCCATTATGCTTGTGGACGGAAGCAACTATTTGATTTGGATCGCTATCATGTGCGGAACCCATTTTATAATAGACTTTATAAAATTCTTTGTGAAACCATTATGTTTTACTCCAAAAGCCAATGCGGAAGAACCAGAGCCCGATAAGCACATTCTGAAGGTGGACATCCGATACTTTACGGATCAGCTGTTGCACCTGATTACCATCATATCCATCTCCATATGGTTTTTGCAGAGCAATCCCGATATCGGCATGAACCCGACAATACGAAACATATTGAACATTAGGCATGAACAGTTGACCTTGCTCTTTCAGGCAGCGGCAGCTTTTGTTGTCGTTCTGCAGCCCGTCAGCCTGACATTTTATAAAATATTCAATATAGACGTGCTTGCCGATGCCAAAACACCGCGGAATAAAGAAGACGCAAACGATCGTCCCGTTGATATAAAAGGAACAGGGGCCATCATAGGATTTATGGAAAGAATTATTATGCTTTGCCTGTTGATTCTGGGGGAGTATACTGCAATCGGTTTTGTGATCGCCGGCAAATCAATCATCCGTTTCAACAGTAATGTGAAGCAGGAGTTCTTTATCGTCGGCACGTTCTACGGCATTATAACAACAATCTTTACCTATATATTGTTTTTTAAGATGTAAATGAGATAAACCGGATGAACTCCATCCTTGATTGTTATTCTGGGTCATGGTTTCATCTACATATAGGTAACGCCAATTTTGTACAATCATACCTGTCGTTGCATTGCGGAATGAACGTACAAAGAATCGGGGGTTGACACGCTTTCGTCCGCGTGCTATGCTGTTTGCAATCACTGGATGACGCGGAACGCGCCGCTCCCACGCATTGCCAAAGAGATTGCCGCCACCGGCTGAAAGCGGCATGCAACAGCGGGGGTAAGATAAGCAAAGCGCTTATCGTGGACACCATCCGCAGACGGTGCGCCCGACCCCCGATACAGGGTTGTTCAAAGCGGAAGCGAGCGCTGCTCGCCTCAAGCAGGGTGGAACCACGAACGATATTCGTCCGTCCCCGCAGTTATGCGGGGACGGATTTTTAATTGAGGAGGATACGGATATGAAGCTCACGATGTTTGGGAAAGTCTACGAGGTGGCGGCGGGATCGTCGGCGGGCGATCTGCTGAAAGCCGAATTCGCCGACGAATTCAAGTCGTACCTGGCGGTGCGTGTAGGCGACCGTTTGACCGATCTGTTCGCGCCGATTGAGCAGGACAGTGAAATCACCCCCGTCACCTTCGCGGACGAGGACGGCAAAAGGGTGTTCCGCCATTCGTGCGCCCATCTCCTGAGCATGGCGGTGCTGGAGCTGTATCCCGAGGCGAAGCTCGCCATCGGCCCCGCCATCGAAAACGGGTTCTATTATGATTTCGATGTGGAGCCGGCCTTTACATCCGACGATCTGCCCGCCATCGAAAAGGCAATGAACAAGATCATGCGGCAGTCCTTCCGCCCCAAACGCTTTACCCTGCCGCGCGCCGAAGCCATCGCGCTGATGCAGAAAATCAAAGCGCCCTATAAGGTGGAGCTGATCGAGGATCTGCCGGAGGACGCGGAGCTCTCCTTCTACCAGATGGGCGATTTCATTGACCTGTGCGCGGGCCCGCATCTGCCCAACCTCAACTACCTGAAAGCCTTCAAGCTCACGCACGTCGCGGGCGCATACTGGCGCGGCGACGAGCACAACAAGATGCTCTGCCGTATCTACGGCACATGCTTCCCCGCCAAGGCGGAGCTGGAGGAGTATCTGACGCAGCTGGAGGAGGCCAAGAAACGCGACCACCGCAGGCTGGGCCGCGAGCTGGATCTGTTCGACCTGCGCGACGAGGGCCCCGGCTTCCCGTTCTTCTACCCCAAGGGCATGGTGCTTCGCAACATCCTGGAGGATTACTGGCGGGAGATTCACCGCAGGGCCGGGTATGAGGAGATCAAAACCCCGATGATGCTCAACCGCGACCTGTGGGAGCGCAGCGGGCACTGGGATCACTACAAGGAAAACATGTACACCACGAAGATCGACGATACGGATTTCGCCATCAAGCCCATGAATTGCCCGGGCGGCATGCTGGTCTACCAGCGGAGGCTCTGGAGCTACCGCGACCTGCCGCTGCGCAGCGGCGAGCTGGGGCTGGTGCACCGCCACGAAAAGAGCGGCGCGCTGCACGGGCTGATGCGCGTAAGGT
>Ga0116164_10001155_pt1 | contig 20353 bp, 15 predicted proteins | sample AD_UKC109_MetaG_FD_89888 | JGI IMG/M metagenome (GOLD analysis project Ga0116164, IMG submission 89888) | Active sludge microbial communities of municipal wastewater-treating anaerobic digesters from Hong Kong - AD_UKC109_MetaG | ecosystem: Engineered > Bioreactor > Anaerobic > Digestate... | reverse complement strand
GTATCTTTCCTCAGCGTTATACACGAAATATACATATAGAGCATTTTAAGGATTGATGTGTGCAGACAGTTCTAAATCGTTCAAAGATTGTGAAGGAATAGAAACGTGTGCGCCCCAATACTTTGTGTTTGTTAATGTATAGTTTAACATATAGGTGACGAGGCAAAGGACCCTCCCCCAGCTGAGTTTTGCTTGGGCACCGGACTGCAGAAATAAATCACTGCTAGAGCATGGTCGCATAAAGGTTTCCCTTTCATACGGTCATGCTACCTTTCCCTCTCAATCGGATCACCTGTATTTTTACCCAGAATTGTAAACAAATAAACGAAGGAGAGTTTAAGATGTTTGGATACAACGGCAAGTATTTAAAGGTCAATCTCAGTACCGGTACAATTACCGAAGAGAGCTATGATGATACATTCGCCAAGATGTATCTCGGCGGGAATGGATTCGCTGCAAAGCTGATATACGACAATGTTCCTCCCAATGTTGATCCACTGGATCCGGAAAACGGTATCGTATTCGCAGTGGGGCCGCTTACCGGTACTCCCGTATGGGGAACCAGCCGAGGGCATATTGCCGCCATGTCTCCGCTGACTGGTTTCTTTGCTGATTCCAATTATGGTGGGGATTTTGCAGACGCTCAGAAAAAAAGCGGTTACGATGCCATAGTAATCACCGGGAAAGCAGAGAAACCTGTATATCTGTATGTTTCTGAAAATGGAACAGAGATCCGAGATGCCGCAGACATATGGGGAAAGACAACAGAGGAAACCAACGATATTCTTGAGGAAAGAGAGGGTAAGGGGTCAATGGCGGCCTCAATCGGCCCGGCAGGTGAGAACGGCGTTCTTTATGCCTCTGTCATATGTGGTGGAAAGAGGCCTGGAGCCATGGGAAGAGGTGGCATGGGAGCCGTCATGGGAAGCAAAAACCTGAAGGCCATTCTCGTCAAAGGCGACAAAAAGACCGAAGTCGCACACCCGGAAGAACTCAAAGCGTTTCTGAAGGAAAAACTTCCTAAGCTCAAAGAGAATAAGGGCGGTATGACAACGTTTGGAACCGCGGCATTGCCGAAGATGATAAATTCCAAGGGGCTTTTCGCCACACGGAACAATACGAGAGAAACATTCGATGACTGGCAAGAGATATCGGGTGATTCATTCATAGAGAAATATCAAGGTAAACGTACCGCGTGTCACGGCTGCGTTCTTGCCTGTGGAAAAACAGTTGTGCCCAGCGAAGGTAAGTATGCCGGTAAAACCGTCAAGATGCCTGAGTACGAAACACTCTATGCCATGGGTTCAATGCTTGAAAATAAAGACATCAATTCCATATTCAACGGCAACCACTTCTGCGATCTCATGGGACTGGATACCATAAGCATGGGAGTGACACTGGCGTTTGTCGCCGAATGCCTTGAAAGAGGAATAATAACAGAAAAAGAGCTCGGTGGAAAGGTCTTGTTCTGCGACGGTAAATCCATGGTCGATCTGATAAAAGAAACGGTATCAAATGAAGGAATCGGAAAATATCTCGCCATGGGTTCGCTGAAGCTCTCGAAACTGTTCGGAAAGGATTCCTATAAATATCTCTACCAAGTCAAGGGAATGGAAATAGCAGGACATTCCGCGCGAGGTATACGGGAAATGTCTTTGGGGTACTCCGTGTCCACGAGAGGCGGAAGCCACCATGATTCGAGACCGTTTTATCCCGGAACGCACCCTGATCCAGGGTTCGAAAAGATCCCGGAATATGTTGTCAAAAGTAATTCGTTTACGGCTGTGGGAGATGCTCTTGTTGTATGCCGATTTATTGCCGAGGGCATGCTTGACGGTCCGGCAGTAAGCGACGCTATGGCTACAGTGCTCAACTATGTGACAGGCTGGGATCTTGACGCTTCTACATTGGAAAAAGTTGGCGAACGGATCTACAATCTTGAAAGACTTATCAATACAAGTCGTGGTGTGAGCAGAAAAGACGATGTACTCCCCTATCGGGTTATGAATGAACCGATCCCTGATGGGCCTTCAGAGGGAAGATACTGTCCTCGAGAGGAACTCGATACAATGCTCGACAAGTACTATAAAATTCGTGGGTGGACGGGAGACGGAATACCCACCAAGGAGAAATTAACGGAACTGGGGTTACTATAAGCAAAGAGATACTCGTATCGTAAAAACAGGGTTTTGTATGAACGAGGTATTGTTACTACGGAGGCTCCAAACTATCTCGGTGAACGAAATTGTAGAGATAGCTAGATTTAGATGTGTCGGCAGTTTTTGTGACTATTAAGACTACTGTAGTAGGATATACGGTGGTAAATAGTTGAAACCCCAAAAAAAGAGGAGGTAGTAGGATGAAGAAGAGATGGTTTAATGTTTTTCTTGCGGTTGTTTTGGTAACTGTCGCGGTTGGTTTTGTATGCCTTCCTCAGGCGGAAGCAGCCAGCAAACCTATTCAATGGAAAGGTCAGACAGCATGGGCTCCTTCCATAACCCTTTGGAGAGGCGATAAGTATGTCGTCGATCTGATCAATCGCTTGGCGTACGGTGAACTCGAAATACAGTACAATGAGGGTGGAACGCTTGTAACAAACGCCAGTGAAATGTTTGATGCCGTCAGAAACAATATTATTCAGTTCGGTACTGACTGGCCAAGCTACTGGGAAGGAAAGAATACAGCATTCAGTCTCATAACCTCCGTTCCCATGGGGTTTACTCCCGCCGACTACCTGCTGTGGTACTGGCAGGGCGGGGGTTTGGAATTGGCTCAGGATCTTTATGGCAGGTACGGGATCGTATGGTTCCCCCACTCCGTCACCAGCCCGGAAAGTGGCCAGCGTTCGAACGTGGCGATTAGGAAGGGTGACGATTACAAGAACATAAAGATGAGACAGTGCGGCCGGAATCAGGCAAAGATCCTCCAATCACTTGGTGGAGCGGCCATCATGATGCCCGGTGCGGAAATCTATATGGCTCTTCAGAGAGGGACCATAGATGCCGGTGAGTTTTCAGTTCCTGAGTGTGACTGGAGTATGGGATTCCAAGAGGTTACCAAATACGAGGTTCTTCCCGGATGGCATCAGCCGGGTCCGGTATCCGGTGTTATGATCAATAAGAAAGCCTGGGACAAGCTGCCTGACAGGGTTAAATTCATCTTTAAGGAAGCGTGTATGGCTTCCATGATGTGGACCTGGACATATTTCGAGTACAGTTCAGCTGACTATACGCAGAAATTTCTTGATTCAGGCGCGGAACTGACAAGATTGGACGATGCGACCATCGACAAGATTCAGGGACTGGCTTACGACCTGTTGCTCGCCGATGCCGAGAAGAATCGTGATCACGCAAAGATAGCTTTCTCTCAGGTCAGGTTCTTTAAGAAATTCGCTCCGTGGCGTGCTGCCCAGGCTCCGTTCATGTTTGGGCGTACTCCCCCGAACACCGATGAAATATACGCCAAACTGGAGGCCATGGTTAAGAAAAATGGAGACTACGACTCTGTTATAGCACTTGAAAAATCGGTTCGTGAGAGAATGGAAGGCCAGAAATTCTGGGACGTTGGAACTCCGTATATTCAAAATCCCGTTGCACCTAAGTAAGGTATAATACTTATTGATGCGTGCCAAGCGAGATTGAGTAGTCAGGAACAATTTTCCAGAAGTGTAACGCGTAAAATAGAGAAACTCTTAGAAGAGTACAGTAATCTCTTCTAAGAGTTTCTACTGTGGAGGTTTTCTTGTGAATTTTATTAAATTAATTGTCAAAGGTATTGATACCTTTATGGAAAAAACGGGAAGGATTCTTTCATGGACTCTTGTTTCCCTCATATTCTTTACCTGTTTTGAGGTGTTCACGAGGAGAATCATGGGGAGTCCCACGATATGGACACTTGAGATGTCAACGTTTTTTGCCTGTGGCGTGTGCATGTTAGCACTTGGCTATACGGAGCTTCACAAAGAGCATGTAAATGTCGATTTATTCTATATAAATTTTACGCCAAAGAATCAGGCCATATGCAATATAATCACATTCCTGCTTTTTTTGGGGATATTCAGTCTTATCCTTGTTGTGTATGGATGGATGTTTTTTTGGGATTCTTGGGTGCTGAAAGAAAGAACTGCGAGTGCTTTTAATGCCATCAAATATCCAGCAAAATTCGCATTCTTTTTGGGATCACTATTGCTGCTTATTCAAGGACTATCAAATTTTATGAAAGATATAATATATCTTAGTACAGGAGAACGCATATGATTCAAATGTCACCTGAGATTGTTGTAATCCTCATGTTTGGCACTCTGATTTTAGGCCTTGCATTAGGACATCCAATAGCATTTGTGCTGGGCGGAATAGGTGTTGTATTCGGTGTTCTTGGATGGGGACCAGAATCGATGCATCTTATTGTCAGTCGGGCTTTTGATTCAACGAGCAATTACCTACTGATAGCAATCCCATTGTTTATACTCATGGCAACGTTTCTGGAAAAGTCCGGTATTGCCGAAGGATTATTCAACTCCATGCTGTATCTCTTTGGGCCGCTCAACGGGGCAATAGCATTGACAGTAACAACCATGTGTATAGTATTTGCTGCCTGTACGGGAATCATGGGAGCAACGGTTGTCAGTATGTCGCTCATGTCTATGCCTATCATGATGAGACATAAATACGACAAGCATCTGGCTACCGGAATAGTTGCAGCAGGCGGGTCTCTCGGTATCATAATTCCTCCGAGCATCATGCTGGTCATGATGGCTGACCGGTCGGGTATATCTGTCGGAAAGCTGTTTGCAGGTGGACTCATCCCGGGTGTTCTTTTGGCGGTGTTGTTCTTCATTTATATTGCGATTCTCTGCACTATTCGACCGGATAAGGGTCCAGCACTTACTATTGAGGAGCGGACAGCTATTCCGACACGTCAAAAGGTTATTATGCTCTTGAAAAACCTTGTTCCTCCGCTACTGCTTATTTTTGGAGTTTTGGGATCAATATGGTTCGGCATAGCTACACCGAGTGAGGCCGCAGGTGTGGGGGCATTAACTTCCTTTATTTTGATGGTCGTTTATGGCCGATTCTCTTTTAGTTCTTTGAAAGACGCCTTCAATTCTGCGTTTAAAAGCAGTTGTATGGTTATGGCGGTTATTATTGGAGCAACCTGCTTTACCGGTGTCTTTATCGGTCTCGGCGGCGGAAGGGTAGTAACCGATCTTATTATGGCCTTTGATTTCATGGGCCCATGGGGTATGTTTTTTATTATGATGTTTATCGTTTTCATCCTGGGATTTCTCATCGACTGGATCGGTATCATCTATATTACATTTCCCATCTTCATGCCTATAGCCATGCAGCTTGGATTTGATCCTTTATGGTTCGTTATCGTACTTGCCGTAAATTTACAGATGTCCTTCATAACGCCTCCATTTGGTTATGCTCTGTTCTATGTAAAGGGTACCGTTACACCTGATATGGGGATAAAGCTGATAGATATTTACAAAGGTATCATTCCCTTTGTTCTGCTCCAAATGCTTGGTTTGGTTATTGTCTCTGTGTGGCCGCAGCTTGCCACATGGCTGCCAACCTTAGTTGGAAATTAATACGGGAAATGAAGGTTTGAGTGATACATATAAAATCACTCAAACCTTCGTGTCGGTGTAACCGAGCACTGGCTGAGCGTTTTTTATCGGGTGTTTTTGTTTTTTTGCAAAAATACCCGATAAACAAATTATGGGGTCAGGTGCGTTGATCCGGATGTGGATTAACAAGTAACATTTTTTCTTTAAGGTTCGATCCTTCCAAAAGTTTCCTTTGATTCTCTTACTATGGCGAAGAACAGGATTGTTCATGCAGAAAAATCATTATGTAGATCAACTGACAGTGCGGATTCTATTATGTGCTGTTTTCCTTTTATCATTTAGTCTTTTGGGATTTCAAATTGCTCTCACAAGGCTGCTCTCGGTAATGCTTTCTTATCATTATGTGTTTGCCGTTGTCTCACTTGCCATGCTGGGGCTGGGTTTGGGAGGTATCTTTATACATTTCTTAGAATCTAAGATGGTGGAAAAATATAACAGACATACTCTATTGGTTTTATCTGCAAGCCTCTGTTCGCTGACCATGGCCTTTTCAGTAATGGCTGTGATGCAGGCCGAAAGTTCGGTGTATACGAGCAATATTATCTTTTTGTGTTGGTTTGTGTTTTGTGTCCCTTTTCTTTTTGGTGGAGCTGTAATGTCGCAAATCTTCCGCATATACCCTGTAATGAGCGCAAAAATTTATGCTGCTGATTTAGTAGGAGCGGCAACAGGTTGTATCGGTGTCATTTTTGCCTTGGATATATTCGGTGGTGTAAGTTCTATTTTTCTTTTTGCTGTTATTACTTCGATAACAGCGATGCTGTTTACTGTTAATGGAAGGCAGGAGAGTGGGTAACCCTTTTTTATCACCATGAGGCATGCCGTGCTTTCGTTTTCATTATGCTTCTGTGAAACAGATAGTATCTTGTGAGTATATGTATTGCATTATAGAATTTAGGTCATGGTGTTGGAGTATAGATGGGTAGCATTAAGAGAATAGTAATGGCTGCTGCCGGTCTTTCCGTTACCTCTTTTCTCTTCTGGGCAAGCCTATCCGGGTTTTTTGTACAGAGCATACCTATCGGAATTAATTCGGAGAAAGAAATCCATAATGCTCTCTATGGATCGCAACGGGGCAAGATAACTGAAACAAGATGGAGTGCCTTCGGCCAATCAGATGTGGTGAAGTATGAAGATACGGATTATATGGATATCTTTATAGATGGAACAGCAGGAACCCCTATGTATCAGTTCAATGGAAATTTTGATGATCCGAATTCTGCTGTTGCTGACCTGAAGGCCACTTTCCCCGGTTTTTTTCCGTTTATATTTTTAAAAGATACGGAAAAGGATACCATGCTTATTATCGGCCCCGGAGGGGGGCGTGATGTACTTTTGGGAGCAATGGGCGGTGTTCGAAAGATTACAGCCGTCGAGGTCAATAAGGATCTTGTGGATATGGTGCGCACGTTTTCGGAGTATAACGGCGGCATCTATACGTCCTATGATAATATTAGTGTCATTGTTGATGAGGGCAGAAGTTTTCTTAAACGGCAGAAGGAACAATACGACATTATTATGCTCTGTCTTCCCGTTACTAATACAAGTCGTAGCGTGGAGGGCTATGCAATGACGGAAAATTTTTTGCTTACCGTCGATTCGATAGGCGATTATCTCGATCACTTGACTGATGAAGGACGCCTGATGATTATTGCGCATGGAGATCTTTCCATGATGAAATTACTGTCTATTTCTCTCTCCGCCCTCAATGCAAGAGGGGTTATTTCTTCAGAAGCCATGAAACAAATTTACATGGTGGGATCAGGACAGTACCCCTTATTTGTACTGAAAAAAACTCCCTTTACGATTGATGAAACCTTTGCAAGGTATAAAGCCGTTTCCGCTTTTGGATATGATTACTCTTCATCTTTTTTCCCCTACATAGAAAAATCGCGGATACTCAACACGGCGCTCCAGGCCTTGGGTAGTGGAGAAACGGCTTTCGAAGATGTGGAAAAAAAGGTCGAGAAATTGGGGTATGATATCAGTTTCGTAACGGATGACAGGCCGTTTTTTTATAAATTTGAAAGAGGTATGCCAGATCCTGTGCTTACGGTTTTATATGGGTCGCTGATTGTTACCGTACTTGTGGTATCAATACCGTTACTTCTGTATTGGAGAAAAAAGGGTTATCTAGAACAGGCATGTCCGAAGGATATAGTAAACCACCAGAGGAATGTGATTACATATATCGTACTGTTTTCCATGCTGGGAATGGGGTTTATGTTGGTTGAAATTTCACTTGCCCAGCGATTCGTCCTGTTCCTTGGCAAACCGGTACTGTCGTTGGCGGTCTTGCTGTTCTCTCTTTTGACAGGGGCCGGTATTGGAAGCCTGTACAGTGGTCGTCTTCCTTCCAATAAAGTAGTGAAGGGAATAGCTACTGCTGCGCTTGGTATTGTCGGTCTTATACTTTGTTACAACTTCATCATTTCATTTATTTTTAGTCAACTATTAGGAACAAATCTCATTTTCCGTTTATTAGCCACAATTATTATACTGATAGTGCTGGGTGTCGTCATGGGATTTCCGTTCCCGCTATCCATACGATTGTTAAAAGAGAGAAAGATGGAACAGCACATTCCATGGATGTGGGGAATAAATGGCGTCAGCTCCGTATTAGGCTCGGCACTAACCATAGTGGTAGCAATATATTACGGATTTACTTTTGCGTTTTTATTGGGTGCAGGGTGCTACCTTGTGGTTTTCCTGTTGTTTCGGACTAACCATGTATGCAAAGTGACGAACATTGAATAATAGAGAGGTGGAAAGACAGGAATGAACAATTAACGGGTACACATGATGTGTCATATTACCCGAGAACAAACACAACATTCTGATCATTTTATCAATGTTGTATATGGCATAACAGCATACGACAAATAGTACGCAAAAAGGGGAAAGATAAAGGACAAAATCCCCACAAATAAAAAATGCGCACAGCGCATTAAGGATGGAACTTTTGTTAGCGATCGTAATGATCACAACCAATTACAGTACAGGAGGTATGCTATGGGAAATATGTGGGATGAGGAATAAACGGCCCATGGTGTGGTTGTCTATGACTCTATTAGGTATTGTATTAACCTGAGAAGTTTCCCCGTAACTTACTACGGGTAACTTACATAATTCTTTTTAGGAGGTAAAAAGTTATGGTATCGATGTTCAATGTTCCCTCAACTATTATTATCGGTGGCGGTGCCAGCAATGAGGCGGGTGCGCAGGCAAAAAAGATGAACGCAAAGAAGGTACTTTTGGTCACCGACTCGTTCATGGTTAGTACCGGTCTGGCAGGGAAAATCGCAGATGCAATCAAGAAGGAAGGGATTGACGTAGCAATTTTTGACGGTGTTAACCCTGATCCAACTGACAAGAATGTCCGGGATGGTCTGGATGCCTTCAAGAAAAACGGATGTGATGTCCTTGTCGGTCTGGGGGGTGGAAGTCCCATGGACTGCGCGAAGGTGATCTCGGTTATGACGGCAAACGATGAACCGATCAGTCAATATGCCGGTTTGCATAAAGTTCCCAAAAAGGGTGCCCCCGTCATAGTCATACCGACTACAGCCGGTACCGGAGCTGAAGTCACAAAGGTGGGAGTTATCGGCGACACCGAACGTGATGTCAAGATGATGATGCTCGATGTCAACATGCTTGCCGATTGCGCCCTCGTGGATTACGAGTTGACGATGAGTTGTCCTCCGTCACTGACGGCAAACGTAGGAGTAGATACGTTGGTGCACGCCGTCGAGGCATATGTGTCTGTCAAAGCAAGTGGTATGACCGATCCTATTGCCCTCTCCGCGATAAAACTCGTTTCCGATTATCTTCTCAAAGCCTTTAACGAACCTAACAATGCAGAAGCGCGGGAAGGCATGATGCTCGCGTCTCTCCAGGCGGGTATGGCCTTTGCCAACAGCAGCGTCTGTCTTGTACACGGGATGAGCCGGCCCATAGGAGCGCTCTACCACGTTCCCCACGGTCTTTCGAATGCGGTGCTGTTCCCTGCGGTCACGGAGTTTTCCATTTCCGGCGCCCCTGCTCGATACGCAACGGTTGCCCGGACTATGGGTTACGCAACGGACAGCGACTCCGACGAAGCCGCCTGTGCGGCCCTCGTGGAAGGGCTCAAGAAGCTCAACACTGACCTTAAGATCCCCCGCCTCGGCGATGTGACGAAGGTTGATCTGGCGACCTTTGACGAGAAAGTTGTAAAGATGGCACAAGACGGAATCGCCTCGGGAAGCCCGGGGAACAATCCCGTCGTTCCGACAACAGAAGAAGTAGTGGAACTCTATCACAAGGCCTGGTAACGGAAAGAATCATAGCTACACTGTATTGACTAAGGCCATTACGGTTATCGTAATGGCCTTAGTATACAAAACAGGAGTGTGTGAGACACATTATAAGCTCGCAGAGAATGTATACTGCGGGCTGTTTGAAACGCTCAATTCAAAGAGTAATGTATTGGTAACATTGAGGAGGTATTACAATGGTAATTGGATTTATAGGATTGGGTAACATGGGTGGACCCATGGCAATAAATTTACTGAAAGCGGGCCATGAGCTTAAGATATTTGACATGGTCCCTGAAAAGGTACAAGAGGTGGTCGCTGAAGGTGCAACTGCTGTTGAGACCGCTGCAGATGCCGCAAAGGATGTGGAGTGTCTGATCAGCATGTTGCCTGCCAGTCAGCATGTCTATGGACTTTACGTGGATAAAGAAGCTTTATTCAACGTTATCAAGCCGGGAACACTCGTCATTGACAGCAGTACGATCGCACCAGAAACTGCTCGCCAGATAGCGAAACTGGCCGCTGAAAAAGGTATAGATATATTGGACGCACCTGTTTCCGGTGGAACTGCAGGGGCGGCAGCCGGAACACTGACCTTTATGGTCGGCGGTTCAAAGGAAAATCTCGAGAAAGCCATGCCGATACTGACCATCATGGGCAAGAATATTTTTCATGCAGGCAGCAACGGCGCCGGTTTGGTCGTGAAAATTTGCAATAACATGTTGCTGTCTGTCATAATGGCAGGTACGGCTGAAGCAATTCAACTTGCCGTCAACAGCGGACTCGATCCGAAAATCGCATCGGATATCATGTCAAAAGCCACCGGACGCAGTTGGGTCTTGGATGTCGCTAATCCTTACCCGGGAGTGCTTGAGACAGCACCTTCTTCGAAAGGGTATGCTGGTGGTTTCATGACTGAATTGATGGCTAAAGATTCCAATTTGGCTCAAGACGCGGTATTGCAGACGAAAAGCAGTGCACCCCTGGGTGCTTTGGCGCGCAATCTGTTTGCTATGAATTGCCTGCAGGGAAATGGCAAGCTTGATTTTTCAAGTATTATAAAGCTATTTCAATAGTGGTGAGACCTCAATACGTATACTGTGTTTTGATAGGGTCGAATATTTTTATTATTCGACCCTATCTTTTCGAAAGGTCATAACTGGTTAGATGTATTCCATGATTATATCTAGTTTAAGGAGAACGTTTGATGGATAATGAAAGATTGATCAATAGCGCTCGAGAAAGGGCAGCCGATAATCATCGTAATGGGTTAAATTGTGGAGAAAGCACGTTCAGGGGACTCCTCGAAACGCTACGAGAAGCAAAGATGACCAAACTTCCCATGGATATCGTTTCTTTGGCAACGGGTTTCGGCGGTGGCATAGGAAGCTCGGGGAATACATGCTGTGCGATTATTGGAGGATCTATGGCTATTAGTGTAATCCATGGTCGTAAAGACCCTTATGAACTTCCTACTCCGGAGGCTCGGATAGCTCAACTTGGAGGAGAAGAAGGTCGTTACCGGCTCTATAACAATATGGTTCATGATTTCAGAGTCAAGAACGGTACAACATGTTGTGCCGAACTGACCTGCCCGTATGACTACTATAGTGATGAGCGAAAGATTTTCTGTCGTAGCATAATTGGTGAAACAGCTGCGTTAGCAATGAAGTGGATACTTGTAGGTATCGAAGAGGGATATGCGCATCCTTTTAAATACAATATAATGGGGGCAAAATGACCAGTATCTGGCCAGAGATGCTTCAAGATCTTACTCTTGCAATTCATAAATAAGGGTTTCTGCAATTAAAAAGAGAAGTTATGGAGATAATCTATGTATGAATTGAGGTTTAAGTTGGCTACGTCTGTTGAAAAAAGTTGCATTTCTTACGCTTTATTTCTATATTCACCTCAAAAGTAAACCTACATATAATCTTGGTACGCTTTAGTGGAAACACCAATCCAATAGGGCCATGTTGAATACCTCACTGTAAATTTACAGAGTTAAGTCTGAAAACATCTCGATTTGTACGAAAATGTAGGAATTGAAAACCATACCAACAAAATTGTTCTTTAACCGAATGATCCTGTAGAACGCCTCACACGTAACTATCCGATAAGAATAGAAAATAAATAATGGTACAACTCTTGCTTTATTTTGCAGGAAAAATATAAGGATTTGTTTGTATATCTCAATAAGTGAGAATGTGATATTCAACGAAAGGGGAGAATTATGGATGTGACAGAAATTTTTGGTTCTAATGTTTTTAATACGAAGGTAATGAAGCAGCGCCTGCCAAAGGATATCTGCAAGGCCTTGATGGAAACCATCGAGAACGGCACGCCATTGCGTCCGGAAATTGCCGACGTGGTTGCCAATGCCATGAAGGACTGGGCGATTGAGAAGGGGGCAACTCATTATACGCACTGGTTTCAGCCCCTGACCGGTTTTACCGCTGAAAAGCATGACTCCTTCATTTCTGAAACCGCTGGTGGTGGTAGTACCGTGGAATTTTCCGGCAAGCAGCTGATTCAGGGTGAACCGGATGCATCGTCATTTCCAAGTGGCGGTCTGCGCGCCACCTTCGAAGCACGAGGGTACACAGCCTGGGACTGCACCTCACCTGCGTTCTTGAAGACCGATGAAAGCGGCAACGTAACGCTGACAATTCCGACGGCCTTCTATTCCTATAATGGAGAGGCTCTCGATAAGAAGACCCCCTTGTTGAGGTCCATGGCCTCTGTCTCAAAACAGGCCCTGCGTGTTTTGAGGGCATTGGGCAATACCACCGCCACCAAAGTCATCTCCACGGTAGGTCCCGAACAGGAATATTTCCTGGTGGACAAGGATTTTTATTTGGAGAGAACCGACCTGATGCTGACCGGACGAACGATCTTCGGTGCCGCCCCTCCAAAGGGTCAGGAACTGGAAGACCAGTATTTCGGCGCCATTAAAGACCGAGTTATCAATTACATGTGGGATCTGAATAAAGAACTCTGGAAGATGGGTATTACATCTAAAACCCAGCATAACGAGGTTGCGCCTGCCCAGTACGAAATGGCCCCTATTTATGCAACGACGAACATTGCGACCGACCATAACCAGCTGGTCATGGAGACCATGCAGAAGGTTGCCCTCCGTCACGATCTGGTCTGCCTGCTCCATGAAAAGCCCTACGCCGGTATCAATGGTTCCGGCAAGCACAACAACTGGTCACTTTCCACGAATGACGGTGTCAACCTGCTGAAACCGGGCGTTACGGCCAGCGACAATGTCCAGTTCCTTATCTTTTTGGCCGCCCTGATCAAGGCCGTCGACATCCATGCCGACGTTCTCAGGGCTACGTGCGCCAGCGCAGGAAACGATCATCGTTTGGGAGCCAATGAAGCGCCTCCGGCCATCATATCCATCTTTATGGGGGATGAATTGACGGAGATCCTGGAGAATATTGCCGCGGGCAAGAAAAATTCCTCAAAAGACGCGCAGTACATTAATGTCGGTGTCGATACGCTGCCTAAGTTTCCGAAGGACAATACCGACCGTAACCGGACATCTCCCTTCGCCTTTACCGGAGATAAGTTCGAATTCAGGATGGTTGGCTCGGCCCAGTCGATTGCCGGCGTGAATGTCGCCCTGAACACCATTGCGGCTGAAGCCTTCGACGAGATCGCCACCCGACTGGAAAAGGCTAAGGATATAAATGCCGAGGCGACAGCGATTATTCAAGAGATCCTCAAGAAGCACAGCCGGATCCTGTTCAACGGCGATAACTATACCGACACCTGGTTGAAGGAGGCAGAAAAACGAGGCCTGCCCAACGCTCGCAATGCCGTAGATGCCTTGAAGGCCTTTGTTACACCTAAAGCACTCAAGCTCTTTGAGAAGTATGAGGTTCTTTCGAACAAAGAATTACATTCCCGCTTCGAGATTTATATCGAAACCTATTCAAAGCAGATCAACATTGAGGCGATGACGGCTATCGATATGGCCAAGAGGCAGATACTGCCCGCAGGGATCGATTATATGACCTCCCTGGCAGAATCATCGATCACCTGTAAGGGTGCGGGTGTTACCGCTCCGGTTCAGGAGGATCTCATGAAGAAAGTCAGCGCTCTTCTGGCTTCTATCTATAAAAGCCTGACGAAGTTGGAAGGGGCGGCGGCAAAGGCAAAGAAAATTAGCAGCTCCGTCAAACAGGCCGAAGCCTATCGGGACAGCATCGTTCCGGTCATGCAGGCTCTGCGCGCCGATGTAGACGCACTTGAATTGCTGGTACCGGCTGATATGTGGCCCATACCGACCTACGCTGATCTGCTCTTCAAACTATAACCGTTGGTACATACGTCTGAAAAAGGGTCGGTTTTCAATTTTGAAACCGGCCCTTTTTTATGGGCATCCCTAGATCAGTTTTAGGTATTGTGCCTGCTCATACAGTTGCTTAGCCAGCCGAACGGTAGCCTGGTCGACGATCCTGCCTTCAACGGCAACCGCTCCCAGTCCCTTTTCTTCGGCTGCCTGATGGGCGGCAAGTACTTTTTCGGCTCTGGCGATATCTTCCGTGGACGGTGAAAAGATCCGGTTGATGATCTCGATCTGATCGGGATGAACGGCCCACTTTCCGTCATAGCCAAGGGCGCATGCCATGGAGGCGCTTCTCTGAAGGCTCTCAGGGTCCTTGAAGTTTCCGTATGGGGTATCAATGGCCAGCAGTCCATGAGCCTTTGCGGCCATAACGATCCGACTCATTTCAAAATTCCACCGGTGACCGGGATAGATTTCCTCTTCTTTTTCACCGTGACCAGAGATCGATACCAGCCGGGCACCAATCGAAGCCGAGTAATCAACTATACCGAAAACAAGGGATAACAAGCGGTTACTGGATCGGGCGATGTCCGACACGCTTTCCAGACCTTCGGCGCTTTCGATCAATGCCTCGATGCCAATGCGCCGTGAGAAACCTTTTGCCATTTCGATACCGTCGAGCATTCGACTGACGAAATAAATATCTTCAGGGTGGTTTACCTTTGGTACCACGACGGTATCGATTCTCGGACCGGCAGCTTCGACAACTTCCAGGAGATCCCGATAACCGAAGGGAGTATCGAGGCTGTTGATTCTGAACGTAACGGTGGTATCCTGCCAGTCGAGGGTCTGTATGGAACGTATGACAAGATCCCGGGCCTCTGTCTTGGCATCCGCCGGAACGCTGTCTTCCAGGTCGAGCATTACCACATCGACCTGTTGCTCGGAGGCCTTGATGTGCATCTTTGCAATATGTCCGGGAACGGACAGGATTGATCGTCTCGGTTTCATGGTCGTGGTTCTCCTTATATGCAATTACAAGATGTCCATATTCTGTACGAAATTCTTACCGGTCTCCGCTTGCAATACCCATTAGTCTGCGTACTTTTACCTTTGCGTCAATGAGCTGACGGTGAGTCAGCCGAAGCAGATTGGCCAGCTTGTGAACGAGAAGATCCTCATGCCTGTCGAGCCTTCCGTCCGTATAGGCAATGCGCCAGATCATCTCTATTATCCCGATCTTTTCTTCCTGCGTGTAATTTTGATTGATAAGATTGGTAAATTGCCACAGATCCAGACTTCCCTTCAACTCTTTATCGGCGGTCTCGAAGATCGCGTCGATATGGTCATCATCAACCCCGTATTCCCTCTTAATAATTGTAAGGATACTCTCTTTCTCGGACTCATCGAACTCACCGTCTATCTGTGCCATTTCAAGCAGGAGGGCGCAGGTTGCAATCCGAATATCGTGAACGGAGTCTTCTTTCTCTTCGGTGCCGTTCTCTGTCATTTTCCCAAAAAACTTTTTTACAAGATCGATCATTGCACAACCTCTCAAATTTTCTTCCCAGGGGAAATAGTGACCATTGTTCTGTACTACTTGAAGCCATATTGTCAAGAAATTTACTGTTTCAGTACCATGACGGTGATTTTTTTATTGACAGGTTATTTCGATCATATTACACATCACAACTTCTCCGGTTAATCACCGTGGTGAATCTCTTATTATCCAAGAGAAAGAATCTTTGCTTACCTTCAGAGCTTTCTAATAAAGATTAAGTCCTGTAAGGAATAAAGATGTATCCCTGCAGTGGATGTTTGTCTGGAGACCGCGGCATATGGCCTGCACAAATTTCATACACAAGGAGAGATGGGCTTACCATGACAACACCGGTACAACAGAAAATCCGAGATAAAAAGAGAACACCCGGTCAGATTGCCGACATGATGAAGAGCGGCGAGTGGATGACGAATGGCACGGTTGGCGGCGATCCGACGGCATGTATGGAGGCGCTGGCGAACCGGCTCGGCGATGGCCCGTCCAATCTACGAGATATGGAAATCTGGAATTACGGGAAATTCTATCCCCAGCTTCGCTTTCAGGAGGTCGATCCCTTTCAGAAATATCACTGTTTTCACGACTACTTCTTCTTTCCCTGGAACCGGAAAGCCCGTGATGACCACGGCGTTACCAGTTGGGCCCAGTGGGGATGGACCATCGGAAGCTGGTGGCATCATTATCGGTTCGCCGACGGTGATCCGAAGAAGCGCGGAATCGACTGGTTCCTGAATGCCGCCACACCGGTGGATCATAACGGGTTCTTCAACTGGTCATACGGTACCAATAACTGCAACATATTCCGGGAATCAGCCAAACGCCTTGTCGTCGAGGTTCGGGAAGACTACCCCTGGGCCGAAGGCGGACGGTTTAACACCATCCATATCGATGATGTGGACTACTGGGTCGAAGTGGACTGCGAAAAATACGCCTGGCCGCAGATTGACGAAAAGGCCATGGTCCCCACCCAGCAGGAAAAGCAGATTGCGGAACACATCCTTACCATCATGGACGATCGGGATGTCCTGCAGCTCGGGATCGGCTCACTCCCCTCGGCCTGTGTTGCGGCAATGGCGAATGCGGGACTCAAGGACCTCGGCATACACACGGAGATGCTCAATTACGGTTTGATAAAGCTGATAGAATCGGGGCAGGTGACCAACAGATACAAGACCCTTGACCGGGGAAAGAGCGTCTGGACCTTCGCTTTTCCCGTCGACACGAAATGGTACTATGATACCATCGATCGCAATCAGCACCTTGCGGTTTATGACGCGGACTACACCAACAACCTGAATGTGATTACACGGATCGACAACATGATCGCAATCAATAACTGCATCGCCATCGACCTCCTGGGGCAGCAGAGTGCCGGATTCTACAAGAAACGGCCCATTTCCAGCACGGGAGGCTACTTTCAGTTCATGTGTTTCTGCTCCCAGTCGAGAGGGGGCAGGGGAGTGGCCTGTATGACATCGAGAAACAAGGAGGGCCGGTCACGGATCGTTCCCTTCCTTCCGGAGGGTTCGTCCGTGGACTTACCCGCCCAGTTTGCGCACTACGTCTGCACGGAATACGGCATCGTCAATCTGAGGGGCCTGAACGGATATGAGCGAACTTCGGCGCTGATATCCATCGCCCATCCCGATGATCGTGAGTGGCTCGAACGGGAGGCTCATGCCCACGGGCTTCTGGCTCCCCATTTCCCTGTTTCGATGAAGCCGGAAGAGGGCGGAGCACGGCGATACCCATCGTACAAGGACAAGAGGAACTATAAGGTTCCTGCGAACAGTGCCGTCTGGGGTTATGATTGGGATCCTATTCAGTCGGGAAAATGAGCTTTCCCACTGTATTGTCGCTGAGGTTTCCAAGGTAGAAAAAGTCTGCTTCCGGGAAAAGGCCTCCCGTATCGAAATCGTTTGCCTGATAAGCGGTCGAACAGTGCTCGTACCTGAGATCACGCTTGTCGAGTATCTAAAAACCGGTTTGTGTATAGGTAAACACAAAACCCTTTTGATATTCGATCCAGTTCCGCGTGTATATCGGGCATGGGTGTGAACTCATGGGAAATCACATGATATCAAACATGTTATGGTCTCGCATCTTCTGTACAGAGGTATGGTGTTCCCGTAATTTCTCATAGCGCAGGATTTGTGTAATGCATCTAAAAATTCTATTGCATGATCCTCAGTGCCGTGCTATTGACTCCTGCCGCATGCAAATTCAGACATTGTAATGAATTTTTTGATTCTATGAATTCACATCCCGCTAAAGGGTATCTCTATGTAATAGCCGCGGCTGTATTGTGGGCCTCGTGCGGAACTGTCGGAAAAATACTCTTCAATTCAGGCATGACACCCGTGGACCTTGTGCAGATACGGGTGACGTTATCATCTATCCTGCTGTTCGTCTTTTTGGGTCTCTTTCAAAGACAGTCCCTTCGGATTCGCTTGAAGGATGTGGGATACTTTCTTCTCCTAGGGTCTGTGGCAATGGCATTGCTGCAGCTTTCCTATTTTTATGCGATCAGTAGAATTAACGTAGCAGCGGCCATTTTGCTTGAATACCTGGCCCCCGGGCTCGTCGCCATCTACTCCATGTACTTTTGGCATGAACGGGTCACGGCGATAAAGCTTCTCTCCCTTGCCATGGCAATAGGAGGGTGTTATCTGGTGGTAGGCGGGTATGATCTCGATCTTCTCAGAATGAATCATGTGGGTATTATGTGGGGTTTGCTCTCTGCTGTAGTGTTTGGGGGATATACCCTGCTCGGAGAAAGGGGAATGCGCAGATATCCTCCCTGGACAATTACATTTTATGCCTTTGTATTTGCTTCACTCACCCTGAACATTATTCACTCACCGTTTTATGGCTTTACCATCGATTACAGCATGAATCAATGGCTCATACTTCTCTATGTCGTCATCGGCGGAACGATACTTCCCTCCGGCCTGTATTTTATGGGAATCGATTACATACGTTCCACAAAGAGTGTGATTACGGCAACGCTCGAACCGATATCAGCAGCAGTTATGGCATTTTTCCTTCTTGGCGAGGTGTTTGAAGGATTACAGATTATAGGAGGTGTTTCCGTCATAGCAGCTATCATCTTGTTACAACTGCAACGCGAACAAGACACCCTGTCACCGGAACTGCTCCGTCTCAAGCAAAATCAACAAGCCAAAGGCATTCAGCGATAAGAGTATGGAACAGATCTTCCTTTCATGAAAGGGCGCTGAACCTATTTGTGCCTTGTGTGGTGTTTTGTTGTGCATGATTTTATCTTAATGCGGATATACATGACTTTCATTAATACCTTTCGAATTTAGATATGATTCGACAACTTTCTTTATTTTTGCAGGAATTCTTGCCTTTATAAATACTTTCGTATCCATTTCTTGTTCATATTGTTTCCAAACCTCTGTCATGCTAAAGCTAAAGTTCATCTGTGCAAGATACACAGGTTTCTGATTAGCGGCTCTAAGCTGATTAGTTTGTTTCATGGGATGAAGCATTAATGGTAACCCAGCGTCTCCACTTAAAAACTCATAACTGGTCATATTATCAAAAAGTTGTTGTATTTTTATTGTTTGTCGGATTCTACCTGTTGCACTGGCATTAAAGAGATATAGAACTCCATCACCTGAACTAATTTTTTTATTCACACCAACACCTGACATTGCAGAAAAATATAACGCTATATCGTACACATGTGTCCAGTCGATAAGGTTTGTTCCTTGAATAAAAGGAACCTCGTTATACCTTTCAGGATATTGTTGAGAATGTTTTAAAAGTTCGAAGTATGGATCAATATTATTGCTTACTTCAGTATCATATACCTCTTGGCTTGGTTTAACAATCTTATCGAACTTCATTAATAGTAACGAGGCTATCGCTCTATGAAATGTAGTACTTTTCCTGATTTCAGATGGTAAATCTGTATATTCTTTAATATTGAAGAGCTTTTTAATAGAGTTTCTGACGAAAGTTGAGTCGACAGGCCAAGATATATTGGTTTGCCCTCTGTAAAGAATTAACGAGTCATCTTTACTTGCGATATGAGTTAGTTGGTCTAGCTCATCTATTAAATCATCTAACGATTCTGGACACCATACTCCTCCTTCATTCTCCGAAGATATTTCACGAAATTTTGAACTGATATTTTGCATAGTTTTTATGCACAAACATTGATTATTAGGCAAACCTGCCTTGCTCTATTGTCTTCTAAAAAATAGTGAACTTTCTCTGGTCGGATTGTTTTGTTTGTTCTAACTAATCAATATTATTTCCGAAGCGCTTTAACGACCATACACCCTGAAAATATTATGTCAAGGAATTTCTATAGTTGAAGATTATGACCAATAATTATCGGTTGTAGCTCTTTCGATATCAGAAGAAAGTTCAGGTAGATTCCCGCATGGATTTGGGAGTTTTTCGGGTGTGCCGGCATCTCATGTTCACGGTATGTCTCAAGCTGGAGACGTGTACTCAATATCCTATTTAATCAGTCCTGATTGTATTTTTCCCCCACGCAGGTATTCCGTGCCACTCGTTCAAAGGGGTCC
>Ga0116164_10001154_pt1 | contig 20356 bp, 21 predicted proteins | sample AD_UKC109_MetaG_FD_89888 | JGI IMG/M metagenome (GOLD analysis project Ga0116164, IMG submission 89888) | Active sludge microbial communities of municipal wastewater-treating anaerobic digesters from Hong Kong - AD_UKC109_MetaG | ecosystem: Engineered > Bioreactor > Anaerobic > Digestate... | reverse complement strand
TGCGCCAATGCGGGGAGCTTTCGGCAAAGCGGATCTTTGCGGACGCCAAGCGCGGCGACGGCCTGGCCTCCCGGCTTACGGAAAACCTCGCGTCGGAGCTCGGGCGCGCGCTTGCCGCCGTTTCCTGCGTGTGCGATCCCGAGGTGATCGTGCTTGGCGGCGGCGTTTCCGGCGCCGGCGCGTATTTGCTGAACGCCGTGCAAAAGGCGTTTATTCCAAACGTCCTGCCCACGGCGCGGGAAACCGTCTTCCGGCTGGCAACGCTGGGCAACGACGCCGGGATCTACGGCGCGGCGCGGCTCGTAACGGTATAAAGCTGCGGCGTGAGCCGATCGCTTGATGGCGGGAACGCAGAGAGGCTGCCGCGTCGTTTGACTGCGGCAGCTTTATTGCGTGATAAACTCGCAGCGGAACCGGGGAAACGGCCGCTACCGGTATTGGTTCGGGGAAATCCCGACGGTTTTTTTGAACACCTTGGAAAAATAGCTCTGATCGGAAAACCCGACGTCCATCCCGATCTGGGAAAGCGGGTACTGCGTGGAGGTCAGCAGGCGCTTGGCCTCCTCGATCCGGATATGGTTGACGTATTCCCGGAAGCCCAGGCCCAGCTTCTGGATAAACAGGGCGGACAGATAGCTTGCGCTCAGCCCCACAACCTCCGCGATCTGCTGAAGGGTAAGCGGCTCGGTATAATGGGTGGAGATATAGCCGACCGCCTCCTTGACGGCCGCGTTCCCGCCGACGGCCTTCCGCTCGGAAATCGAGGCGACAAAGCTTTCCACGATCTCCTGCAGCTGGAAGCAGATCGATTCGTAATTATCGAGCTCGTTCAGCCGCAGCAGATAGTTTTGGGTCATTTCGTAGATCGAGCCGATATCGGCGCCGTTATCAATCGCGATGCGGGAAAGCAGCGTCGTCAGCTCGACGGCGTGGCTTTTTACCGATTCCAGCTTTCCGCCGTCCGTGAAGAGCACGTAGCCCAGCAGCTCGTTGAGAATGGCCTTGGCCGCGGGCAGATCGGCCAGCTTCACCTTATGGAGAAGCTCCTGCTCCTTCTGGTAGATATACTGCTTCTTGTCCGGCGCGGCTTCGCCCTTGTACATTTGGATGCTTTCGTTGATGCGCGACTGCTGGTAAATTTTCTTTTGCTTCTCCAGCAGCAGCAGCCGTTCGGACGGCATCAGCGGCTCCAGAATGAAGCTGATCAGCTTGCTGATCTGGCTGACCCGGGAGGGCGCAATGATCCGCATACCCTTCAGCTCGTCATACAGGGACAGGCAGATATCGGCGGGCAGATTGTGCTGCCCGGCCAGATCGGTGATCAGCGTGCTGTCCGGCTCGTCCATTAAAAACGGCCCCACGATAATGATTCCAAGCAGCGCGTCCCGGTACAGCAGGGGATAGGCGATATGGTTCATATTCGCATGGCAGGTGAAGATATAGCTTTCCCCCAGCTCGGCGGCCCGGATGCCGCCCTTCAGGTGCTCCTGCTCACATTCGCCGGACCGGAACACCTTTTGCTTCAGCACCTTGCAATAGCTGGTGGAGCTGCCGGCATCCAGCAGCGGCGTTCCCTTTTCGTCCAGCAGGTGGACGGGCAGCTCAAGGCAGCTGGAAAGCACGCCGAACATCTCGGTCAGCTTTTCCCGGGAGATCATCGAATCAATTGCAAATGCCATGATCAACCTCGAATAAGTACCAAAATTCATGAATAAATACAAGAGAATTTTACAAAATGGAGTATACTACGGATTAAGAAGAATGGCAACAGCGCGAAGGGAGCTCAAACAATGGATATGCAGATTATTTCTGAAATGCTTCAAAAGGGGAAGGCAAAGGACGTTAAAATGCTGGTTCAGCAGGCGATTGACGAGGGGATTCCCGCCCAGACGATTTTATCCGAAGGCCTGCTTTCGGGCATGGATATCGTAGGCAGGAAATTCAAGAACAACGAGGTTTTCGTGCCGGAGGTTCTGGTGGCGGCCCGCGCGATGAACCAGGGCGCGTCTCTGCTGAAGCCCCTGCTGGTGGCCGAGGGCGTGAAGGCCAGCGGCAAGGTCTGCATCGGCACGGTGAAGGGCGACCTCCACGATATCGGCAAGAATCTGGTCAAGATGATGATGGAGGGCAAGGGCCTCGAGGTGGTTGATCTGGGTACGGACGTATCGCCTGATACCTTTGTGCAGACCGCCAGAGAACAGGATTGCCAGATCATCTGCTGCTCCGCGTTGCTGACCACCACCATGGGCGTGATGGGCGATGTCGTCAAGGCCGCGGAAACGGCCGGTATCCGCGATAAGGTCAAGATTATGGTGGGCGGCGCTCCGGTAACCCAGGCGTTCTGCGAGCAGATCGGCGCGGATGCCTATACGCCGGATGCCGCCAGCGCCGCGGATAAAGCCGTGGCCTTCTGCGCGGCGTAGGAAGACCGCCTGAAAAGCGATCAGGGGAAGCATCATGATGAAAAACCGAAAATGGATTCTTGGATTGATAGCACTGGCGGTGATCGCCGGCCTGCTGTACGGCGCGTATACCCTCTTCATGCCGGAGGGGGAAACGGGCGCGAAGCAAATCACCTTGACCGTGGTACAGGCCGACGGCCAAACCCAAACGTTTGCGATCCGCACCGATCAGGCGTATCTCCGCGGAGCGCTGGAGGAGCAGAAGCTGATCGCGGGCGAGGAAAGCGACTATGGCTTGTATGTGAAAACTGTAAACGGCACGACGGCCGACGAGGGCAAACAGGAGTGGTGGTGCTTTACCCAAAACGGGGAAACCCTCATGACGGGCGTGGACGCCACGCCGATCGCGGACGGAGATTGTTTTGAAGCCACGCTCACCGCGGGATACTGATATGGCCATGTGTCCGGCGGAGCGGAAGCGCCGCGGCGCGGTCTCCGCAAAGGAAATCGTAACGATGGCGCTGTGCGCGGCGCTGCTGCTGGTGGCGCAGGTGGCGCTGGCGCCGCTGCCCAACATCGAGCTTGTATCGCTGCTCGTGGTGCTGTATACGCTGTTTTTCCGGTGGCGGACGCTGTTTATCCTGTATGCCTTCGTGCTTCTGGAGGGCCTTCTGTACGGCTTCGGCCTCTGGTGGATCAATTACCTGTATGTGTGGACGGCGCTTTGGGCCGCGGCCATGCTGCTGTACCGCATGAGGGGCGCCGCCGGATGGGTGCTGCTGCTGGCGGGCTACGGCTTGCTGTTCGGCTTCCTGTGCTCGTTTGTTTATCTCTTCGCCGGCGGCCCGAAGGCGGCTTTCGGCTACTTTATCAGCGGCATTCCGTTTGATCTGGCCCACTGCGCCGGGAACGCCGTGATCGGGGCGGTGCTGTTCCGCCCGCTGCGTAAATTGTTTACGCGATTCATGCCCGGCGTTTCCTGATGCCGCGGCTCATTTTACCCATATCCGGAAAGGGAGGAAAGACTGATGCAAAAGAATTATCTGTGGGAGGCCGCAAGCGCCGTACCCAAAAAGGCCATTCCCGTATTATCCTTCCCCGCCACGCAGCCCCTTGGCATTACGGTCAACCAGCTGGTGCACAGCGCGGAACTGCAGGCGCAGGCCATGGTATACGTGGCGGAGCATACGCCGACGGCCGCGGCCGTCAGCCTGATGGATCTGTCCGTCGAGGCGGAAGCCTTCGGGGCAACCGTCCATTTTGCCGACGACGAGGTGCCCAATGTTTCGGGGCAGCTGATTGCGGACGAAGACGCCGCAAAGGCGATGGCGGTTCCTCCGCTTTCGGCCGGCAGGGCGTCCCTGTGCGTGGAGGCGGTGCGGCTGGCCAAGGAACGCATCCCGGACAAGCCGGTGCTGGCCGGGGTGATCGGCCCGTATTCGCTGGCCGGACGCCTGATGGACGTGACGGAAATCATGTTCACCTGCTACGACGATCCGGATACCGTGCATCTGGTGCTGGACAAGGTGACGGATTACATCATCGCCTATTGCAAGGCCTTCCGGGATGCCGGGGCGGACGGCGTGATGCTGGCGGAGCCGCTGGCCGGGCTTCTGAACGCGGATATGGCGCAGGCGTTTTCCTGCGCGTATGTATCGCGGATCATCGAGGCGGTGCAGCGGGAGGATTTCCTGGTCGTCTACCACAATTGCGGCAACGCCGTGCCTTCCATGCTGCCGCAGATTTTTGCCATGAAGGCGGCGGGCTATCACTTCGGCAACGCGGTGGATATGGCGGAGATTATGGCGCACGCCCCCGCGGACGCGCTTTGCATGGGCAACATCGATCCCGCCGGGCAGTTTGCCAACGGCACCGTCGAATCCATCCGCGCCGCAACGCGCGGGCTGATGGAGCGCTGCGGCGGGTATCCCAATTTCGTCCCGTCCTCCGGCTGCGATATTCCCGCCCACGCCAGGTGGGAGAATATCGACGCCTTCTTTGAAGCGCTGTCCGCGCAAGCCTGAGGGCGCGCATGGAGATGAAGAAGATGAACGAACAGGCTTTGATCGAAAGCGCCCTGCAATGCGGAGCGGCCAAGGCTGCGGTGATTTCGGCGGACCAAATCGTCCTTTCCGCGTCCTTTCGGGATATCTGCAAAGGCAACGGCTGCGGCAATTACGGGCTTTGCTACATGTGCCCGCCGGATGTGGGCGAGATCGGGCTCCTTATGGAGCGGGTCAGGCGGTTTCCGCGGGGGTTGCTGTACCAAACCATCACGCCGCTGGAGGATTCCTTTGATATCGAAGGCATGACGGCCGCATCCGCCAGCCATGCGCAGGTCAGCCAGCGGCTGCAGGAGCGCGCGGCCGGCATGAATCTAAGGGAAACACTGCACCTCACCTGCGGCGGATGCCGTTTGTGCGAGACATGCGCGAAACGGGAAAACCTGCCCTGCCGCTTTCCGGATAAGGCGCTGCCGTCCATGGAAAGCTACGGTGTGGACGTGTACCAGACCACGAAGGACACGCCGCTTTTGTACATCAACGGGCAGGATACGGTCACCTTTTTCGGCCTTTTGCTCTGGGAGGATTAGCATGTCCGTTTTACGCATCGTACAAAACGGCGCCGAGAAAACGGTGACGTTTACAGGCACGCCGATGCTGTCGGAGGTTTTGGCGCAGTCCGGGTTTTCGGTCGCGCATCCCTGCGGCGGCCGCGGGGTATGCCGGAAATGCGCCGTGGAGGTTTCGGGCGCCGTATCCGAGCCCAACGAGGCGGAAAAGCGCGCGGCGAAACGCCTGGAATGCCAGGTGCGCCTGCTGGGGGACAGCACGGTTGTGCTGCCGCAAACGAAGGATATCGCCGTGGAGATGCAGGGCGCCGATCCGGCGGTTGCGCGGGAAGGGACGGCGGAGGGATACGGGGCCGCGCTGGACGTGGGCACGACTACGCTGGCCCTGCGGCTGTATGCGCTTGCCGATGGCCAATGTCTGGGCGAGGCCGGGATGATCAACCCGCAGACCGCCGTTGCCGCGGATGTGATGGGGCGCATTCAGGCGGCCATGGAAGGCGGGCTTGCCAGGCTGCAGGGCCAGGTGAATCAGGCCGCGGACCGACTGCTGGCCCGGGCGGCGCAAAGCGCCGGCATAGCGCCGGGGCAGGTCGATACCCTGGTGGTGACCGGGAACACGACCATGCTGTATCTGTTTACGGGGCGGGATCCCCGCTCCCTTTCGCGGGCGCCGTTTGAAGCGGACTGCCTGTTCGGCCGGTGGGAGAACCGGGCGGGGCGGCCGATGTACCTGCCCAGGTGTATGAATGCCTTTGTCGGCGCGGATATTACCTGCGCGGTGCTGTCGTCCGGCATCTGCAAACGGGAGGAAACCGCGCTGCTTTGCGATATCGGAACCAACGGGGAAATCGCCCTGTGGAAGAACGGGCGGCTGTATGTAACCTCCACGGCCGCCGGGCCCGCGTTTGAGGGCGCGGGCATCACCTGCGGGTGCACCAGCATCGAGGGAGCGATCGACCGGGTCTGGACGGAGGACGGGCAGCTGCGCGTCCATACGCTTGGCGGCGCGCCGGCCGTCGGCGTTTGCGGATCCGGACTGATCGACGCGGTGGCGGCGCTGCTGGAAACGGGAGAGGTGGACGAAACGGGCGCGATGGAATCCGACGCGGTTCAGCTGGCGGCGGATGTTGCGCTCATGTCCGGGGATATCCGCGCCGTACAGCTGGCAAAGGCGGCGATTGCCGCGGGGATCCGGGCGCTGCTGCATCAATCGTCCACGGCGATGGAAGAGATTCAATCCCTGGTGATCGCAGGCGGCTTCGGCAGCCACTTGAACCTGGAAAGCGCGGCCGCGATCGGCCTCGTTCCTTCCGTACTGGTGCAAAGGGCGCGGTGCGTCGGCAACGCGGCCCTGGCGGGCGCCGCGGATATTCTGCTCAATCAGGACGCATTTCAGGAATCCGAGCGCATCGCCGGGCTGGCGACCCATGTCAATCTCGGGGGGAATCCCTATTTCAACGAATGCTATATGGAACAAATGATGTTTGAATAACATAAACCAAATCATCCGCAGGCTTCGCGGGGGACCATAACGTAAAATTTAATCCGGGGGATTTGTAATGGCCGCTGAGTCGTCGTATAATCAAAGCAGCCAAGGATGGGCTGTCCTTCGTTTTCCTACCGTATTGCGACGTTTGAAATCTAAAGGAGAGAAACCTATGAAACGCATCAGGAACATACTGGTATTCGCATGCTGCACGCTGCTTCTCATGGCCCTGGTACCCGCGCAGGCGGAGGTTGCCGCGCCCGCTGCGGCCCGGTTTTCCGCGGGCGATATGAACGTAGCCTACGTGTACGCGGGCGCGACCATGGACGAGGCGGAGGCCGTGTTCGGCACTGCGGAAAGCAGCGAAACCGTAACCTCGGGCGCGACCGATGAGACGCAGACAATCTGGCATTACGACGGCCTGACGCTCACCTTCTCCGGCGAGGATACGCTGATCGCCGCCGAAGCGGACGACGCGGCCTACCTTGGCCCCCGCGGCGTAACGGTCGGCCAGACGGTGGAGGAGATCGCCGCCAAATTCTATTACGATATCAACACCGCATCCAATACCGTGCTGTACACGGCGGGCTATGTGGAGCTGCTGGACGCGCAGCTGCCGCCCTGCGGCTACATTCTGCTCTATGACGACGGAACGTATTCCCTCAATTACGCGGCGCCTGTCAAGCCGTTTGACGAAAGCGTGCTGGCCGATCCCACCGACTACATGTACGAGGAGCTTGCGCTGTTTACCGTGACCTTCAATGCCGAAGGAACGGCCGTGGGTTACAGCTGGGTGCTGGGGCCCTGGGCGGAGTAAGACCGGGGGCGGCAGACGGCGATCGTTCGGCAACGATCTGTATGCGGGTTGATTTCATAAAAATCAACCCGCATTTTTAACGCCTGTGCAATAAGATTGTTTGTTAAAAAACTATCGTTCTGTGACAAAGTCACGGAAACGGGCGGGGGTGATGCGGTATACTCCGTCCGTACTAACCTTTAAGGAGTGATTTTCATGGCAGTCGTAACCATTACCAACAATAATTTTGAATCCGAGGTTCTCAAGTCCGATAAGCCCGTGCTGCTCGATTTCTGGGCGGCGTGGTGCGGCCCGTGCCGCATGGTGTCCCCGATCGTGGATGAGATCGCGGAGGAAGAAGCCTCCATCAAGGTCGGCAAGGTGAACGTGGACGAGAATCCCGAGCTGGCGCAGAAATTCGGCGTCATGAGCATCCCCACCCTCGTCGTGATCAAGGACGGCAAGGTAGCGCAGCGCGCGGTGGGAGCAAGGCCGAAGAACCAGATCAAAGACTTGCTGGGCCTGTAACATCAGGCGATTGAAAAGGCGCGATCTGCGTTGTTGGATACGTCGGGTTGGCGCATCGCTTACAAACGAGTAAGCTCAGCGCCATAGCAGCTCACACCTTTTAAACCGCCTGCTGTTACACGCCAATCAATTTGACCTGTACCTATAAATGGCCGCGCATTGCGCGGCCATTGAGGGGGTTCAGGCAGGGTATTAGGAAGGGGCGAAACCCCTAACCGTACCTCTACAGCAGTTCCCGGAGCTTCTGTTTGTCCGTGATCTCCACGCCGCCGCGGTGGACGGCCACCATGCCTTCCTTGGCGAAGTACTTCAGCATCCGGCTGACCACCTCGCGGGCGCTGCCCACATAGCGGGCGATCTGCTCGTGGGTCATGGTGATGTTGTCCACGCCGGTCTTGGCCGTTTCATCCAGGAGAAAGATGGCCAGGCGGCGGTCGAAGCTCATAAACAGGATCTGCTCCATCGCCCACATCACCTCGGAAAAGCGTTCGGTGGTGATGCGCAGCGTGAAATTTTCCACGTATACGTTTTCCGCGAGGAGCTTGGAGAACACCTGGTTATCGATCAGGTACAGCTCGGTTTGGTGCACCGCGTCGATTACGATATCGAACGTGATGCTCTGGATATGACAGGATGCGGACAGCACGCAGGTCTCGCCCTCGGTGAGCCGGAACAGCGTGACCTCCTTCCCCTCGTCGGAGAGGATGTAGGTGCGCAGCTCCCCGGACTTGATCAGCAGCACGCCCACGCAGTCGTTGGTGCCGGAGTGCACGTTTTCCCCCGGCGCGTAGGTCACGAGCCGCGTATTCCCAAGCAAAAGCGCGGCTTCCGCATCGGAAAGCCGGTCCCAGAACGGGAGCATGGATCTGATTTGACTGATATCCGTCTCTTGCATACCCCACCTCATAAACTTATTTTACCATATATAGGAGGCAATCACCATGGCAAGCCAAAAAGTACTCATCGTCGGCGGTGTTGCGGGCGGCGCATCCGCAGCCGCGCGGCTGCGCAGGCTCGACGAGCAGGCGCAGATTATTCTGTTTGAGCGGGGGGAATACATCTCCTTCGCCAACTGCGGGCTGCCCTACTACATCGGCGGGGAGATCACCGATAAGTCCGCCCTGACATTGCAGACGCCGCACAGCTTCAACGCGCGGTTCAACGTGGACGTCCGGATTTTAAGCGAAGTCACGGCGATTGACCGGGCGAATAAAAACGTTATCGTTCTAAACCGCAAGACCGGCGAAACCTACCGGGAGAGCTACGACAAGCTGATCCTCTCCATGGGTGCGGAGCCCGTGGTGCCGCCGATCGACGGCATCAAAAACGACAAGGTCTTCACGCTGCGCAACATCCCCGACACCTACAGGATCAAGGGCTTTATCGAGGAACGCCATCCCAAGTCCGCGGTCGTGGTCGGCGGCGGGTACATCGGCGTGGAAATGGCTGAAAACCTGTATCACGCGGGCCTCGACGTGACGATTGTGGAGATGCTCGACCAGGTGATCGCGCCGCTGGACTTCGATATGGCCGCCGACGTGCACCGCCACATCCTGCAAAAGGGCGTCAAGCTGATGCTCAAATCTACCGTCAAGGCCGTGCGCGACGAGGGCGAGGGCCTGGCCGTGGTGCTGGACAAGGGCGAGGTGCAGGCCGACATGGTGATCCTCTCCATCGGCGTGCGCCCCGACAGCAAAATCGCCAAGGAGGCCGGGCTGGAGGTTTCCAAGCGCGGCGCGATCATCGTATCGGACGACATGCGCACCGCCGATCCCGATATCTTCGCCGTGGGCGACGCCATTCAGGTGACGGACTTCGTCACCCGCGAGGACACGCTCATCCCGCTGGCGGGCCCCGCCAACAAGCAGGGGCGCATCGCCGCCGATAACGCCGCCGGGCGCGACAGCCGGTACACCGGCACGCAGGGCTCCGCTATTCTGAAGGTGTTCGACATGACGGTCGCCACCACCGGCGTGAACGAGAAAACCGCCAAGCGGCTGGGCCTCAGCTACGATAAATCCTTCACCTATTCCGCCAGCCACGCCAGCTATTATCCCGGCGCGGTGAACATGGCGGTGAAGGTGGTCTTTGAAAAGGAAACCGGCAAGATTCTCGGCGCGCAGATCACCGGCTTCGAGGGCGTGGACAAGCGAATCGACGTCATCGCCGCCGCCATGCGCTTCGGCGCGACGGCGGCCGACCTGACCAGGCTGGAGCTTGCCTACGCGCCGCCCTATTCCTCCGCGAAGGACCCCGTGAACATGGCGGGCTTCGTGATCGAAAACCTCTTAAACGGCACCGTGCGCAACATCCACTGGCACGACGTGAAGGATCTGCCGCGCGACGGCAGCGTGACGCTGCTGGACATCCGCACCAAGATCGAGTACGAGAACGGGCACATCGACGGGTTTATCAACATCCCGCTGGACAGCCTGCGTGAGCATCTGGACGAGCTGGACAAGACCAAGCCCACGTACGTCACCTGCCAGGTCGGCCTGCGCGGGTATGTGGGCACGCGCATCCTGACGGGCAGCGGCTTCGACGCCTGGAACCTGGCCGGCGGCTACCGCCTGTACAACAGCATTTTCGGCGTCGCGCCGGTGAGCACCGTGCGCATGAACCCCGAAACGCAGCTGCCGGAGGAGGGCAAGGAGAAGATGCCTCCGAAAATCACGCCCACGGGCAGGACGATCAACATCGACGCCTGCGGGCTCCAGTGCCCCGGCCCGATCGTGAAGCTCAGCCGGGCCATCAAGGACGCCGATAAGGGCGACCTGCTGGAGATTAAAACCACCGATCCGGCGTTCGCCTGCGATATCGAGGGCTTCTGCCGCCGCACGGGCAACTGCTTTGAGGGCATGGAAAGCGACAAGGGCGTCGCCACCGCGCGCATCCGCAAGGGCCCCGCGGAGGGCGGCAGCGCCGCGGCAGCGCCGGCCTATAACGGCAAGAATATCATCGTTTTCTCCGGCGATCTGGACAAGGCCATCGCGAGCTTCATCATCGCCAACGGCTCGGCGGCGATGGGCCGCAAGACCAGCATGTTCTTCACCTTCTGGGGGCTGAACATCCTGCGCAAGCCGGAAAAGGTAAAGGTGAAGAAGGACTTCATGTCCAGAATGTTCGGCATGATGATGCCGCGCGGCACGAAGAAGCTCTCGCTGTCCAAGATGAGCATGGGCGGCATGGGCGGCAAGATGATCCGCGGGATTATGAAGAAGAAGAACGTCGAGAGCCTCGAAAGCCTGATCCAAATGGCGAAGGACAGCGGCGTGGAGCTGGTCGCCTGCTCCATGAGCATGGATATCATGGGCATCAAGAAGGAAGAGCTGATCGACGGCGTGACCGTGGGAGGCGTGGCGGCGATGCTGGCGCACGCCGAAGAGAGCGATATGAGTTTGTTCATCTAGTAAGGCAAACGATGCCGAAAGCCCGCACACGCGGGCGACCGGATTTCCGCCATCTTGGGCCTGCGAAGCCTTCGACGTAGCGCTGCTACTACTTCAGGCTTCGCAAACCCAACCTGACAAAAATCCGATTCGCCGGCATGCACGTTCTTTCGGCATCGTTTCCCTATGGGTTCGTTAAGCCGGGTAAAAGAGGCTGATCCGTTTTTAACCGCCGTTTCCCTATGGTGTTCTTCGTTTGTGGTTGGTTATCGGAGAACGATAGATGAAGACGTTTTTTCCTAATATTGACTGCCACATCATGTGCAGCATAAGACTGATAAACAACCCGCTTCTCAAATAAGGGAAGCGGGTTTTTGCTGTGCATGGAAGGGGCTGGATCATACATTCGTTATACAGAAAGAGCTGTATATAAGGCGTTGTCTGCCGTTATTAGATATCCGGGATTGGCGACGCAACAAAATGAGTTTAGATATATTTTCGAAATCATGGGACTTTTGGGGCGGATGGAGCATCTAATGGATGGAACGCGTTACCGGAAACTGTCCTGAGGAGGAAGCATGCTGGATAAAACGACCTTCGTCGCGTTGATCGACGCAAAGAGCGATACCCTCTACCGCATTGCCAGGACCATCCTGCGCAACGACGAGGACTGCAAGGACGCTCTGCAGGAAACGGTACTCAAGGCTTGGGCAAACCGCTGTCAGGTTCGGGAGGAAGCATATATCGGCACGTGGATGACACGGATACTCATCAACGAGTGCCACGCCATCGGCAGAAAGCGGAGAAAATACGTGCTGTCGGCGGATGTCGCGGCGCGCGTCGTGACGCTCCCCGCGGATCTTTCACTGCGGCAGGCGCTGGACGCCATGCCCGAAAAGCTGCGCCTGCCGCTGATCCTGCACTATCTGGAAGGGTATTCGTATCAGGAGATTGCTTCCATCCTCCATATCCCGTGCACCACCGTGCGCAGCCGGTTAAGCCGCGCGCGGGGCGCATTGCAAACAGAAATGATGAAAAGAAACGGAGGCGCGGCGCAATGAAGCGGAGTGACCTGAAAAACGCATACACCCCGATTCCCAACGATTGTTACAACGCGATGATGCAGGCAGCGCACTCCGTACGGGAGGAAACCGTTGTGAAAAAGAAAGTTACGGCGATCGTTGTGATTGCCATCGTGACCATCCTGCTGACGGGCATCGCGATTGCCGCCATCACGCTGGAAAACACGGGCGAAGAGATACTGGAAATCGAGCAGACGCAGGGCTACTACGAGAACTGGACGAGCGACCACAAGGCGGATCTGGTCCGGGCGCTGGCGGAGCTTGGGTATGTCGAGGTCACGCCCGATGTGAAACAGTTGATGGACGGCAAGGTACAGGATGAGGCGGAGATCGGCCGGATCGCCGATGCGGCGCTGGTCCAGTTCACCGGCAGGGACGTATCCGAGATCAGCTTCTGGGAAATTATGATCGCGGCGTGGGGACCGTTCGAGGATTGGAGCGCGGAGGAGCAGGCGTGGTCCTCGCAGCTGATGGTGGATCTGGGCATCCACCGGGACGGGCTGACGCTGTACGTGCTGCCCACAGGCGAGATCGACGAGCAGACCGCCGTGCGGATGGCGCGCGAAGCGATCGCCGAGGGCTTCGGGATCGATGAAAGCGTACTGGACAGCTATGAGATGAACACCTCGTTTCAGGTGCCGGAGTTCGCGGCCCCCGGGGACACGCAGGCCTACTGGTACGTCGAGTTCGTCATCCCGCAGGGCGCTGTGATCAACGATCCGCCGTTCCAGGCCTTCTGGGTGTTCATCAATCCGGAAACGGGCGAGTTTTACGAGACCGTGGACGAGATGATCGCCGAGCGAAACGACGTGCAATCCATGCTCGAAGCGATGGATAACGATCCGCTGATGCAGGAAATCCGCGCGTATGAGACGGAGAACGACCTGCCGGGCAACTATGACTACTGGACGGTGGAGCAGTTCGCGGGCTTCAGCGAGGCGTTCCACGAGCGCGGGCTCAAGAAGCTGGCCGAGCACCCGGAGTTCTTCTCCGCCGGTACGCCCGCCCTCCTTACCTATGTCTACGGCCTGCCCGACGACAAGGCCATCTCCCAGTCGGAAGCGCAAAAGATCGCCGAGGAAGCCATCGTATCGCGCATCGGCCGCAAGGAGGATGAGGTGCACTTCTTCACCCACAGGATCACCGTGCTGTACGATGTGACCGACCCGGAAACGCCGCTGTGGAAATTCTGCTTCCAGATGCCCAACGAGTACGACAGCAGGGATCCGGAATTCGCGCAGGCGGTGAAGGACTATTACGGCGAGGACGGCGAGCGCCGCCCCTATATCAAGGTGGAGATCAACGCCTATACGGGCGAGATTTTCAGGGCGTTCACCTATGATTACACCTACGACTGGGACAGCGACTATCTGGGCGAGCATTACAGCGAGTTCCTGATCAACCTCTACATGGATATCTATTAACACCCGTCCCGCAAACAGGCGGCAGATTGTATACAAAAACCGCTGAAAGCAGAAAAGGGCTGCCGCGTTGTCACGAATGCGGCAGCCCCTTCTCTATGGGATCTTGGGCGCAAGCGGCGCCCGCGCTACTTTTTCTTGGAGCCCTTGGCGGGTTCGGGCTGGGAGTCCTTGGCGGCGATGGGCTCCGGCTTGGCGCCGGGCTTCTGGGGGGCGAGGAGGGTATTGCACAGGAGGAGGTAGGCAGCGCCGCGCATGGCGCAGTCCATCAGCGGCAGGGGCAGAACGTCGCCAAGCGCCGCGAGCACGTCAAGCTCCGACTGGCAGAAGGTCTCGTAGTGCGCCTGCATGGAAACGCCGGCGGGAGGCTGGACGAGGGCCTTCATATTCTCCGCGGAAATGGATTGCTTCAGGATGCAGATCATCAGAAGCTGGGCGAGCTGGTCGCGGCCGTACTTTTTGGCGACGGGGCGGGCCAAAAGGCCGATTTTGACGTAGTTGTTCACCATCGAAGGCGTGAAAATACGGTCGCCCTCCATGAACAGCTCCTTGCACTGGCGCTCGATAAACGTGATGACCTGGTCCATATACAGCCCCAGATCGGGGATCAAATCCCACGCAACGGGCTTAAATCCCTTCACCCGCGCGGCAAACTCCAATTGTTTTTCCGTCATGCCGAACCTCCGTGCTTGAAATTATATAAAATTTTACATCATATTTTCATGTTCAGGATAACATAACATGTAAATATTTGCAAGTAATATTAATTATGCCTTGACAAATACTATTGATCAGCGTAATCTGGTATCTGTTACCAGATAGTAAGGACGTGATTCTATGTTTGCCTCTGAGATCCAAATTTGGGGTGATTCGCTGGCGGTCGGTATTACCTACGACGAGCGGAGGGGCCGCTACGCCATTTCCAATGAGCGCTGCATCAAACGCCTGTCCGAGGAGGTTCCCTGCAAGGTTGTCAACAATGCCAGGATGGGCGCCACGGTGCTGGACGGATTGAAGCACTTCGAGGCCGCCCAGCCGGTGGAAGGCGCGCTGTGCGTGGTGGAGTACGGCGGCAACGACTGCAATCTGGACTGGAAGCGCCTGGCCGCGTATCCGCAGGAGGGACCGCAGGCGAAGGTGGAAATAGCCGCGTTTTCCCAAAAACTGGAGGAGTTTGTAACAAAGATCGGCGAACGGGGGATGAAAGCGCTGCTGATTACGCCGCTGCCCCTGCACGCGGAACGGTTTTTCAACTGGGTGTCGCAGGGCCTGAACCGCGAGGCCATCAAGCAGGCGCTGGGGGATATTCAGAATATTTACAGCTGGCAGGAGCGCTACGCCATCGCCGTGCGGAACGTGGCGCAGAAAATGGGCGCGCCGCTGCTGGACCTGCGCGACGTGATGCTGGCCAACAACAAGTATCCGTTTTTAATCTGCAAGGACGGCATGCATCTGTGCGACGACGGCTACCGCTACCTCACGGATTATATGCTGCGCCGGATTCGCCTTGCGCCCGATTGCATTTGAGGATTTGCTATATCGATGTGTGTGCTTTCAGCCAGGGGAAATACCGGAAATCCTCGCTTTGAATATGCCCGACCACAACCTCGTTGAGTAAAAAGGAAATAAAGGCCGCGGACGGCAGCTCCTTGGAGGTGAACTGGCTGAAATACCCGGTGACGCGGGCCAGGAGCGCCTGGTGCACCGCGCCGTGCATTTCGGCCTGCGGATAGCCGATCTCCCGAAGAAGCGTTTCTTCCTCCTGAAAATGCAGCTGGATGTGCTTAAGCAGTTCGTCCATGGCCCGGGCAAGCGCGGCGCTTTCCATCCCCAGCACGGCGTCCATGGTTCGGTTGGCCAGCGAGATAATCTGCCGGTGCTGGCCGTCGATGACGGAGTTGCCGCTCTCCCATACGGGCTTCCAGGCCAGGCAGACCTTAACGAACGGCGAGGCCTCCATCCAGTCGATCCCGGTCACGCTGTTCCCGCCTTTGTTTTTCGAGCAGAACATCGCGTAATCCACGCGCCGGAAGCAGCTTTCCTTCGTTTCGCTGTGGATAAACTCGGTCACGCCGAAGCTGGCGGTCACGCTTGCGTTGATATCCGGATGCCGGATCGCCGCGAGCGTTTCCTTCAGCTTTCCGGCGGCTTTCACGGCGGCGGCCAGGTCCGTGTGCGGCATGAGCACCACAAATTCCTCGCCGCCCCATCGGGCGAGCGTATCCTGCTTGCGCATGGCGGCTTTCGCGGCATCGGCGATGCGCACCAAAACATTGTCGCCGACATCATGCCCCCATGCGTCGTTGACGATCTTGAAGCTGTCCAAATCAAACAGAATCATGGAAAGCGGATACGCGTACCGCTGGCTTCGTTCCGATTCCTCCTGTACTTTCCGGTCGAACGCATACCGGTTGAAAATTCCCGTCAGCGCGTCCTTGACCGCGATTTCCCGCAGCTCCCTGTTCTTCTGGTTCAGCTCCAGGGCAAGCTGCTTGAGCGCCTTCTCGGACCGTTCAAAGCGCTCAATGATGTCCGTCTTGCTTGCGACGGCCTGCTGCAGTTGCTCCTCCAGCTTCTTACGCTCCGTAATATCGCGGGTGACGCCGAGGATTTCCAGCGCGCCGGTGTCCTCGTTTTCGATCAGGCGCACGGTGACCTCGATCTGCTTCACGATCTGGTCCCGGTAATAGATCTCCATATCCCGGACGGTTGTGAGCATCTCCGGCCTTCGCTCGCCGTTTTGGTACAGGGCAACCAGCCGCTTGGTATTCTCCATGCCGTCCCGGAAGGTTCCCGGGGGTACGGCGTCCTCCAGAGATTCCTGCAGCGCCTCTTCCATGGACAGGCCCCTGAGCCTGCACACGCTCGGGCTGACATAGGTGAATTTCTCCGCGCGTATGTCAAAAACCCAAATACATTCCAACGCGTTTTCGGAAAGTATCCGGTATTCGTATTCAAGCTTTTTTAACCGCTCATCGTTCGTCATATAGATACCACACAAGCGTCGATCAGATCAGAATTCAAATTGTTTTAGTTCTTATACTATAAACGGAATATGGATTTCCGTCAATAGCGGGGTTCTTGACAACCGGCCGGGATTTTTCTATATTGGGGGTGTCGATACAAGAGAAACGGACATACCGGGACAGTTCCCGCGCCTTTGCCAAAGGAGGAAATTGCGATGAAAAAGCCGCTTGCTTTTCTTGCCGCAGCCCTGCTGCTGCTTGCGCTGTCCGCAGCCGGTTCTGCGGAGGAAACGGCGCAGCCCGCCCAGCCGACGCTGACGTATATCGGACACGCGCATCTGATGATCATCACGGCGGAGGGCACCGTGATCTATATCGATCCCTACAAGATCGACGGGTACACGTATACGCACAAGGCGGATATCATCCTCGTCACCCATGAGCACTCCGACCACAACCAGGTGGACATCGTCCCCAAGAACGACGATTGCACCATCCTGCGCGTGAAGCAGACCATCAACAAGGACGGCACCTACAATACGTTTACCATCGGCGAGGTCACCATCATCCCCGTGCCCGCCAGGAACAAAAACCACGATATCAAAGCAACCAACGGCCTGATCCTCCAGTTCGACGGCATCACGGTGTACCACGCCGCCGATACCGATAAGCTCGATTCGATGGCCGATCTGAAGCAATACGATATCGATTACGCGTTTTTCCCCATCGACGGCAAGTACAACATGGACGCCGCCGAGGCCATGGAATGCGCGGAGCTTGTGGGTGCCAGGCACAACACGCCCATCCACTGGTTCAGCGCCGATCCGAGCGAGTTCACGCCCGACAACCTGCTGTTCATGAACTATGGCGACACCGTCACGCTGACGCACGGGGATTAGCGGAAAACCTGCGAAGTTGCGGTTTCACTTCGCCGGATTCCGGCGTATAGTAATACTGACCAAAATACCGACGAACCGAAAGACAGGAGGAAAATAGGATGTGTCCAGTTCATTTCTTTTACTGTAAACACTGCGGAAACATGGTAGGTACGCTGCACTTCTCCGGCGTGAAAATGGTATGCTGCGGCGAGGAGATGACCGAGCTGGTTCCCAACACCGTGGACGCGGCGCAGGAAAAGCACGTGCCCGTGATTGAGGCCGGCGGCAGCACCGTTACGGTGAAGGTCGGCGCCGTGCCCCATCCGATGACCGAGGAGCATTCCATCCAGTGGGTCTATCTGCAGACCACCGGCGGCGGACAGCGCAAATGCCTGAAGCCCGGCGAAAAGCCCGAGGCGGTGTTCGCGCTCGCGGAAGGCGAGAAGGCCCTCGCGGCGTATGCGTACTGCAACCTGCACGGCCTCTGGAAGGCGGAAGCGTAAACAATCATCCCCCAGTCTCAAAAAGACCGTTGATTTGAAATCGGCGGTCTTTTTTGATGGAAACGCTTGACAGGAGAGAGGGAATATAATACTATTACAATTATTATAACACTGTTATAATGATTGCGTTTCTACGACCCCGGATCAACAGAGAGGGAACGACGATGAGCAAAACCAGCGAGGGAAAACTATTCCAAACCGGAGCCGTCGGGCTGGCGGCAATTCTCCTGTATGCCATAGCGACCATGATCCTGCTGCCAATCCTCGGCGCACAGCCGGAAACGGCGGAGGACTGCCTGGAAATGCTGCACACCCACAGGATCGTCGGGTTGATCCGGCTGGATCTGCTAACCGTTCTCATCATGCCGGTGTTTTATCCGGTGTATTTCGCCGTGTACCATGCGATGCGGGAGGTTGCCGCGCCGTTTCCGCTGTTCTGGCTGCTGCTGCTGTTCGCCGGCGTCACGCTTTTTCTGGCGACGCCGTCCGCCCTGCCGCTCAGCTCGCTGAGCGATCAGTACTACGCGGCAGAAACGGAACAGGCCAGGGCGGGGATTGCCGCCGCGGCTAAGGCCATCCTCTCAAGTGACATGTGGCATATGACGGGCGCGGTGACGGGCTCGCTGCTCACGCAGATCGCGGGCATCGGCCTGAGCGTGCTGATGATGCGCTCTCCCGTATTCGGGAAAAGGTTGGGGCTGCTGGGAGTGATCACGCACAGTTTGGATCTGGCGCATTTCATCGCCTATATACTGGCGATGGAAACTCTCAGCACCGTGCTCATCGGCATAGCGGGCGTGCTGTACCTGCCGCTGTACGGCTGGATGGCCGTCCGGCTGCGCAGGGCGGGGGAGGCGGCGTGATGAAAAAGATCCTGTGGATTCTGATCATTCTCGCGGCTGCTGCCGCCGTATGGTATATCTGCGCCATGGTGCAGAAATCAAGGAAATTGAACGCCTTTCTGGAATCCTTTCAACTGAACGAGGCGGAGCTCTCCGCGGTTGCGGACGGCGCCTATACGGGGGAAGCGGACGCCGGGCTGATCCGGGTTCGGGCAGCGGTCACGGTGAAGGACGGCAAAATCGTAAACATCAGTCTGTTGCAGCATCAAAACGGGCAGGGCGATGCCGCCGGCGCGATCACAGACCGTATGGTGGAGGAGCAGAGGATCGGCGTGGACGCCGTATCGGGCGCGACGTATTCCAGCCGGGTGATTCAAAAGGCCGTGGAAAACGCCCTGCGCCGGGACGCGCCGTGAGCCGGAGGGGAGGGGCATCGTATGGATTCTGAAACGATCAGCAAAAAATCACAGCAGCTTCGGCTGTATTTCGCCAAAACGGCCCGGGATATGATTTTGCAGTCAGGCATGGAAGCCGTCTCCATCCGCGCCATTGCCAAACAGGCGGGCTATGCGTATGGGACGATCTACAATCATTTTGCCAATCTCGACGAGCTTCTGTGGCTGACCCGGGATCTGCTGATGGCCGATATCGGAGACTATATCGAACAAAAAGCGGACGGCGGGGCCGTGACCTGCAGCGCGGATGTCGCCGCGCTTTTCGGCGTGTACGCGGAATACTTTATCAAGCACCCGTCCGTGTACCGCTTTTTATATTTTTACCCGCTGTCCAGAAACGCCAAACACGCCCCCGGCTACATCGAAACGGACGCGTACCGGGAAAAGTTCAGCAAAACCTTTGCGTACCTGTCCGCCAGAATGGAGCCGCAGGATATCCAAAACGCGGTAAAAACCATTCTGTATTCCATTCACGGGCTGTTGACCCTGAGTATTTCAAAAAATGACGATCTTGGTATAGAGAACGTGCAGGATGAAATCGGGGAGATTGTGCGGTATCTGCTGGGCGGAAGCTGACCGGCTTTCTATTCGGCTTCTTCCTCCACGCCCACGAAGGTCTCGTACGCGTAGGTAAACTGCCGCCGCGCCAGCACGCCGATGTAGTTGTTCAGCCCGTTGTTGCAGCCGTTGGTCAGCATCACAAACCCGAACTGCGTTTCGGGCTCGAAATACACGTTGCACAGCACGCCGGCGATCGTCCCTTGATGGCCGTAGAAGGTGTGCCCGTCGATGAGCGATTCCACGCGCTGGAGTAACAGCCCGTAGGGGCTGTCGCCCGTTACGCTTTTATTCAGCGTTGCCTGATCCTCGCGCATTTCCCTGGCGCTTTCGGGCGTCAGCAGCTGCACGCCGTCCACCGATCCGTCGCCGCACAGCGCGATGGCGAGCTTTGCCAGGTCTTTGGCGCGGATCCACAGGCTGCCCACGGTGGTGCCGTAGTGGGTTTCGGGAGCGGCAAAATCCTCATACCCGTCCC
>Ga0116164_10001144_pt1 | contig 20436 bp, 16 predicted proteins | sample AD_UKC109_MetaG_FD_89888 | JGI IMG/M metagenome (GOLD analysis project Ga0116164, IMG submission 89888) | Active sludge microbial communities of municipal wastewater-treating anaerobic digesters from Hong Kong - AD_UKC109_MetaG | ecosystem: Engineered > Bioreactor > Anaerobic > Digestate... | reverse complement strand
GCCCACTGCCATCACATGAGGGCCGCGGCGGGGGCGGTGAGGCGCTCGGCGGCCCCGATGTGATGGCGACGGCGTGCACGCTGGGGCTTATGTCCCTTTTCTGCCATCAGATGGGGGCCACAGCGGAGCCGAGGGTGCGACCGGTGGCCCCCATGTGATGGCGAGGCTGGACCGAACCCCGTGCATCACGGTCGCTGGCCGATGCGCCCGACCAGCGGCCAAGTAGGCTGTGTGCCCGTGAACGAAATCGTGATCGGGTTGTCCAAGTCGGCGCGGGCGGGGTACTCGTTCGACGACGTCGCCGTGGCTCCACATCGGCGCACTCGAGACCCTGAAGCCGTCGACATCAACTGGCAGATCGATGCCTACGCCTTCGAGATGCCGATCGTGGCCGCTCCGATGGACTCCATCGTGTCACCGGCAACGGCGATCACGATGGGGAAGGCCGGTGGTCTTGCGGTGCTCAACCTCGAGGGGTTGTGGACCCGGTACGACGACCCGTCGTCCGCCTTGGAGCAGATCCGGTCGGTGCCACGCCATGAGGCGGTCCCGTTGTTGCAGCGCTTGTACGCCGAGCCGATCAAACCTGAGCTGATCGCGGCCCGCGTCCAGCAGATGCGGGAGGCGCACATCACCGTCGCCGCCGCCCTGTCACCGCAGAAGACCCACGACTTCATCCAGGACGTCGTAGCGGCTGGCGTGGACATGTTCGTCATCCGCGGCACCACCGTCAGCGCCGAACACGTGAGTGCCCAATTGGAGCCGTTGAATCTCAAGCAGTTCATCTACGAACTGGACGTCCCGGTCCTGGTCGGGGGGGTCGCCACGTACCAGTCCGCCCTGCATCTCATGCGTGCTGGCGCGGCAGGGGTGCTGGTCGGGTTCGGCGGCGGCGCGAGCCATACGACTGCCGATGTGCTGGGAGTCCGGGTTCCCATGGCAACCGCGGTGGCAGACGTGGCCGCAGCCCGCCGCGACTACCTCGATGAGTCGGGCGGGCGGTACGTGCACGTGATCGCCGATGGCGCGATGGGACGCAGCGGCGACATCGTCAAGGCGATGGCCTGCGGTGCCGATGCGGCCATGGTCGGTTCTCCACTGGCGCGTGCGCAGGAGGCGCCGGGCGCCGGCAGGCACTGGGGAATGGAGGCGACCCACGCTGAACTGCCCCGCGGGGAACTGGTCGAATTCGACACGGTCGGGACCTGGGACGAGATCCTGTTCGGTCCCTCGCATGTCAGCAACGGCACCATGAACCTGGTCGGCGCACTGCGGCGTTCCGTTGCGCAGTGCGGATTTTCCGATCTCAAGAGTTTCCAACGCGTCGAGATGGTGCGCAGTCACTGAGTGATTCGGCGTGCCTGAGCCAGGCTGGTGCGAGGCGCTCGCAGCGGTTCAGGCTCGACGGCCGTAGCCACCCAGCGGTGCACTGCGCCCACGCCAGTAGTCGCCGTAGACGAACACACGGTCACGGATCTTGAGCCGCTTGAACAACCAGTCCTGCTGCCTCGGCCAGGTGCGCACGCACCCGTGGGACTGCGGACGTGTCCGGACTGGTTTGCGGACACCATGGAAGGCGATTCCGCGGTCGAAGTACACCGGCCGATACAGCCCGGGTCGGCCGTCGGGCTCCGGGAACAAGGTGCTGCGCTGCCAAGCATTGACCTTGTAGTAGACCCGCTTGAAGCCGGTCCGGGTCTTGTGGAATCCGTTGTCCTTACCGGTGCTGACTGGCAGCACTCGCAGCACAACCCCCCTGTTGTTCGTCACGTAGGTCGCTTGGCAGGTGAGACTCACCAGGGCTTTGACTCCCCAGAGTTTCTTCGGCAGCAGCGGCAGTTCGCTGGATGCGGAGACTCGGGCGGCGAGCTTCGCGGAGGCCGGTTTGCGGGTGGCGCGAAGGCCGTTGAGATCCCGGTATGTGCACAGCGCCCGGCGGGTCGTGGCCTTGATGCGCCCATCCACCTTTCCGGTCGGCAGCCCCAGTGCGGCCAATGATGTTTCCAAGGCGAGGCTCGGCGAGGTCGTCTGCGTGGGCAGCGGGACGGGGTCCGGCGGTGGTGGTGGTTCCGTAGCCGGAGAGCTGCTGGTGGGTTCGGGGCTCGGAGAGCTGCTGGTGGGTTCCGCAGTCGGCGAGCTGCTGGTGGGATCCGGAGTCGCGGAGGTCGTCGTCGTAGTGCTGGCGGAGGCCTCGGACGGCGAGGCGCTGGACGGGGTCGTATTCACGGCGGCGAGGGCGAGGGGGCTCACCAAGGCAGCGGCGGTGAGCCAACGGGCGGCGGGGAGCACCGACCCAGGGTAACCCGAGCCCTCAGGTGACCCGCTGGCCCGAAGGACGCCTTCCGATAATCGGTCAATATTGCGGAGGTCGTGTCACTTCGGACAGGCCTTGGTGCCACATCGGCTCCTTATCTCACAGCCAGAGGGGCGAGAGCCAGCCGCGTCACCACAGCGACGACGCCTGTTTACCCCTTTCCGGGGTCGCTACGGCGCGTACCGGTTTACGCTGTGGAATATGACGATCGCTGCCGAAAGGCTCCCCGCGCAGGTCGCCGGAATCGACGTGAACAGCCTGATCACACAGGTGGTCGCCTCGGCTCGAGCTGACAAACTCACCTCGGTCTCCCCGTTCACGCTGGAACCGCTGGCCGAGATCCCCATGAGCACCACCGAAGACGTCGAAATGGCCTTCGAAACCGCCCGTCGTGCCCAGAAACGGTGGGCGCAGTGGACACCCAAGGAACGCGCCCGCATCATCTTGCGGTTCCACGACATCATCGCCGAACACCGCTCAACCACGCTGGACCTGATCCAGATCGAGAACGGCAAAGCCCGCGCGCACGCCTCCGAAGAGTTCCTCGACGTCCTGCTCACAGCGCGGCACTACGGGCAAGTGGCCCCGAAGAAGTTGGCCACGCGCAAGCACCGTGGAGTGCTGCCCCTGCTTACGTCTGTCAGCGAGATCCGCCAGCCCAAGGGTGTCGTCGGCGTGATCGCTCCGTGGAACTATCCCTTGACGCTGGCCGTATCCGATGCGATCCCGGCGTTGCTGGCCGGCAACGGCATCGTGCTCAAACCCGACTCCCAGACCGTGCTCACCGCGTTGTGGGCGGTCCGGCTGCTGCGCGAAGCCGGGTTGCCGGAGGGTCTGTTCCAGGTCGTCGTAGGCCCCGGAACCACCATCGGCCCCGCCATCGTAGACAACGCCGACTACTTGATGTTCACCGGATCGACCGCGGTCGGACGGCAGTTGGCCGAACAGTGCGGAAAGCGGCTGATCGGCTGCTCCATGGAACTCGGCGGTAAGAACGCCATGCTCGTGCTGGCCGACGCCAACCTGGACAAAGCGGCTGAGATCGCGGTCCGCGCCTGCTTCAGCAACTCCGGGCAGTTGTGCATCTCGATGGAGCGGATGTACATCAACGAGAAGATCTATGACGCCTTCGTGGAGAAGTTCGTGGCCCGGGTCCGGGCGATGCGCGTGCACGCGGAGGTCGGCTGGGGCGCGGACATGGGCTCGCTGATCAGCCAGAAGCAGTTCGACACCGTCGCCGAACACGTCAATGACGCTGTGGCCAAAGGGGCGACGGCACTGGTCGGCGGCAAGGCCCGACCGGACATCGGGCCGCTGTTCTTCGAGCCCACGGTGCTCGAAGGGGTGACCCGTGACATGACCGCCTGCATCACCGAGACGTTCGGGCCGGTGGTCAGTCTGTACAAGGTGCAGAACGACGAAGAAGCCATCGACCGGGCCAACGACACCGAGTACGGTCTCAACGCGTCGGTCCTGACCCGCAACACCCAGCACGGGCGCAAGGTGGCCGCGAGGCTCAAGGCCGGGACGGTCAACGTCAACGAAGGATACGGCTCGGCGTGGGGCACAACGTCTGCGCCCATGGGTGGGATGGGGGCGTCGGGGATCGGCCGACGGCACGGTACCGAGGGCCTGCACAAGTACACCGAGTCACAGACCGTGGCCGTGCAACGACTGGTCCACTTGGGACCGCAGTTCGGGATGAATGATGAGCAGTGGGGTCACTTCATGGCCGCATCGCTACGTCTGATGAAGAAGATGGGAATGTCCTGATGCAACAGTTCGACTACGACGTCGCGATCATCGGATCCGGCTTCGGCGGATCGGTTTCGGCCCTTCGGCTCACGGAGAAGGGCTATCGAGTGCTGGTCATCGAAGCCGGACGCCGGTTCGAGGACGAGGACCTGCCCAAAACCTCTTGGCGGACCAACCGCTTCCTGTGGGCCCCGGCGTTGGGCTGCTACGGCATTCAGCGCATCCACGTGCTGCCCGACGCGATCATTCTGGCCGGTGCTGGCGTGGGCGGAGGTTCGCTGGTCTACGCGAACACGCTGTACGTACCGCCGGAGCCGTTCTTCAAGGACAAGCAGTGGGGCCACATCACCGACTGGGAGGCTGAACTCGCGCCGTACTACGACCAGGCTCAGCGCATGCTCGGGGTGGTCCAGAACCCGACGATGACGCCGGCCGACGTCGAACTGAAGGCGGTCGCCGAACAGATGGGCGTGGGTGACACGTTCCGGATGACCCCGGTCGGCGTTTACTTCGGCGACGGCCCCGGGATCACCAAGGAGGATCCCTACTTCGGCGGCCGTGGCCCCGCGCGTACCGGGTGCAAGGAGTGTGGCGAGTGCATGACGGGATGCCGCCACAACGCAAAGAACACCCTGGTGAAGAACTACCTCGCTTTGGCCGAGAGTGCCGGGGCCGAGGTGCAACCGATGACGACGGTGACCGGCTTCGAGCAGTTCGGCGAGGGATACGCCATCGACGTCAAGCGCACCGATGCCCCGCGCAAGGGCCGCCGGCGGATCTACGCCAAGCAGGTCATCATGGCCGCCGGCGCGTACAACACCCAGCGGATTCTGCACCAGATGAAGGACACTGGTCGGCTGCCGAACCTTTCGCCGACCCTGGGCAAGTTGTCGCGGTCGAACTCCGAGTCGTTGCTCGGTGCCATCACCGACGATCGCAGCCGCGACTACACCCAAGGCGTGGCGATCACGTCCAGCTTCTTCCCCGAGCCCCACACCCACATCGAACCGTGTCGTTACGGCAAGGGATCCAACGTGATGGGCGCACTGGCCACAGTGCTGACCGACGAGGTCGACGGCGAGCCGCGCTGGCGCACATGGTTGCGGGAAGTCATCAAGCATCGCTCGGAGTTCCTGCAGTTCGTGGACCTGCGTGGCTGGTCCGAGCGCAGCATCATCTTGCTGGTCATGCAGTCGGTGGACAACTCGCTGACGGTCAGCGGCAAGCGAGGCCGGTTCGGTCGTTGGCGGTTGACGTCCAAGCAGGGCGAGGGCGAGCCGAACCCGACCTGGATTCCGGCCGGCAACGAGGCCGCGAAGCTGCTCAGTCAGCGCATCGGGGGTCTGCCCGGTGGGAACTACGGCGACCTGATCAAGGCCCCCATGACCGCACACTTCGTGGGCGGGTGCGCGATCGGCGACTCCGACCAGACCGGTGTGATCGACGCGTATCACCGGGTCTACGGCCACCCGGGACTGCACGTGGTCGACGGTGCGGCGATCAGCGCCAACCTCGGTGTGAACCCGTCGCTGACGATCACCGCGCAGGCTGAGCGCGCGATGGCCATGTGGCCGAACAAGGGTGAAACCGATATCCGCCCGGCAGTGGGTCAGGCGTATCAGCGGATCGCTCCGGTCGTGCCCAAGGAGCCGGTGGTCCCGGACTTCGCCCCAGGGGCGTTGCGGTTGCCGATCGTCGGAGTTTCTTAGGGGGATCGGCAGCAGCAGAAGATCCCGCCTTGACCTGAGAAGGGTGCATCGCGATCGGCTCGCGGACCGCGGCTAGAACTTGATCAGCAGTTGTCGGTCCGTGTTGGACAATCCGCCGGCACGTTGTGGTGAGGCTCCGTCGCGGGTCGGGTTCGCACCGATAGGGAGTAGCCCGTTGGTTGCCCAGTGGCCTCGATATTGCGGGCCATCGGGCAACGACGGGGCCATCGCGCAACGACCGGGCCGTTTCGCACGACTACCGGGTGGGGTTCGCGCCGATAGGGAGTAGCCCGTTGGTTGCCCAGTGGCCTCGATATTGCGGGCCAACGGGCAACTACGGGGCCATCGCGCAACTACCGGGCCGTTTCGCACTCAGCCGACAGGTGGCCCCAGCGGGCGGTCAGTGACACGTTTCGCACCCAGGCGCGGAGAGCACCTTCTTCGCGGCAAGCACTCCAGTAGCGTTCGCGCATGGGCTCACAGGCGACGCGGTCACTGGTGCCGAGGTTCCTGGGGGTGCTCGGCTCACCGATCGAGGGCCGGGTCGTCATCGGTCCGAACTGGTTCGCATCGGTCATGGGTACCGGAATCGTGGCAGTGGCCGGTGCGACGTTGCCGATCGGTGTTCCCGGGGCGCTGACCACGGCGGCGTGGCTGCTGGCAACGGTGATCCTGCTCGGCCTGCTGATCCTCATGCCCTTGAACTGGATCCGCGAGTCCGGAACCCTGCGGGCCATCGCTGACGATCCCGTGGCGATCCAGTTCTTCGGTGCCCCACCGATGGCCCTGATGACAGTCGGCACGGCGACTCTGTTGGTCGGCGAGCGTCATATCGGCGCCACCGCAGCCCTGTCGATCGACGCGATTCTGTGGACTGTGGGAACGGTCCTGGGGCTGGTGACGGCTGTTGCGGTGCCGTACCGGTTGTTCACGCGGCTCGAGGTACGCCACGACGCGGCCTTCGGCGGCTGGCTCATGCCCGTCGTCCCGCCCATGGTCTCGGCCTCAGCAGGTGCTTTGCTCGTGCAGCACGTACCCGCAGGTCAGTGGCGACAGACCATGTTGTTCGCCTGCTACTCGATGTTCGGAATGAGTCTGGTGGCCTCTTTGATCATCATCACGCTCATCTGGAGCAGGCTGGCCCACTTCGGTTCGTCGGGGTCGGCTCGGGTGCCGACACTGTGGGTGGTGCTCGGGCCGGTGGGGCAGTCCATCACGGCCGCCGGTGCGCTGGGCACTGCGTCCCTGGTCGCACTGGATCCGCCGCTGTCCACCGGTCTGGATGTCTTCGCCGTCGCCTTCGGGGTGCCCATGTGGGGTTTCATGCTGCTGTGGATGCCGATGGCAGCTGCGCTGACACGCAGGGCCGCCAAGCGCAAGATGGGATTCGCCCTGACGTGGTGGTCGTTCACCTTCCCCGTCGGGACCTGCGTGACGGGGACCAGTCAGTTGGCTGTCCATACCGACCTGGTGATGTTTCGATGGGCAGCCGTGCTTTTGTACGGGGGTTTGCTGTTGGCCTGGATCACGGTCGGAGTGCGTACGTTGCGGCAATCGTTGGATGGCAATCTGCTCACACCCCCAGTCGTAAGTTTGCAGGCGGCGGCACAGAAAGGTTGAGGCGGGCGAGGGCGCCGAATCTCGCCACTGGCTCAACCTAGACTTGCGGCATGGCCACTTTGCCCCGTCCGGTTCTGGTCGTCGACTTCGGCGCGCAGTACGCACAACTGATCGCGCGTCGGGTCCGCGAGGCGCATCTGTACTCCGAAGTGGTTCCGCACACGCTCACCGCCGAACAGATCCTGGCCAAGCGGCCACTGGCCATCATCCTCTCGGGTGGCCCCTCGAGTGTGTACGTCGACGACGCCCCGGCTTTTGACGAGGCGATCCTGCACGCGGAGGTCCCCGTGTTCGGCATCTGCTACGGATTCCAGGTCATGGCTGCGGCCCTCGGTGGACAGGTCGACCAGACCGGCCTGCGAGAGTACGGGCGGACTGTTGTGCGGACCACCGAGTCGGTGTTGTTCGCCGGACAGCCCGCAGAGCAGTCGGTGTGGATGTCGCACGGCGACGCCGTGGTGCGGGCGCCGGACGGCTGCGATGTCGTGGCGACCACCGCCGCCACCCCGGTCGCGGCCTTCGTGCACCAGTCGCGACCACTGGCCGGTGTCCAATTCCACCCCGAGGTCGCCCACACCGACTACGGTCAGGCCATCCTGCAGCGCTTCCTGTACGACGTGGCCGGGCTGACGGCCAACTGGTCGACCGAGGGGGTCATCGACGCCGAGGTCAGCGCGGTCTCGCAGCAGATCGGGGCGGGACGGGCGATCTGCGGACTGTCCGGCGGGGTCGATTCGGCCGTGGCCGCGGCACTGGTTCAACGTGCGATCGGCGACCGGCTCACATGCGTGTTCGTCGACCACGGGTTGTTGCGGCAGGGTGAGGTCGAGCAGGTGGAGCGCGATTTCGTCGCTGCCACGGGTGCCCGTCTGGTGGTGGTGGACGCCCGTAAGCGGTTCCTCGACGCCCTGGCAGGGGTAACCGACCCCGAGCAGAAGCGCAAGATCATCGGCCGGGAGTTCATCCGGGTCTTCGAGGCCGCGGCCAACGAGGTGGTCGACGAGGTGGGTGGTGACGTGCGCTTTTTGGTCCAGGGCACGCTGTACCCGGACGTGGTCGAATCCGGCGGCGGAACCGGTACGGCCAACATCAAGAGCCACCACAACGTCGGCGGTCTGCCCGAGGACCTGGAGTTCGAACTCGTCGAGCCGTTACGCGATCTGTTCAAGGACGAGGTGCGGGCGGTGGGCACGGCACTGGGCCTGCCCGAGGAGATGGTCTGGCGCCATCCCTTCCCGGGCCCCGGCCTCGCGATCCGCATAGTGGGCGAGGTGACCGAGGAGAATCTGCAGACCCTGCGACTGGCCGACGCCATCGCACGGGCGGAACTCACCGCGGCCGGGCTGGACCGTTCGGTGTGGCAGTTCCCGGTGGTGCTGCTCGCCGGCGTCCGCAGTGTTGGGGTGCAGGGGGACGGCCGGACCTACGGCCACCCGGTCGTTCTGCGTCCGGTCAGCAGTGAGGATGCCATGACCGCAGACTGGTCCCGGCTGCCGCACGAGGTCATCGCCACCATCTCCACCCGCATCACCAACGAGGTGGCCGCGGTCAACCGCGTGGTCGTGGACGTGACGAGCAAGCCTCCGGGCACCATCGAGTGGGAGTAGGCGGGGGGTGCTGACGGCGCTCGCCACCTCAATTCCGGGGGGACTTTGGACGAATACGGTCAGTGGGAGACGTCATGCGTCCAAACTCCCGCCGGACCACTGCCGAGCCGCGCCTGGCTTGGACCACAGGACCTGCTGAGGCGTCGATCGCGGTGAATAGGACTCCTCGCGGCCACCTAGCGTGAGCAAGCATCACCAACCGTGACCGTTTCGTGACACTAATAGACGCCGACATGCGCGACACCCCGTCTTGGTTTTGGCAAGGTGCCACGGGTGTTAGTGCGACGCATTCTTCCCCTGCTTGCCGCCCTGACCGTGGTGATGGTGGCCGTGACGCCGACGTCCGCGGCTAAACGGATCAGCACGGTCCTGCCCCCTGAGCGTCCGTATCCGGCGGTGCTGGACGCGCCCATCGACTACGAGGGCATGACGACCTGCGATCCGGTGGCGCGCCCCGGCGCCATGATGCTGCGGCAGTTGTTGCTCGACACCTACGGGCAGGCGGTCATCGGCATCAGCCGGGCGTGCGACCAGGACAGCATCTCCGAACACAAGGAGGGCCGGGCGGTCGACTGGATGGTCGACTGGAAGAACCCCCAGGAGCGAGCGGACGCGCAGGCCTTCGTCGACTGGGTGACGGCTCCAGGGCCCGACGGCACACCTGCGGCCAACGCCCGACGGTTGGGAATCATGTACATCGGGTGGGGCGACGAGATGTGGCGCGCGTATGACACGGATCGTGGATGGACCGAACTCAAAGGCTGCTACTCGCTGCAAGGTTCGGGCAGCGACACGTTCTGCCATCGCGACCACGTTCACTTCTCGATGACGTGGGACGGTGCTGCCGGTCGTACCTCGTACTGGGACAACACCCCGGTGCTCGACCAGCCTTGCGCGACCAAGCGGGCGAGCGGCTCATCGCGCTCCCTCAAGGCGTCCGCCGCGTTCATCCCCGTGAAACCGGTCCGGGTGGTCGACTCCCGCAAGAAGGGGGAGCAGGGGTGTTACCTGCAGCAACGCCGGTGGTCCGGTGACGATCGCAGCACAGCCGTGCGGGTCAGCGGACGCAAGGGCATCCCGACATCGGGGGTGCAAGCGGTCGCCGTGCGCTTCACGGCGTACGCCTCCAATGCGCCAGGCTGGATCACCGCGTCGGGTTCTCCTGGCGCATCGGGTCCGAAAGCGGTGTCGCTGGCGATGGAGGGCTCTTCGGCCGGGACCGCGATCGTTCCGGTGTCCGACACCGGCCGGATCTGGATCGCCACGGTCGCCGGGCATGCCCGCATCGCCGTGGATGTCCTGGGTTACTTCGCGAGCAACACCACGGCGGCCGCGAAGACGCGCACCGGAACCTGGACTCCGGTACCCGCGACGGTGGCAGCCACGGTCGAGATCCCGGCGAAGGGTGCGCAGACCGTGGACCTCAAACAGACACCTGGGATCCCGTCAGTGGGTCTGACCGGCCTGTCGCTGACCCTGAACACGAAGGGCTCGTCCGCGGGGCACGTACGGGTGACACCACCGGGAGGCAAGACCCGCGCTGATGCGGTGACGGTTGCGGCGAAAGGAACCCGTTCGGCCGCTGTTTTTGCAGCCAGCGCGGACGGAAGCGTGACGCTGCGCAACACCGCCAAGGCTCCCACCCGCGTGAAACTGCTGGTCACCGGTGGAATCACTGAACCCTCCGACGAGGGCAAGCGACTGCGGGCCACGTCAGCGGACCTGGGAACCGTGCGCACCGGCGGCGGCAAGACCCGCGCCATCGACGTGTCTGGCAAGGTTCCGGCGAGTGCCGAGTCCGTTGTCCTGGCGATCACCACCAAGGGCGCGAAGAAGGCCGGTGGGATCAAGGTCTGGGGAGCCGGGGAGCGTCCCACTGCGCGCAGCCTCGACGTTCGTCCCGGCAGGTCCAACACGGACCTGGCGGTGGTCGACCTCGGGTCGCAGCGCCAGGTGAACGTCGCCGGCAATGCGGCCAAGGGATCCGCCTCGGTCCGAATGGTGGCGGTCATCAAGTAGGCGTCGCCGCAACCTAGACTCGGGGTCAGTGGACGACTTACTCTCTGATCTCAACCCTCAGCAAGCAGCAGCAGTCACGCATCGTGGCGGCCCCATCCTTGTGGTGGCGGGCGCTGGTTCGGGCAAGACCCGGGTGCTGACCCGACGCATCGGGCATTTGCTGGCCACCGGCCAAGCCGTGCCTTCGGAGATCCTGGCCATCACCTTCACCAACAAGGCCGCGACCGAGATGAAGGAACGGGTCACCGCCGCCGTCGGTCCGGTCGGGCAACGGATGTGGGTGTCGACCTTCCACAGTGCCTGTGTGCGCATCCTGCGCAGGCAGGCCCACCACCTGGGGTTCCCGAGTTCCTTTTCCATCTACGACACCGACGACAGCCGTCGTCTGATCACGAACATCGGTAAGGATCTGGATCTGGATCCGCGCAAGTACCGTCCGCGCGGGCTGGCCCACCAGATCTCCGCGCTGAAGAACGAACTGATCGACCACGAGGCATTCGCTCCTACTGCCCAGACGGAGTCGCAGGAAGTTCTGGCCCAGGTGTACCGGCTGTACACCGAGCGCCTGCAGCGGGCCGGTGCGATGGATTTCGACGACCTCATCGGCAACACGGTGGCCGTCCTGAGCCTGTTCGACAGTGTCGCGGCCTACTACCACCGGCTGTTCGCGCACATTCTGATCGACGAGTACCAGGACACCAACCGTGCACAGTACGAACTGGTGCGACGGATGGTCGGTGACGGAGCCGAAGGCCTGGATCCCGCAGAGCTATGCGTCGTGGGCGACTCCGACCAGTCGATCTATGCCTTCCGCGGCGCCGACGTGCGCAATATCGAGGAGTTCGAGAAGGACTTCCCAGGTGCCGAGGTGGTACTGCTCGAACAGAACTACCGCTCCACCCAGACGATCCTGTCGGCGGCCAATGCGCTGATCTCGCACAACACCGGTCGCCGCGACAAGCGGCTTTGGACCGATGCCGGCGATGGTGAACAGATCGTGGGATACGTCGCTGATGACGACCGCGACGAGGCGGCTTTCGTGGTCAACGAAATCCAGCGGCTGACCTCAGAGGGTCTGGACGCCGGCGAGATCGCCATCTTCTACCGGACCCACGCCCAGTCCCGGCCGCTGGAAGAGGTCCTGCTGCGTTCGGGATTGAAGTACCGCATCGTGGGCAACGTGCGCTTCTACGAACGCCGCGAAGTGCGCGACGCACTGGCGTACCTGCGCGCGGTATCCAATCCCGAGGATGACGTCGCGGTGACCCGCATCCTGAATGTGCCCAAGCGCGGCCTCGGTGATCGGACCGTCGAGCAGGTGGCCGCTTTCGCCGCTCGTGAGCAGATCACCTTCGAGGCCGCCTTGCGCCGTGCATCGGAGACCGGCATCGGGCCCCGCGCGGAGACCCGGATCGGGGCGTTCCTGGCCTTGCTCGATGAACTGCGGATGCTGCTGGATTCTGGAGCCGATCCCGAGGAGATGGTCGAGGCGGTGCTGGAGCAGTCCGGCCTGGTCGGGGAGTTGCAGGCCTCGAACGACCCCCAGGACGAGTCGCGGTTGGAGAACCTCGCTCAACTGGCCTCGGTGGCCGGGGAGTTCATGAACGACAACGCCGACGGCACCCTCGCGGACTTCCTGGAGCGGGTTGCGCTGGTGGCCGAGGCCGACGAGTTGCCCGATCACGAGGGCGGGCTGGTCACTCTCATGACACTTCACACGGCCAAGGGCCTGGAGTTCGACGCGGTGTTCCTCACCGGCCTGGAAGAATCCGTCTTCCCGCATGCACGGTCGCTGGACGACCCGGTCGAGTTGCAGGAAGAACGCCGACTGGCGTACGTCGGTGTCACCCGCGCGCGCAAGCAGCTGTACATCAGCCGCGCGGCGATGCGCATGCAATTCGGCACCCCTTCCAGCAACCCCCCGAGCCGCTTCCTGGAAGAGCTTCCCGACTCCTTGATCCACTGGAAGCGCACGGGCAGGGATTTGTCGCGGCGGGTGAGTGCCGGTGGCAGAGGCGCGGCGCCGGCATTGGCGCAAGCTGCCGGATCGGCTCGGCGGACGGCCGGCCCGATCGTCGATCTCACTGCCGGGGACAACGTCCTGCACCCCAAGTTCGGCTTGGGCACCGTGGTCTCGACCGCCGGTGAGGCGGACAAGGCCGAGGCTCATATCGACTTCGGCAGTGAGGGTGTGAAGCGGCTGCTGCTGCGCTATGCGCCGGTGGAGAAGTTGTAGCGCCAAACGGCGCCGTCCTTGGGATTCGGGGATGCTGTTCGGAGTGCTGTGCGTGGTAGCCGTTGGAGTTCGGTACGGGGGTTGGAGTTGGGTACGGAGGTTGGACAAGCAGCGGCCGTGTAACTCCAACGTGTGTGCGGTTGTCCAACCTGTGTGCGTTTGTCCAACGCGTGTGTGTCCGCCTGGTGTCCGGGCACGGCCGGCGGTAGCCCGGTGCAGCCGCACAAATGCCGAGGATGTCTGACTGACACGGCCTCAATCGTGGGCCAGCCCACAAGCGAGTGTGTTAGGTCACGTCCCGTATGTACCTTTTGAGTGAAATGCGAAGTTTGAGGCCCGAATATCTTGAGCATGACTTGAGGCATGAAGAGACTTTCCCCGATCCTCGGCCTCGCAGTTGCCGCCAGCGTGATCGTGCCGGCATCAACTCCTGCGATGGCCGCTGACGACCATCGCCACTCGGCTGCATCATCCGCGGTTTTCAGCAAGTTGCCGACCAGCAACTACCGTCTCTCGGCCAAGTTCGGACAGCGGGGTTCCTACTGGTCCTCCGGACGGCACACGGGCCTGGACTTCGCCGCTCCCCGCGGAACCAAGGTCAAGGCCGTGGCCGACGGCAAGGTGGTCTTCTCGGGGTGGGCCGGGGCCTACGGCAAGGCAGTCATCGTCAAGCACAAGGGCGGCAAGCGCAGCCTGTACGCGCACATGAGTAAGCGCAAGGTCGGCAAGGGCCGCCACGTCCAGGCAGGTCAGAAGATCGGTCGCGTGGGAGGCACCGGCAACGTGACCGGCCCACACCTGCACTTCGAGGTCCGCACCAAGAATGGCAAGAAGGTCGACCCCCGCCAGCACCTGCGCGGCGAGTGATTCGGCCCCGAAAGGACATCCCATGAAAGCATCTCGTGCAAATGTGCTGCAGGCCGCAGGCCTGGCAGTTGTGGCGTCGAGCCTGCTGTTGGGGGCAGAGGTCACACAGGCTTCCGGCGCCGATGAGGCCGCCGAAGCACTGTCTGCGGGTTCCGCCGAGTCCGCGCTGATCGGCCAACCCGTTTCCCCCGACGCGATGGCCGAAGCAGCCACGGCGGCTCGACGTCAGGTCGTTCAGCGTCAAAAACGGGCGCGGGCGCTTGCCCAGAGGTCCAGCGGCGACATGCTCACCCCCACCCGTAACTACACCTATTCCGCAGTCTTCGGTCAGCCCGGCGGATGGTCTTCGGGCCACCACACCGGTCTCGACTTCGCGACGGCTACCGGCACCCCTGTGCTCAGTGCATTGGCCGGGGAAGTCGTCCAGGCCGGGTGGGACGGCGCCTACGGCAACCGGATCATCGTGCGCCATGACAACGGCGTGAAGACGATGTACGCCCACCTGAGCAGCACGTCGGTGAACGTCGGCGACAAGGTCACTCGGGGTCAGCGGATCGGAGCCGTGGGGACCACGGGCAACTCCAGTGGCCCGCACTTGCACTTCGAGGTGATCAAGAAGGGGACCCAGCGCGATCCCAAGGCATTCCTCTAGCCCTTGTTCTCCCACGCCAACGCTCGGGCGAGTTCTCCTACGTCCAGCGACCAAAATGCAGCGGCCGCAGTAGTTGCGGCATCGGCTCGCCGCCGACCGAGGCCGCACGCTCGTGAGTGCCGCGGGCGGCATTGCATCTCAGTTGAACGCGACTATCCCCAAATTTCGAGGAAGTCATCGTCGAGGGACGAACTGGCCCACATGAATAGACAAAGCCAGCATCCGTCACCGAATCGGCGGTTTCCTAACTGGTCGCCGCCGGTCGCTGCGGCTGAGTCTTGGTCGATGGCGCCGGTGTTTTGGCCCGGCTGCTGCCGATCGAGGTGGTTCCCCGAACCAGGGTCGAGCCGTCGACATCGAGTTGCGCCAGAGTGGTGCAGATTTCGTGCACCACGCGCCCGTCCACCGGGAAGGACATGTGCCCCACACCGCGGACGAAAACGTTGCGCGCATTGAGATCGGGATGCACGATCCGGGCGTTGCGCTTGGGGATGATCATTTGATCCAGGTCCGACCAGATCGCGACCATGCGCGTGCGGCAGTGCGCGGCCGGTGCGTCCAGTTCGCGGACGATCGGACTGTCCGGACGCATTTGTTTGACCACCGAATGCGGCACCAAGTAGGCGGGCAAGGTGCCCGAATGCGGCGAGCCCAGCGTGACCACGGTGTGCACGCGCTTGTCGCCACCCAGACACTGCACGTAGTAGCGGGCCACCACCCCGCCCATGGAATGGCCGATGACGTGCACGCGCTCGTAGCCGGTCTCGCGGCGGACTTTCTCCACCAGCGATTTCAGTCGCCGGGCAACGCGCGGAATGTCGTCGGACAGCGGGGAGTAGTTCAACGTGATCACCCGGCCGAAGCCGCGCCGGTTGAGGGCGCGACGCAGGAACGCGAAGACGGTGTGATTGTCAATGATCCCGTGGATCAGGATGATCGGGGTGCCCGCGGCCTCCACGTCGCCGATGATCAGCCCGCGCTGGATGGGGGGCAGTCCGTCGAGGTTGTGCCGTTCCTCTGCGTGCCGGTATTTGTCCTCGACCAGTCCGAACGGATACATCGCCACGTGGGTGGCCAGCCAGGCGGCTTCCTTGGCGACGCCGCGGAAGCCCGTCGGGTTCAGCAGCGACCGTTTGGCCGAGTCCCCGGTCGCCCTGGCTTTGTCAATACTGCGCCGCAACGCGCTCTGCTCGTGCTCGTCGGCGGATTCGGGCATAGATGGAACCTAGCCGATGGATCGGGGGTTTGTACCCCGGACATAGCGGAATTGCGGGGATATCGATGGTTGAGCAGCGATATCCGGGGGCTGGCCTGTACTCAGCGTTAGGAATCAGTTGCACAGTGCGAACTTCGGCGGTTGGAGGAGCTCACTGCGTTTGATGAGTAGCGCGTGGTGGGCGCGAGCCCGATCGCAACCCGCTGCGTGTGACCCGATCGCGTAAGTCCCGGGCTCTGCGCCACAAAACACCGCACCCGAATCGCCAGCCCGCCCGGCGTAGACTCGATGGCGTGTCACCTCCTATCCGTGTGGTCATCGCCAAGGCCGGGCTGGACGGCCATGACCGGGGGGCGAAGATCATCGCCCGTGCTCTGCGCGACGGCGGGGTCGAGGTCATCTACACCGGCCTGCATCAGACACCGGAGATGATCGTCAACGCCGCGATCCAGGAGGACGTCGACGCGATCGGCCTGTCGATCCTGTCCGGCGCGCACATGACCTTGTTCAAGGCGGTCATCGACGAACTGGCAGCACGCGACGCCAGCGACATCGTGGTGTTCGGCGGCGGGATCGTGCCTGAGGAAGATCTGCAGCCGTTGGCGGACATGGGGGTGGCGCAGGTGTTCACTCCCGGTACGTCGACCGAGGACGTCTTGTCGTGGGTCAGGCAGAACCTCGGTAGCGCTCCGGTCGTCTGACCCCGTTATCCGATCTGTCGTACCCACGCAGTAGCGTCACACTCAGGGCCGTCGAGTGATGAGGTGGTGCAGTGGATCTTTACGAGTACCAGGCGAAGGAACTGTTCGCGAAGCACGGGGTTCCCACCCAGTCGGGTGAGATCGTCACCGATGCGAGTCAAGCGGCTGCCGCAGCCGATCGAATCGGCGGGCTGGTCGTCGTCAAGGCGCAGGTCAAGACCGGCGGCCGTGGCAAGGCCGGGGGCGTGAAGCTCGCCGAGAACCCCGCAGACGCCGAGGAGAAGGCCCGGGCCATCCTCGGACTGGACATCAAGGGTCATGTCGTCGACAAGGTGCTGATCACCGGCGCCGCTGACATCGCCGAGGAGTACTACGTCTCCTTCCTGCTCGATCGTGCGAACCGCAACTTCCTGGCCATGGCCAGTGTCGAGGGCGGCGTCGAGATCGAAGAGGTGGCGGTTTCCAACCCCGAAGCGCTGGCCAAGGTCGCGATCGACCCGATCGAGGGCGTCGATGCGGCCAAGGCGGCCGAGATCGTGGCCCAGGCCAAGTTCCCCGCGGACGTCGCGGACCAGGTCGCCGATGTGCTCGTCAAACTGTGGGACGTGTTCGTCAAAGAGGACGCGACACTGGTCGAGGTCAACCCACTGGTCAAAACCCCGGATGGACAGATCCTTGCCCTCGACGGCAAGGTCACCCTCGATGACAATGCCGACTTCCGACACCCCGACCATGAGGCGCTGGTCGACATCGCCGCAACTGATCCGCTCGAGGTCAAGGCGAAGGAGAAGGGCCTCAACTACGTGAAGTTGTCCGGCGAAGTGGGCATCATCGGCAACGGTGCCGGACTGGTCATGAGCACCCTGGACGTGGTGGCGTACGCCGGCGAGGAACACGGTGGCGTCAAGCCCGCCAACTTCTTGGACATCGGTGGCGGCGCGTCCGCGCAGGTGATGGCCGACGGGTTGGAGATCATCCTGGGCGACCCCGAGGTCAAGAGCGTGTTCGTCAACGTCTTCGGGGGCATCACCTCCTGCGACGCTGTCGCAAGTGGCATCGTGCAGGCAATGGGGATGCTCGCTGAGCGTGGCGACGCGGTGGACAAGCCCATCGTGTGCCGCCTCGATGGCAACAACGCCGCGGAGGGTCGCAGGATCCTCGACGAGGCCGAACACGATGTGATCGAACTTGTGGACACGATGGACGAAGCCGCCGCTCGGGTGGCCGAGTTGGCTGCGCGCTAGGGAGGACGAACAGACATGGCGATTTTCCTCGACGAAAACTCCCGCATCCTGGTTCAGGGGATCACCGGTTCCGAGGGTGGTAAGCACACCCGGCGGATGGTGGCAGGTGGATCCAACATCGTGGCCGGCCTCACCCCCGGCAAGGGCGGCCAGACCGTCGACGCGGACGGCACATCCATTCCCGTGTTCAACTCCGTGTCCGACGCCGTCGAGGCCACCGGCGCCAACGTGTCTGTGGTCTTCGTGCCGCCGAAGTTCACCAAGGGCGCGGTCATGGAGGTTGTCGACGCGCAGGTGCCACTGGCGGTCGTCATCACCGAGGGGGTCCCGGTGCACGACACCGCGAACTTCTTCACGTATGCCCAGAACGCCGGAACCACCCGCGTCATCGGGCCCAACTGCCCCGGTCTGATCAGCCCAGGCAAGTCCAACGCCGGCATCATCCCCGCGGACATCACCAAGGCGGGCCGGATCGGACTGGTGTCCAAGTCGGGAACGCTGACCTACCAGATGATGTTCGAGTGCCGTGACATCGGCTTCACGACCTGCGTCGGCATCGGCGGCGACCCCGTGATCGGCACCACGCACATCGATTGCTTGGCCGCGTTTGAAGAGGACCCCGACACCGAAGTGATCATCATGATCGGTGAGATCGGTGGCGACGCCGAGGAACGCGCGGCGGCCTTCATCAAGGACAACGTGAGCAAACCCGTGGTCGGATACGTCGCTGGTTTCACCGCCCCCGAGGGCAAAACCATGGGTCACGCCGGGGCGATCGTGTCCGGGTCGTCCGGTACCGCCGCCGCCAAGGCCGAGGCGCTCGAAGCCGCCGGTGTGAGGGTCGGCAAGACCCCGTCGGAGGCTGCGCGTCTGGCGCGGGAGATCGTCGCCGGGTTGTAGGGCTGCCCGGGTCAGTCCCAGTCGCCTGCCAGCGCTGTGTCTGCGGCGGCGATGCCGAGTTCGATCTGCGCGGAGAAGTACTCGTCGTCGAAGAACGTGTAGCTCAGTAGTTCCTGCTGTCCTGGTCCGGCGCCGACACCGCGCAGCAGCCGACCGAGGGCCAGGGAATCGCTCTCGCGCCACCAGTTGCGCCCCTTCGACCGGAGCACATCCGTGGCCAGCTGGGCCAAGGAGCCCGGCTTTGGTGAGATCTCGAGCAAGGCGACATGGTGATACTCACGACCCGATTCAGAAGTGGGCGTGACCCCCTGCGACAACCATCGATTGCGGGTGCGCAGAGCCTTCAGATCCTCGATGACCCGGTCGGCAAGGATGGAATGCAAGGTCATGGCTGCCGAATCCGCCAGGTCCGGTTTGTCACCTGGCAGGTGTGGGGTGCGGGCGGGGTAGCTGGTCGCGTGTGCTGCGATGACGACCAGATGGTCTGCGCCCAGCGCCACGGCCGGTCGTAGCGGGGCGTTGAGTCGCACCCCGCCGTCGACGTACCAGCCGGCGTAGTCCGCGGGCGATTGCACCTCGACGGCAGGAAAGGCGACCGGTATCGCCGCCGACGCCAGGACGTGCGCGGCCTCGATCGTCGTGGGGGCCACGCGGACCGCCCGGTCGGGGTCGGCCACTGCAGAGGCATCCAGGGTGGTGTCGAGGAAGACCACGGAATGGGTATGCGAGATGTGCCACCGGTCCATCGGATCCCCCGGTGTCGGGAGTTTGCCCGTTGCCGGTGGGATGCGAGTGGCAGCTACTCCCACGGCGTCCACCGCGCCGGATGCGACGTTGGCCGCGATCTGATCGGTGTCCAGCGACTCCTGGGCGGTGTGCGCCAGCGGTCTGGTGTCCAAGAGCGAATCCAGGCCGTTGCCCACGCCCAGCAGGGAGCCGGGCAGGATCCGCAATCCGTCGCGGATCAGAGACAGCGCGGGATGGGTGTACACATTCTTGCGGTCCATGCTGCGCCACAGGGCGAGCACTCGCTCAGCAGCCACCTCGGCCGGCAGATGTGCGTACGACCCCCACAGAGCAGCGTTGATGGCGCCGGCGGAGGTGCCCAGATAGATGCTCGGACGTAGGCCCTGGCGTTCGAGGGCCGGCGCGATCCGCGACAGGGCTCCGGCCTGGAAAGCGCCGCGGGCAGCCGCACCGGTGAGCACGATGGCTACGGTTGGTTGACTCATGATTCGACCGTACGTCGTGCGGATCTGCGGGGGCTGGTTTCCGCGGGGCTGGTCGTGGCGGTCCGGGGGACTTTGGTCGTATGTGGTCAGTGGCTGACGCGCTGTGTCCGAAGTCGCGGGGGCGGCGCGGGGTGGGCCGTGGGCATCGGGGACTTTGGTCGTATGTGGTCAGTGGCTGGCGTGCTGTGTCCGAAGTCGCGGGGGTGGCCGCGTCGAGGGGATCCCCGCAACGCCGCCCCCGCGACTTCGGACACAGCACGCCAGCCACTGACCCCACATACGACCAAAGTCCCCGATGGCCACGGCCCACCCCGCGCCGCCCCCGCGACTTGCGCCACGGCACGCCAGACAGTGCGCAAATACG
>Ga0116164_10001143_pt1 | contig 20445 bp, 2 predicted proteins | sample AD_UKC109_MetaG_FD_89888 | JGI IMG/M metagenome (GOLD analysis project Ga0116164, IMG submission 89888) | Active sludge microbial communities of municipal wastewater-treating anaerobic digesters from Hong Kong - AD_UKC109_MetaG | ecosystem: Engineered > Bioreactor > Anaerobic > Digestate... | reverse complement strand
CTCATTATAAGAACTAGCTTCTGTATAAGCGATATTATCTGTAATTAGAGTAGCTCCTGCATCTAAGGCTTTAATAGCTTCTTTAATAGTTCTATCTTGTTGCTGTTTTCTAAGAGTTTCATTTCCTCTTTTACCACCAATAGACACAAATATTACATCATTAGAAGAATAGTTACCAGAGTTTACTATATTAGATTTTATTACTTCAAATTCAATAGCTGCTGCACCGTCTTTAAATCTTTTTATTGCTTCAACTCCTTCGGCAGTCCATCCTTCTTTTTCCCAAGTATTTAAAAATTCAGGATTTCCTTTGGGGTGTATTGCAGTTATTCTTGTTAAAACTGTTTTAGTTGTTCCATCAGCAGATTTGCCAAACTGCTTTACAATATCTCCTACTTTAACATTGTACTTTTGCATTTCTCCAACACTTCTTGTTGTTCTGGTTCTTAAACCAGCTTCAATCATATCAATAGAATGAGGATTATTCCCAAGAAGTTTTTTAGCTTTATTATTAGCTTCTTGTTTTATACCAAAAGATTCGATACCACTTACTAAATTTTGAGGTATATTTGCAACAGGAATTAATTCTTTACTTTGTTCACTTATTTGTTCAGCATATAAAGCAGTAGAACTACCTAAATTAATATTATTTTCTAAGTACCCTTTATCTTTTAATAATTTTTTTCTAATATCATATTCCAAATTACTTAACTCAGATACATACCAATCATTTTCTTCTTTTAGTTTATCAAAATCTTTTTTCTGCTCTTTTTGTATTTTTTTTGGTAGTTTATAAAAACCATCTACAAATTCTTTATTTTCTTTTATAAAATTTTGCAATTCATCATATAATTTAGAATTTATTTTTTCTTTTTGTACGTCTTGCTCTAAATTATTTCCTGTTTTTAAATAGTAAAAAACTTTTTCTTGACCATCATCTGACCAAATAGCTTCATACCAATCAAATTGAGATATGTTTTTATAATTTCTACCAATTGCTTTTGCTAATATTTGCTTATCTTCATTTGTAAGATTTTTTGCAAGAGGTTCAACAATAGATTCATCATTTGAATTAAAAAACGGTTCTAAAAATTCATTTAAAGTTTTAGAAATAGGTATTTTAAAATTAACACTTCCTATATTACTCTTACTTAATATATCATCAAATAAACCTTCTTGACTCATATCTAAGCCTCCTACTATAGCACTCTCTGTAAATTCATTAGAAGAAGGCTTTTCTACTTGAGTAGAAGAAAATTTATCTACCAAACCTTTAGCCACAGCATCATTCTCTACCATTTTTTTACTTATAATAGGTGCTGATTTTTTAGTAGATTTAGCTCCCCCCTTATAAGAGTTTTCTAATAGTTCTATCATTACTTCAGTAGTTTCATTAAGAACAGAATCCTTATTTAATTCCATACCTGGAAATAATGCTTTAAAGAGTCTAAGTATAGCATCAATAAAGTTTTTAGTTATACTCTTACCAGATTTCTTATATTCAGTTTCATTTAATATTTTGGCAAAATCTGGATTAAAGAACATTCCTGCTAAGAACTCCTCAATAGAGCTGGCTCTATAAGCAAGATACTCTTCTTTATATAAACCAGACCTACTCTCATCTACACTATCATCAATTAAAGCTTCTTGATTTAGAACTTCTTTAGCTTTTTCTTCTCCAAGTCTTTTTGATAATTCTTTATATATAGCTTCATAACCAGCTTTATAAACACTTGCCAACTTAGTGGTAACAGCATCATCAATTGATTTATCAATTTGTACTGTATTACCCATAGGAGTAATCTTCAAGCGTTCAACTATTATATCTCTAGTTATTCTATGTAACACCTCTTCTAAAATAGCTTCTTCCTGTATATCTTCTGGTAAAGTATTAGATATAAATATCTTACCTTCTGAATAAACACCCTGATAATTAAGTTCAGCTAAACCATCAGTATAATTAATAAGGGTATCTTTTGGTACATATCTCAAGAAGAGGTTAGCAAGATGCTTATATTTACTATCACTTTTACCAATCTTATCCAATACCTCTACAGCACTCTCAGCCTTAGTAGCAGTAATTTCTTTACCTCTAAGAGTTATTTTTTGAGGAGTCTTATCTAATTGTTTCTCTAAAGGAACTTGAATATTATTAGTCTTAACTAGAGACTTATTAACTCTCTTACCAGTCTCATACTCATTCATTCCAAATGTACCAAGAGTATTTAATCTCTTAAATGTAGAACCTGAGATGTTTTCAAATAGATACAAATTATTTCCTTCTTTAATAGTAACAAATTTTCTATTTAAGTACTCTTCTGGTAAAGTTATTTGAGCTAGTTTTCCTATATTATTCTTCTCTTCCTTAGACATTTTACTTTTTACAGCATTCAATTCTTTTCTTGATAAAGCTCTAACATCTTGAGGATGATGTTGGATATATTGTCTAACAAAATTAGAAGTCAAATCCTCTTTACTATGAGGTAATTGTACATCTTTTTTATTGACAATAATAGCAGTTCCTTCTCCTAAATGGTCATTAATTCTCTCTACATATTCTACTATAGTTTCATAATCAATACCATTATTATTTACAAGAATATTGTCTTCATTAAGATTATTAACACCCATTAAAGCATATAAAGAATAAATATCTCCATTATAGATTACATTTTGTGTATTTATACTATCAGTACCAGCCAATATTCTTAATGTTGATGTAATATTAGCAGCAGTACCATCAGATAATTTAACATCATCAAATAAAGATAATGGTAAATGTTGTCTGAAACCAATAGCACCATTAGCCTGGTCTGCTATCAAAGCATATTTAAGAAGGTCTTTTATTAAGTCTCCTTTAGTATAGTTTTGATAGAATACTTTATCTCCTCTTTGGATACCTGATACTAATACTTCTTCACTGTTGATTAAGTTTTTAAGAGTTCTATATGCTTGATTCTTAATAAGTCTAGTATTATCAGAAACATTATACTTCATAATAGAAGGTTCATCATTTCTGTTAATCTCAAATTCTAAGTTCTTAAAGAAAGCTTCATCCATCAAGGGGTCTTTTCTTCTTTTAAGTTCATTCAATAAAGCAGGGAGAGAAATATTATCTTCTGTATCCATAAAGAGTTTTTTTCTATTGGATTCTACAGATTCTCCATTCTCTTTAAATAACTGTTGGTTATACAGGAACATATAGTCTTTCATAGCCTGTATAATCTTGACTTTATACTCTCCACCAGCTTTAGTATCTGGATTTATTTTAACCTCTGAGAATATATCATTTATTTGTTGCTCAATAAATGGAGATTCATAAGGCATAATATTTTTCCAAAGATTATATCCAGTAGCAATAGTGTTTACTATCTTATGTCCAAAGAAAGTTTCTGGTTTAATATAAACAGCAGTACCATCAGGTTTAGTATCTATATAGGTATAACCATTATCTTCCAATCTTTTACTATCTTCTTTAAAAGTAGAGGATTGTGTTTTTAGACTTTGGAAATCTCCAACCATACTTGAAACATTACTAATACTTTTATTCATTTTTGGTAAATCTAATAATGTATTCTTAATGGTAATTGTATCAAAGAAAGATAATCCAATACCTTTATTTTCTATATTAAGCATTTGTTGAAGTTTGTTTACTTCTTTTACTTTACTATTTAACTGTAAGAAGTGTTCAAAAACAGTCCATTGGAAATTACCACCAGTAGCCATTAATTGTCCATAGAGGTTTTCAGAAGTTAAAGAATCTACCACACCAGTAACTCTTTGTTTCTCACTACCATACTTAACAGTTTTATCTAAAACACCTTTAATATCTTTTCCTTCTTCATCTTTAGCCCACTCAACACCTTCTCCAAATTCTTTAATTAATTGGTCTTGTATTAAGTCTGTTATTTTTTCATAAGTTTTTAGAGTAGTAGAATTATAGTAATCCATAAGCTCTGCATATCTTCTTAGAATAGGTTGAGCAAGGAATAAAGAAGCATAAGAATACTCCTGTCCATTAATAGATATACCATCATTGTCAAGTCCAAGATTTTCCATTAAAGCAAATACATTAATAGTATGAGCATTCTCATTTCTTTTACCCATTATCAACAACTTTTGGTTATCCACAGCAGCATTTTGATTTTCCATATTAATTACTGCTAATTGTCTACCATGTTTTCCCCAAGCTTTCTCTTGACCTAAGAGACCTGTAGTTTCCATTACACCAAACTTCATGTGGAAAGGATAAGTTTCTCCTTCTTCAGTCACTCCAATTAATTGGATAGGATTATCTTCTGAAGAAACTTGTTGTACTAATGAGTTAAATACAACCCAGTCAGAGTGTACACCTACACCAATTTGACCAGAATGACCTAGAGCCATTACTCTCTGTTGATAAATAGGACTGTATAAAGTAAATGGTGCATTCTTATCAGAATTTTGAGTAGCATCCTCAATTAAATCTGCTGTCTTTTCTGCAAACTTAGTATTCAAAGTAGCACTAATCAATTTATCTATTCTGGTATCTGGAGAACTATATACTGATTTATAGATAGAAATAATATTATTCTCTAATACTTGATGATAGAGTTTCTTAGCATCTTTCATCCTAAAGAAGTCAGCATTCTTAGCCTTATTAAAGTTGTTATCTAATTCATTTAAGATATTAATCATATCCTCTCTTAAAGCTCCTTGTCTGCTTTTAAGAGTTTTAGAAGGGATAATAACTTCTTCTAGCTCTGCTATTCTCTTATTAACATCTTGTAATTCTGAAGTAATATCACTCTCTACTACCTCTCCAGAAGCACGTGATAATAAAGCATCTACTAATTTAACTACAGCAGGGTCAGACTTCATTAGCATTCTCTTCTCTTCTAATAAGAAGGCAAGCTCAATTAAATGTTCTCTATTATTATACCATAGTTTATATTTTTGGTCTGATATACTCTTTTTAAGTTCCTCTTTATAGGCTTTATGCTCTTCTTCCATTTTATCTATCTCTTCTTGAGAAATAGAATCTTCTAAAGAAAGTCTTTTAATATTACCTTCTGAGTCTACTATATAGTTTAACATATACCAGTTTCTCATGTCAATATCATAGTCTTCTCCTATCTGACTTGTAGAGTCTTTAGGAACAACCATCATATCCCCACTAGTATGAGGTAAGAAACCAACAACTTCAATTAACATACCAGATTGGTGGGCTGAAGTAGGAATCCTATAAGAGAAAAATTCTCTTAATTCTTTTGGTAATTTATCATTATCAATAACTCCATTTTTTACATACTTAGTCAAATCAATTAATTGACCATCAGCTCCCCTAAATTTGTTAGGCAAGAATACTTGAGCATGTGTCACATAACCATCTGCATTTCTTTTTGCTTTCAATTCTCCATCAAAGGCATCTGTAAAGATAATACCCTCACTACCATATCTTTTTATATATTCTTCATAGTCCATTTTTTTGATTCTGAAACCTTCTTCAGAAGCTACAGCACTTGAAGAACCTGGTAGTTTAGGTTTAGTAAGCTTATTCTTAATAATAGAACCAAGTACTGCTTCAAATTTCCTTGAGTTTGGGGTAATCCAAAGAGGTAATTTAAAGTCAGCATTTATTATTTTAAGATTAGGTTCTGTTTCCTGTAATCTTTGTAATTGAGCTTGATTGACTGTTCTTGAGTTAATGTATTCTGTTCTTCCATCTGTACTTCCAGGAACAGGAACTACATTGACTACTTGATAAACAATACTAATACTTTCCTTATCCTGTTTATTACTCAATCTTGAATTTAACATGGAAGAAAGTTTTCTATATACAGCAGGCTCTTTTCTACTCAAAGCATCATAAGAATCAATACCTAACTCTTCAAACAGTTGCTCTTTAAGAAGTTTCTGCTCTTGTCTATAAAGCTCATTATATATATTCCATAAATCCCTACCAGAAATCATTTCCTGGTCTTGTGGAATACCAACAGCTTCCAAGATATGTTTATCAAACATATTAGGAAATATATTCTCAGTAATCTTATTAATACCATTACCTAATATTATCTTCTCAGGTTGAGTACCTCTGGTAATTTCATCTCTTTTACCAGCTTTGATATTCTTATCTGTTTTAAATGGTTTATCCTGTTGGATATAGAAATTTTCTTTGGAGAGTACAATAGACCTATCAGTTACCAAATCAAAGTCTGTCTCATTTACATCTTTATATAACTCCTCTATATTTAGAGGATTATTAAAGTTACCAGATTTAACAGCAGAATCAAAAGAAACTCTTACAGTTTTCTCAGGATTCAAATCCTGTAACTTCTCTAAGTTCTTTCTTACATTATCTAACATAAAACCAGTAGTCAATTCTGGTAATAGAGGAAATGAGGAAGATTTTACATACACAAATCTTTGTGACATATAATCTCCATACTTTTCAAAGTGTAAGCCAGAATATAAAGGTTTAGAAGGTTGCATTAGAGCAAGCTTCATCTCATCTTTAGTAAGTTTGTTCTCCTCTTTAATTGGTCCACCATTAGCTAAATCCTGACTCTGAGCTTCTAACTTAGCCCATATATTGTCAAAGTTCTCTTTTGTTATTCTACTTTGGTCTCTTAATTGGGTAAGAGCATTTTGCCAAGTAACCCACTCTTGACCATCAGTAGTTTTGTTTGCAAAGTAATCTCCAATTAGAGGGAATCTCTTTTGGAGACTATCTAACATATTTTTGTGTATATCTCTCTGAGCTTTAGTCTTATTATAAACTCTATCTAAAGCTTTAAATTCAGAGAGTTCTTTTCTTAACTCATCTGTCATTACATCAGGATACCAAGTTCTAAATAGTGATTCTAATGCTTCAGAAGCACTGTCAGTATCTTGTACAATAACTTGAAGATAGTCTTTTTGTTCAGCAGCTAATCTATTACCAGGAGAAAGCAAAGCTTTCAACCTTTTAGAAAGGTTTACTCCAGTATCTTTAGCAATCTGATTATAGATAGCAGTTTTATATTCTTGACCAGCATTGTAGTCAGAAGTATCTAATTTTACTTTACCAACTATTTTAATGGCAGTCTTGCTACCAAAGTTGATAATAGAAGTATCTTCATCTACAAATAAATCTGACTTAGCTTTAGAGTAATTAGTAATGTCCCCAGCAAATATAGCTTGTACAGCTTGCTGATTAACAAGATAATTAATAGTATAATCCAAAGTAAATACTTGAGCTAATTGAGCTTGAGATAAAGGAACTACCCCTGTTTCATCTCCTCTCTTAGTTTTAAGATACTCAGTATCAATATTTTCAAGATTTCCATTAGCAGCACCTGATGTACCATTAACAAATAAACCTTGTTCTACTAATAATCCTTTACCCTGACCTTCTTCAACTCTAAATAAATCCTTAGAGATGGCTTCAATATTTCTATTAACTTCCTGTAATAAAATATCTTTATTACTTTCAATCAAATCACTTACTGCTGAATCCTCTGCATTCTTTTTTCTTCTTATAGCAGAGGTCAGAGCATCCAAGAAAGTAACACTATTCCCATTGTGGTCCTGTACCAGTAAACTATTAAAGGATGGGAATATATAGAATAGTTTAGCTTTGAAATCCAAACCAGCAATATTTTCATTTACCATAGCTTGATTTTCAATAAAAGCCTCTATTCTATTTATTTCTGGTTGAACTAATTGTCCAAATAGTTCATTAAGAACTTCTCTATTTAATTTAACCTCCTCATTAGGAAGTACATTGTCTACAAAATTTCTTCTGGTAAGATGATAGATTATAGTTTTAAAGAGTGGCATAGTACCATTATCAGAAATAGTAGGAAATGCCATCTTAGCTACTCTTAAAGCAATACCATTTCTAAAATAACCATTCATTTTACTATAAGTCTGAGTAAAATTACCAAAAGTAGCCACAAAGTAGTCTCTGATAGAGAGGTCTTCAATTCTATTTCTATCTGGTACTGGGTATCCTTTTTCTTTAATAGCAGATACAGATACCTGGTCTATATCCAACATCTTTCTTAGCTCTGGAAACTCTTTAATCATCTGTATTATCATAGTTTCCTTACTAAAGGAAGCCTGTGATAGATTATCTACCAAAGTGGTATCCTTTGGATTTTGAAGTCTTTTAATCTGTTCTGTAATCAAATTAGGATTAGCATAACTATTGATAAACTTTCCAGATATATAAGTAGATAGAGCAGGATTAAATGTAACAAAATTATCTAATATAACAAGCATCTTAATATAGTTATCGTTATCATGTAACAATATATTATCTACACTATAATTCCCTATATCTAAAGTCTTATCATTATCCTGTTTAGCAATAGACTTTTTCATATTAAGATAAAGAATATCCATAAGAGAAGAAGCAGATTCTCTTCCATTCTTTGTTTTATTAATACCTTTAATAAGTTCCTGTATTGTGGCAGGACCTACTATTTCCTCCTTACCACTTAATATGTGTTCTATAGAAGTATCATGTAGAGATATACCAAAGTAATTGAAGAACTCACTTAATTCTTCTGGTATTATCTCTGTTTTATTTTCTGTATTTAAGAACTTCTCATAAAGATATTTAACTCTCTCAGCTACATTTTTATCAATTTTAAAAGTTCTACTATCAATCATATCTACTAAAGGAGACTGTTTAAGATTATTAACCCATTCAGCTCTCTTTAATATATCTTCATTCTTACTATCAGCATTCATAGCCTTTACAACAAATATAGTAACACCATTAACAGTTCTTGGTTCTACTTGAACAAATGTCATCTTAACAGGATTCTGATAGAAAGTATATTGTAATTCTTTTTTAAATGATTCATCTACTGTAGGGTCTTCTAATCTATCCATTACAGTTTGTAAAAAAGAGTAAGGAGATTTTCCTTCTTTATTAGTACTCTTTTCTATTAAGTTCCTAGCAACCTGTGTAAAACTTTCCATACTATTATCTGGACTTAAAGAGAATACTTTTTGAATACCAGCAATAACAGTATTAGGGTCTACATATTTAGATAGACCACCAAAACCTTCTTCAGTACTATTCTCATCCACAATACCACAAAAGAAAGCTTTAACCTTTTGACTTATAGAAAGAACAGCAGATTTTTCATAGGAAGCTTGGTCATAACCAGTAGTATTCTCTCCACCATCATTCATATCTTCCTCACTATCAACCTCATCCTCTGACATATTAAACGTATCTAATATATCTTCCAATACACTATCCATATATTCTCCATTCTCAGCAAGAAGAAATTCCTTATTATCCATAAGATATTCAGCTTCTACTATAGCACCATTATCCTCTAAGAAACTTACAGTCTCATCAAAAGAAGCTCTTAAAGCTTCCATAATACTCTTACCAGTAATTTCTATTTTACCACCAGCAACAAAAGGTATAACCTTTCTTAAAGTCTTATGAAATAGATTATCCTTTATAAAACTATAATCCTTTTCACTAAAAGTCTTAACACCTTCTTCAGTAACTACTTCTTTTTCAAAGTTAGGATTATCTACTGACTCTAGATTTTCTTCTGCCTTAGTCTCTGCTTTAACTTCTAATTTTTTATCAAGATTTGCTTTTTCCTCTAATGCTTTTAATTCTGCATCATATTTAGCATTGATTCTTTTTTGATATTCTTTATCTTTTCTAGCAACTTTATTAGCATATTCTAAAGCTTCTTCGTAAGTATCAAAAGAGTCTTTACTAAGGCTTTCGTTAGATTTATATCCCGTAGAAGTTGTGTCATCTTTTTGAGATACCTCTACGCTATATTTAGTACTAAAAGCCCCTCTAAAAACTTGGATTGTATATCTCTCCCCTAGATAAATAGAGGTTTCTTCCTTCCCTTCAGTTGTCTTTACTGGATTTTTTAACTCTTCTTGCTTTCTTCTCTCTATATCAGCTATTTGTTGCTCTTTAGTATTAGTCTTAGATGTTTTCTTAGCAACCTCCTGGAATCTTTCACTAAAGCTTTTAGGAGTTTTCTCTACAACTTCTTCTTTTTCTTCAGAAGCTATTGTACCAGCAGGTTCTTCTAATACTATAACAGGTTGTATATCATTGATAAATATACTTCCAGTAGGAGAAGAAGCAGAAGGTATCTCTTTAAACTTCAGTTGAGTCATCAAATTTTGTTTAAGAGCATCCTCATAATACATAGTAGTAATATTAGCCATTCCATTGGCAATATTAATAATAGGAATTAATGGACCTTTACCATTATTATGTTGTAAATATTCTTGTTGAATATCATAAGCAAAATCTCCTTCATTATTAAATTTCGTAGGATATAATGTTTTATAATCTTTTAAGAATTTGTTTGCCCCTGGTAAAGGATTTTTAGTCAGCCAAGCTATTATCTCCTTAGCTATATTATCAGCTAAAGTATGGTCTTGGTCATTATATAAAGCTCTATGAATTAATTCTGCATTTTTATAAAGATTCCCCATAGATTCTCTCATTTGTTGTTGAAATTGTTTATCAACAATAGTATGAGTAGTAGAAGTAAGAGTAGAAGCCTGATACTCAGTTTCCCATTTACCAGTCTCTGTATTTTTAGAAGTTCCTACTGGAAATAACATAACTCTTAACCCAGTTCCCCAGAGTTTTTCATTCACAAGTTTTTCCTTAAATTCTTTATAATTAAGGATAAGTCTTTTAGGGATAGGCTCTTTATTTCCTGATTGTAATGTATCTTTCTTTGAATTTACAATAGTTAGAATAGCTTGTGGATTGCTATTTGCAACAGTATCTACACTATTATCTTTATTTTTCAGAGAGACACCTGACTTTCTCATAGAAACTACCATTGGTAGTTCTCCATTTTTACTTTTTATTAATTTCTCTCTTATTTCAATATTTTGTTTTCTCCCTTCTTCTATCAGAGACTCTCTCATTGCTTCTGCTTTGGCTTCAACCATTTCCTTAAATTCTTTAGGATTTTCTTCTGCTAAGTATGGAAACTCTTTTTCTATCTTCTCAGAAGCTTCAGATAAAAAGTTAGGAACATTATTTTCATTCCACCAATAGTAATCATGTACTCCTCTGGCTTTACCAGCTTCCCTGCCATGTTCCTTAATCATTTTATCATGGATTAAGTCAATAGGGTATTTTCTAAGTATCTCAGAGTCCCTCATAGTAGCACCTGGTTTACCTTTGATTTCCATATTAATAAGTTCTTCTAAGTTATACTTACTAATTAATTCCTCTATATTTTGTCCTGGTAAAGCTGCTTCTAATAAATCTCTTACAGTTATATCATCTCTAAATAAAGGAGAATTATCATCTAATCTTTTCCAATTAGATACTACTTGGTCTAAGTCAGCTTTAGTTATATTCTTATTTACTTTGATAAAAACTTTATCTCCAGTTTTAATAATATACCAATCAAGGAAAGGAATAGCACTCACAATAATTTCTTCATTATTAGAGTCCTTATACTCTACTAAACCATCTTCATAATCATAAACTGTATTATAATGAGTACCTAAGAAAGGAATTTTAAGTACAGCTTGAGCAATTTTCATACCAACAGATTTCCATACCTTACCAAAAACATCAGTGTTTTTAGGAGTGGGAGGATTTCTTTTGTCAGTTTTTAAAGCATCAGCAGCTTCTTGTTGAACTATTGGTGCTGTTTCTTGAGCAGATTGTGGTTGACTAACTACCTGTTTCTTAGATAGAAAATCATTTCCAAACCAATTTTTATATATTGTATCAAAGTCTTGTTCTGTTTCTCCCTTATAAGCTTTTGATTTCTTATAAGCTTCTTTAATAAACTCAAAAGCAGCTTCAGCAGTTTCATTTCCTCTCCGTGTAGCTACCCAATATACAGCAGTATTAAAAGTAATAGGGACTCCATTAGAATTAGCTCTATCAGATATTCTATTAATACCTTCTGTAAACTCCTCTACCTTACTTTTATGTGTTGGCATATTCTTATTAAGAGGAATAGGTTGTCCAAGTACTCTTTTCTCTGCATCTCTCTTAATTTTCCTTTTCTTAGCTTCTTCATCTAAAAGAGCATCCATAGGACCAGCTTCCCCAGCTTCTAATTCTTGTATAGTAAATGTAGGAATTGAAGTTGTTTCTGTAGCTTCCATAGCTTCAGGAGTTTCTCTAGTTGTAGGATTACCAGAAGCTTCAGTTTCTTTAGCTGTAGGATTAGAAGTTTCTTGAGAATCTGTCTTCTCATCATTTTCCTTAGCTTTCCTAACAGCCTCAGCATGTTCCTCTGGAGATAAATCTTCTCCAGTTTCCTGTTTAACTTTATCAGTAGTTTCCTTAAAGTTTTTCTTATTTATTCTACTTAGCTTTTGAGCTTTCTTGGCTCTTTTGATTTTCTTAATAGCTTCTTCTTGACCTTTAGGGGAATTAAGATGATTATACTCATCAATCAAAGACTTTTTAAGTTCTTCATGGAACTCAATCTGAGCTTCTATTTTCTTTTTAGCCTGAGCTAATTCATGTGAATCTTCAATGGTCTCTTTTCCAGTCTCAGCAAGATACTTATCAATTTGTCCATTTATTTCTGTAAGTCTTTGAGTTTTAAGAGTATCAATAACATCTTGTTCAACTTTACTATTCATTATTAATGAAGTAAGTTTTGCTCCCTCAGCTTTATTAATATTACCATCATAAATATCAGCAGTCATATCAGCAAAATCAATAGCTCTTTGGATAGCTGCTTTATCTTCAGCATCCATATTTTCACTCATTTGTAATCTTCTAAGATTATCTATGAGAACATTAGATGTACCAAGAACTGCTGAATTGATAGAAGTCTGGAGCATCATATTCTCTGCTATAACTTGAGCTTCTTCTGGTCTATTATTTTTTAAAGCTTGGTCAATTCTTTGTGCAGATTCAGCAAACTGTTGACCAGTAAGGACATTGGTAAGATATTTATTTACATCATCCTTACTATATTTTAATATTTTATTTAGATTTTCATTTATGTATTCTTTCTGGTTTTTGTATCTTCCCCTATTTTGAATAGTACCTAAACTTTCCATTACAGCACTCTGTCCAAAACCAAGTATAGCACCAAGAATACCACTCTCAATAGATTCAGCAGACCACATACCTTCTTTCAGGTAATCTGCAAAAGACATTGGTCTTTGTGTCTGTGCTTTTCTTACAGCATCATCTAACTTTTTTCCTGACAAACCTTGAGCTTTAAATTTTTTAGTTAACTCTCTTCTTTCTAAAACACCTCTACCTAAAGTCTCTGAGGACATTTGAGCATATTGATTCATAATACCTTCCTCAATATATTCTTGCCCAGCTTCTTTTAAAAGATAAGCAGAAGTACCAATAATATTACTTGGAGACCATCTTGGTTTAAAGGATTTAGCTAAACTTGCTCCTTTGGTAAAATATTTACCATAGTTTAAGTTTAGTAAAGTATTTACATTATTTGTGGTAACTGCATTTCTTCTGGCAGCCATAGCTATACCAATAGCATCAGCTTCAGCTTCAGGCTCATAATATATTAAGTTAGTTACAGCAATAGCAACTTCTTTATTAACAGCATTTTCTAATTCCTGCCCAGTTAATCCTTTAGCAGAAAATTTTTGATAAAGAAGCTCTCTATCCACTCCTGCTTTCTTTTCAAGGACAGCTTTATAGACATTATTAAAAGCTATACTACCAAGAGTTTGAGACTCAGAGTTTGTCATTAAATAAGAATCTGCAACACTAGATATAGCTTGTCCTGCTTTATCTGTCCATTTTGCTATAGTAGCTAATTTACTTTCTAATGAAGCTCCCTTCTCAATTCCTTTAATAATACCTTTAGTGATGGCAGTTTCCATAGTTTTAGTTATACCTTTTACTATACCTTTAGTAATACCCTTAGTGATAGCTTTAAGCACAGCACCAGTACCAAAACCAACTCCAAAAAAAGAGATAGCAGAGCTAGCTCCATCCCATACCATATCATTCCCATACTTATCAAAGATAAGGTCAGAATTTCCTAAAGCATTACCATATTTAGCTGCTAAAGGATATTTATCTTTATAGATATAATTACCTTCATCATCAAGAGCAGGAGTATCATCAATGTTCATAACTAATTGCTGAGTATTCCAAGGATTGCCATCTGCTCCAGGTATTTCATATCTTACTTGTTCATCCTGGTATCTTGTAACTCCATCTGCATCTACATAAGACCTTTGCCAGCTTATCATTTCTTTACTAACAGGGTCAACCTCATTAGGATTAAAAAATCTTTTAACATCTCTTCCTTCAAGTTCAGCAGCCTTTTGTAATATTTGACTTCTTATTTCTTTTTGTTTATCTGCTCTGGAGATGTCATTCATTCTACCCATAGTATAACTCCACCTACCATTACTTTCAAGATATTTTTTCTTTTCTTCTTCAGACATCTTATCAAAGGCATCTTGTTTTTCTTTCTGTAATTGGTTTTGTCTATTAGTAAGGTCTTTTCTTCTATCAGTTAGAGTTTGCATAAGACTCTCATCCAAAGAAGCTCTTGCTCCAGATTCATCTACACTTAGAACCATGTCTTCTATAGCCAAGCCAAGCTCTCTTCTTAATAAAGGCTTACCAGCAGCTTCTGCTATCAGAGGTAAATCCAAAGCAAAATCTACAAGACCATCAATAATACCATCTCCTAACTCTTCACTTGCAGCTCCAAGTCTAAATCCAGGAGATTCATGGTAGCCAGCCATTAATCTTTTCTTATAAGTCTCATATTCTTTTTTCTCTGCTGGTGTAGCTTTTCTCCAACCACTCCCATAAGTTCCTTTAGTAAGATTAATATCAGAGCTTAATCCTGGTAGATAGTTATCATCAATAATTAAAGTACCATCAGGCATTTCTAAATAGTTATCAAATTTAGAAGATACATAAGCTCCTTGTGCTAAGTTCTGAAACCAATTTCTTTGTTCTGATTCCATTTTAAGAATAGCAAGCTCATCTTGATAAGCATCCTCAGCTTCTTGTTGTTTCTTTCTTTCTCTAAGTTCAGATTCAACAAGAGCTTGCATATAAAGCTGTTCCTCATATTGCTCAAAATCTCTACCAGTTTCTCTGGCAAAGCCTTCTACAGACATGGTATCATAACCCCTGCCTGTAGCTCTGTCTAATTTTATATCAGCTTCTACTGCTGCTTTATTTCTTTTGATAGGTGTGTCATAAGGAGATTTCCTTTCAATCAATGTGTCATAATCTTTCTTTGCCATAAATTTCTTTTAATTATTAAAAAGGTCTGTATAGATAGGAGCAGTGTGATTACCTGTATTATATTTAGCAGATGTCGCTTTCCAATTTTGTTCAATAGAATTAATCTCAGCTATACCTCTTTGATATGAAGCTTTTATACCTGGATATTCTCTCTCTAAATAGGAGAAGAAAGCATCCCTGCTCCCTGTAGTATTTGGAACACCTCTCTCCTTAATAAGTTTCCCCCAAGCAGAAGTAACCTGTTGTGCTATCTTAGCATCTCCTGAAATAAATCCAGGAATGCGTTTACCATTTACATTACTTTTGAAATCTTGTGGAGTCATTTCAAAGTAACTACCTATATCTGCTAATTTAGTTCTAGTAGCTTGAGTAACTGTATAATTAACAGTAGGAGAACTATATATAGGATTTTCAATAGCTCTTGTTTCTGGTGTATTTGCTCCAAGAGAGATAAGACCACCTTGTGATAAATCCATAGGAGTAGAGGCTTGTAATACAAGTTGTGTATTTCCTTCTGCTCCTTTTTTCCTCCCAAATTCAAATTGTATATTACTCCAACCTACATAACCTTGTTTATTACCACCCTGATTTACAGGTTGTATAGCACCAGAATTTTGAATTAGAGAAGCCCCCATTACAGGTTCATAATTTAATCTCTCTTTTGGAGACATTGTAGCTGGAATTTCTTTAACTTCTCCAGTATTTTTATTTCTACCTAATCTTCCTGCTCTTGGAACTATAACTTCTTTACCATCAACTTTAATTGGAGAGACTTCATACATCATTGCTCCATTATTAAAATCTCTAAATAGGGTTGCATCTCCATCTCCTACTTTATAGGAGATAGTTTCATAGTGAGTATTAACAGTATTATTAAATATCTTATGAAGCTTGACAGATTCTTCTGCACCTACAACAGTAGCAAGAGGTGTAGTACCAGCAGCTCTTAATCTAAGCTCCCTATTTCTATATTGTTCTAATCTTTCCAATAACTGTTTCTTAGTTTCCCCAGTAGATTTAAGTTTTGTATTTTCTCCCATTGTAGTACTAGCCTTTAATCTATCAATAAGATAAGCAAGGGGGTCATCTTGTTTTCTCATAGTAGCTTCTACTATAGAAGCTTTATCCCCATAGATTTGTGTTAATAATCCTGCTGTTTGTGTACCATCTGCATTAGTAGTTCCTGTATATAGAAGAGCATTCATTTCATTATTAAATGCAGCACCTTGATTATTTAAAGGAGTTTGAACAGTAAATAGGTTAGCTTCTATTTCATTTTGTCTGGCTACTCCATCCCAATAAAGGTCTGTTTCATTAGTTCTCCATTTATCACTTCTAATACTGCTCTCTTCACCAAGTTGCAGAGCCATCTGAGCTTGTCCTGCCCAACTTGATTCTCCAATAGATAATCTATTACCCTTATCATCATAATATCTTTCATCTAAGAGACCAGCTTTTCTTAACCTCTCTTGTTGTTTTTCAAAGGCTATAGTCTCTGGGAGAGCCATATAACCATTAACAGCATTTTGTACTTTCTCATAAGACCTCTTTTCAGATTCTTTCACCTCTCTAATATATCCCCATTTACCAGTAAATTCGTTAAAGCCAACCAAAGCTCCAGTTGTACCATCTGGGTTCTTAAAATTAGAATCATACGTTTTGCCATTAAACAAATCTTTAGTAAGATTTATCTCATCTGGTTTAATATCCATCTCTTTAAGATATTTTACCATATCAGGTCTATCAATACCTTGAGTTTTATCATAAAGAGCTGTATTCCATCTACCCTCTCCTCCCTCTTTTTCAGGACCATAAGAAGCTCTCCATTTCTGCATAGCTTCATCTTTAAGAGCCTGTCTAGTAGTAGGGTCTTTTATACTTTTGTCTAACTCAGCCTGAAATGCTTTCCAATTTTCAGCATTCTTTTGAGTTCTATATATTTCTCCATATTGAAAATCTTGAGCCAACTGATTTTTAAGACCAGAAAGAGCAGCACCTTGTTGTCTCCATTTGGAAGGGTCTTGTCTTATTAGAGCAGCTATATCATCAGCTTGCCCTGCATACTTCTTGACTAGTTCTTCTACTCTCTTTCTTTGTTGTTCATCATCTATATAATCAATATTAAGATTATGAAATAAGTTAGCAGTAGCAATAGCAGTATCCATTCCTTCCTGGTTTACTTTCAAAGCTCTATCCATCATTTCAAAAGGAGGTCTGTAGACAAAATCATCTACAAACTCAGGCTTATCAAAATTCAAAAATTGTTGTCTTTGTGCCATTATTCACTCTCCTCCTCTTTCTCCTTTTTAGGTTGTATTAATCCATTTGTTGCTAAATAATTAACCCATATTGCGTCATTATTACCCCAAAGTTTAGCTTGAGCATCAGTAATTCTATATTTAGAAGGATTAGCTTTTGCATCTTTTACTAAGTCAATAGCTCCAGCATTACCAGGTATACTTCTTAATCTTCCTCCTGGTGTATATTTAAAGTTACCATAAGCATCATTCATAGAATTTAGAGCAGCACTATTCTCAGCCATATCATTGATATTCTTACCAATATTAGAATACATATTACCTTTAGAGATGTCTGCTCTGGTTTGCATATTAAGTAGATTAACTTTATCATCTCTATCTCTAAGGTCTCTGTTTTCTTCCCCACTCATAACTACTTGGTCTATCTGTTGTTTTAAGTTAGCTTCTTGTCCTAATATCTGCTGAATTTGTTGAGCTTCTTGGGCATAGGCTTGCATATCAAGTCTGTTAGCACCAGCTTGAGAAGCCAGGTCTAATGCTCTCATAGTATTAATACCCCTGGCAGTTTTTCTATTTTGGTCTGTGGCAGTCTTTCTTGCAAGTTCTACTTCACTTCTTTGGATGTCTCCCATCTGTTTAGCAAAGAGTTTACTTTCATCAAGAGTTTTAAGAGCTTCCTTGCCATAATGTTTATAAGCATTAGTATTAGCAGTTTGAGAAGCTTTTGCCTGTAAATAAGCTTTTTCATCAGCAATTCCAGCTTTATAGTTTCCATATATACCAAGAGCATTTCCTAGCATAGGAACTAACTCTCCAACACTAAACCTACCACCTTGTGTAGGTGTTTCCTTCTTTTTTTGGTTAGCTGTCTGTCTAGCAACAGCTTCCCGTAATGGTAAACTATTTTCATATTTATCAGTAGTAGGATTCACAGTAATCTTCTGAGTGGGTGTTTTAGTACCAAGTTCTGGAATCTTAAAAGGTCCTTCATAAACATTTGTATTGTTAGTTCGTACACCTGGAATCTCTATTTTTGGAATAGAGAATCCAGTATTCTGAGTGGGTGTGGTAGAAAGTGGAGTATTTCCTTTACCATCAAAAATAAATTCTCCAGTAATAGGGTCTACACTATGCACTTCTCTACCATTCCTATAAGTTTTATTCCCACTTTTAATTAGTCCACCTTTAGCAAATTGAGGATTATTATCAGCTTCATTGAGCATTTGTTGAATACTCATATCCAAAGCTTCCTCTTTACCAGCAGTTAGCATATATCTATCAAGAGTGTTCTTAGCCACTCTATCTCCTTTTCCAATTTTATTTTCAAGTTTTTTAATTTTACTTTCTCTACTGGCTTTTCTTTGAGCCATTGTTTTACCATCAATAGAAACTCTATCTGAATAGATTTTAGTTCCTGTTGGTAAATCTATAGGAATACCACCTTGTTCATGTGAAGGTCCTTGAAAGTCTAACATCATTCCATTAGGAAGTTGCCCCATTTCATTACCTTCAACTTCTACTGGTACTTGACCACCAGAAGCATATACCATACTCTGTATTCCTTTACCAAATTTAGTATTGGCAAGTTTTTGCATTCCAGTCATTTTTCCACCAGGAGCAGCACCTTCAGGAGTAGCACCTTCAGGAACAGCATCTCCACCAGCACCAGCACCAGCAAACATTGAACCATATTGACCTACAAGTTGTCCAGCTACATTAAAGCCTGTACCAATACCTCTCATAAGTTGAAGTCCACTATCTTCCATAGTATCTATAGTAGCCTGAGCCTGTGCTTTATTATTATTCATAATAGCTTCCTGTGGAGTATCAAATTCAAAACCACCAAAGGCAAAGGTCTTGGTTAGACCTCTGCCTTGTTTTCTATTTTTGGCTATTGTTTTTTTCATATAACTTTTTTTGTTAGCCATAACTTTTTTCTTTATGTTTATATAACTTTTTTAATCTACCTAGCTGACATCTTTTCATTTTCAGATGAAAAGTTAAGAGCTAACTTTATGTTGGCAAATTTATCAAAAATAAATCTAACTGCCAAATATTTATCTCTTAAACTTTCTAACTCATTCCAATCTTTATTAACATCCATAGAAGCTACATTCAATACCTTATCTATGAAGTACTTAGGCTGTTTGCTTGCAGGATTTGAATCAAATATTGGCTGGCTATAATCAGTCCTAATATCTCTAAGGTTGTTTAATGACCAGATTTTCTCATTCTTATCTGCAATGATTTCATCACTTTTTGTGTTATCCACCTGTTCCATTAAGTAATTCTGATTCAAATCTTCATTTTTAACTTTAATATTTAACTCTCCTGTACATTGTCTGGAGTTGTAAGCAATGACTTTATTAAAGAAATAAGTATCTATATCTGTAAATTCATCTCTTACACTATCATATATTTCAGCATCACATATTAACTGTATAGCATCAAATACTCTGGTTTGTAATGGATTTGATATAGAAATATAGTCTACAATAAAAGGATAAAGCTCACCATAATAAGTTTGATAGTGTCCTACCTTATTATGTTTCCATATACCTGTCTGACCATATAACCAAGAATAGAATTTATTAGCTACATAGAAATACATACTTGGTAAGTATGAGTGCCATGATACCCATTTCTGACTATTTAAGTCATAAGATAGTGTCCAAGAATTATCATGCTGTATTGCATCATGCACTTCTTCTCCTGGTAAGTACATATAGTCTATATCTGTATAATTTACTGTAACTGTTATTTCTGTTTCTATAACAATATCTTCAAGAAGTTCATCTATATCATCTTTAAATGTATCTGCATCAGGATAATTATTAGTATTTTTATCTGTCCTTACTACATAGTTATAATTTTGTAATCCAGGTTCATTATTAGTAGTATCTAATAAATTTCTATATGGATTATCATTCATTAATTGTTGCTTAATATATATATTCCAATCAT
>Ga0116164_10001140_pt1 | contig 20457 bp, 12 predicted proteins | sample AD_UKC109_MetaG_FD_89888 | JGI IMG/M metagenome (GOLD analysis project Ga0116164, IMG submission 89888) | Active sludge microbial communities of municipal wastewater-treating anaerobic digesters from Hong Kong - AD_UKC109_MetaG | ecosystem: Engineered > Bioreactor > Anaerobic > Digestate... | reverse complement strand
CGCACGGGGCCGCGTCATCATGACGGGAAGCCGGTCGCATAAGCATATGCATATCCGCTGGGACGACGTGATGTTTCAAAACGGCTATCGTCCGCTTCTTGCTTATAAACAGTCGAAACTCTGCAACCTTTTGTTTGCAAAGGTGCTGAACGAACGGTTCGGCAAAATGGGGCTGCATGCGTATGCGGTCGACCCCGGCCTCGTGCAGACCGAGATCGGCTGCAAAAACACGGGCGGGATCGTTTCGCTGGTTTGGAACAAACGAAAACGGCACGGCGTGTCGCCGGACGTCCCGGCGAAGACATACGAATACCTCTGCACGCAGGAACCCGCGCCGGAAGGGCTGTACTTTCATTTGTGCAAACAGGAACGATACGGCAGGCAGGTCGACCGGGAAAACGCGGAACGGTTGTTTTGCCTCAGCGAACGGCTCTGCGGAATCCGCTATGACGAAAGGACGTCTTGAATATGAACGCTCCATTTAAAAAAGCTTCGGCCAATAAGAATTCAACTAAAAACGCTCACAAGATAAACGTTTTGATCACTGGCGCGAGCGGCGGGCTGGGCCGCGCGTTTGCGGTGGAATGCGGGCGGCGCGGATACAACCTGTTTCTGGTCGATATCGATGCGGAAGGGCTCGACGCGCTCAAAAGAGGACTTGAACGCCGTTTCGGCGCGTGCGTTACGACAAAGGCGTGCGACCTGACGGATGAAACCGGCGTCGACGCGCTGATTGCGCTCTTCGATCGGTATAACATCCGTTTCGACATGCTGCTGAATGTCGCGGGCGTCGATTATGAAGGTGCGTTTCTGGAGCGCACGCGCGGCGACATCCTCCGCATCGTCTCGCTCAATAACGAGGCGACGCTAAGGATCACGCACGCGGTGCTTTCGCGCAGGGACGAACGCCGCCGCTTCTCGCTCGTGTTCGTTTCCAGCCTTGCGTCGCTGTATCCGATGCCGCTCAAGGCCACCTATGCCGCGTCGAAACGGTTCCTTCTGGACCTTGCGGTCGCGCTCGGATACGAGCTGCGCGACAAAAACGTGCGCGTCCTCGCGCTTTGCCCGGGCGGCATGGTGACGACCCGCCAGGCCATGCAGGGGATCGAAGCGCAGGGATTCTGGGGCAATGTTACGACGAATCCGCTGGAAACCGTCGCGAAACGCACCATCGAACGCGTTCTGCGCGGAAAGCGCGTCTACATCCCCGGCTTTTTCAACCGCGTGCTCCGCTTTTTCGGAACGCTGTTGCCGCGTGAATGGGTCGCCGCGGCCATCTACCGCAGATGGGCAAAAGCGCAGAAGCGATGGCTTTGCGACGACCCCGCGCAAAGCGAAAACGCAGCCTGAAACGGGTCCTTGCAAGTTTTGCGAATGCACGTTATTCTTATAAAAGAATCAGGTCAAACGATATTTTTGAAAGGTAACAAACGGATGAGAACGGACATCGTGATACGCCTTGAAACGCCCGACGATTATTATGCGGTCGAATCGCTTACGCGCGACGCATTCTGGAACGTCCATGTTCCCGGCTGCAGCGAGCACTATCTGGCGCATACCTTGCGGAACGCGGAAGCGTTCATCCCGGAACTGGACTTTGTAGCAGTCTACTGCGGAAGAATCGTCGGAAACATCATGTACGCGGAATCCTTCGTTGAAGGCGACGACGGCGTCATCCATCCGGTCGTTACGTTCGGCCCGGTCTCCGTCGCGCCGTGGATTCAGGGACAGTCCGTCGGCAGCACGCTGATTCGAAATTCACTGGAGCGCGCGCACAAACTCGGCTACGGCGCGGTGCTGATCTACGGCGACCCGGATTATTACAGGAAGTTCGGCTTTTTGCCCGCGGAATCGTTTCAGATCGGGACGTCGGACAATTTTTATGCGGACGCGCTGCTTGCGCTCGAACTGGCGCCGGGCGCGCTGAAAGACTGCGCCGGCCGCTTCTTCGAGGGCGACGCCTACCATATCGACGAAACCGCCGTCGCCGCGTTCGACGTACGGTTTCCGCATAAAGCGCCGCAGGACGATCTCGATTCGCAAAAACGCTTTCTGGAGCTCGTTCAACTCAGGAAACCGCGCGCATAGGAGCATGTGAATCGACGAAGATTGCAACGATTTAACAAGCGAATCGGAACAGATGTGAAAGTTTGAAGCATTGACATCGTTATATTGTTTCATTTAGAATACACGATATGAAACTACAATACGAATGCATCTCCTGCATCGTCGCGCAGGTATTAAACGTAACGGGCATGCTCGGCTTCAACGAAGACGACAAGGAGACCGCCATGCGCGAGACGCTCGCGTACCTGAGCCGCGCGGATTATGAGGGATGCACGCCGGAATCCATGGCGGAGCTTTGGCGTCTCCTGCTGAAAAATTCAGAAAACCGGGACCCGTACGCGGAGATCAAATCCCGCTGCAATGCGGAAGCGCTCAAGATGGAACAAAGCGCGAGGGAAGCGATACGCGGTTCAGCCGATCCGTTTCTCATGGCGCTGAAATACGCCATCGCAGGCAACCTGATCGACTACGGCCTCGAGCATCCGGTGACCGTGGACGAGCAGAACCGGCAGATCGATTCGATCGTGAAAACACCGTTTGCGATCGACGACAGCGAAACCCTGCGCACGGCGCTGAAAACGGCGAAAAACGTCCTGTATCTCTGCGATAACGCCGGCGAGGTCGTCTTCGACAAACTTATGATCGAGACGTTGAAACGGGAGTTCCCGCAGATCGATCCGGTCTGCGCCGTAAAAGGCAGTCCGGTGCTCAACGACGCGACGATGACGGACGCGCTCATGGTCGGGCTGGATTCCGTAGCGCGCATCATCGACAACGGCGACGGCGCTCCGGGAACCGTCCTGCACAGGACGAGCGAAGCGTTTCAATCCGCGTTTTCGTCGGCGGACGTCGTGATCGCAAAAGGGCAGGGCAATTTTGAAAGCCTGAGCGGGAGCAAAAAGGAAAACCTCTTCTATCTGTTTATGGCAAAGTGCGATTCGATCTGCAAGATCGTGAACACTCCGAAGCTCAGTATTATTTGTCTGAAAGGCGATTTCTGATAACGCCTTTATGTTAGTATTTTGCACATTGGCGTTCTTTACGCGAATATACAGTGTAAAGAACGCTATTATTCTGTCTTTTTATATTGACAGTCACGAATAATATGATATAAAATAACGTTATTAAGAAATCTAATAACACATAGATGATTCTAAGGAGGCAAATTATGGCAACACCTGTCATCATGCCACGGCAGGGGCAGTCGGTCGAAAGCTGTATCATAACGGAATGGAAGAAAAAAGTCGGGGACGAAGTTCACGTCGGAGACATTCTGTTCTCCTATGAAACCGACAAATCGACGTTTGAAGAAGAAGCAAAAGTGGACGGCACGTTGCTTGCCGTATTTTACAAAGAGGACGACGACGTGCCCGTGCTTTTGAACGTTGCTGTCATCGGCAACCCCGGCGAATCGTTTGCGGAGTTTTCACCGGACGGCGAAGCAGCGCCGGCCGCAGCTGCGCAGGAAGCGGCCGCATCGGCAGAGCAGCCAACGCAGGAAGCTCCGGCGGCGGCGCCAACGGCCGCGCGCGCAGAGGGCGTTTCGCCGCGCGCAAAGGCCACGGCGCAGAAGCTTGGCGTAATTGCCACGGACGCCGCGCCGAGCGGGCCGCACGGCAGAGTGATCGAGCGGGACGTCGTAGCGCTTGCAAAAGAAGGGCGGACGGGTTCCGGCCTCGGCGGGCGGGTACTGCCGTCCGACACGGCGGCTTCAACGGAAGCGGCTCCTGCGGCGGCAGCCGCACCGGCGATGCCCGCGGCGCCCACCGGCATCGATTACGAAGAGATCAAGATGCCGAACCTCCGCAAGGTCATCGCAAAGACGATGCACCAGAGCCTTTCCGAGATGGCGCAGCTCACGCACAACACGTCGTTCGACGCAACGAAGATCCTCGCGCTCCGCTCGCACCTGAAGGCTGCGCCGGAATCGATGGAACTCCCGAAGATTACGATCAACGATATCATTCTGTTTGCCGCTTCGCGCATCCTGATGCAGCATGAATCGCTCAACGCGCACTGCCTCGGCGACAAGATGCGCTTCTATAAGCATGTGCATCTCGGCATCGCGGTCGACACGCCGCGCGGGCTGCTTGTACCGACGCTGTTCAACGCCGACACGAAGTCGCTCAAAGAGATCGCGACCGAATCCAAAAAGCTCATCAAGGCCGCGCAGGACGGAAGCATCAATCCCGACCTGCTCCAGGGCGGAACGTTCACGGTCAGCAACGTCGGCGTATACGGCGTCGAAAGCTTTACGCCGGTCATCAATCCGCCGCAGGTCGCGCTCCTCGGCGTCTGCAGCATCACGGAGCGCGTTCGCACCGTCGACGGGCAGATCACGACCTATCCGGCAATGGGGCTTTCGCTGACATACGACCATCGTGCCGTGGACGGCGCGCCGGCCAGCCGGTTCTTAAAGGACCTCGTGACCGCGCTGGAAAATTTCGATCTGCTGATGATCGGCTGAGGAGGGCAGGATGATGTTTGATTTAATCGTACTCGGCGGTGGCCCCGCCGGTTATCTTGCGAGCGAGCGCGCAGGACATGCTGGCCTTTCCGTTTGCTGCATCGAGGAGCGCAGCGTCGGCGGCGTTTGCCTGAACGAAGGCTGCATCCCGACGAAAACGCTTCTGTATTCCGCGAAGATTTTCGACGGCGCGGCGCACGGCGAAAAATACGGCGTCACGGCGGACGGACTGTCGATCGACCACGCGAAGGTGATCGCGCGGAAGGACAAGGTCGTAAAAACGCTTGTCTCCGGCGTAAAATCCGCGCTCAAGGCAAACGGCGTGACGCTTGTCGACGGCCGCGGCGTGATCACCGGACGCAGTGCGGACGGTTACACGGTCGAAGCGAACGGGGAAGTCTACACCGGAAAACGCCTTTTGATCGCGACCGGCTCGTCGCCGGCGGTCCCGCCGATCCCGGGACTTAAGGACGGCATCGCTTCCGGCTTCGTCTGCACGAACCGGGAGATCCTCCAGCTGACCGAAAAGCCCGGGCATCTCGTCGTCATCGGCGGCGGCGTGATCGGAGTCGAACTCGCGAGCTATTTTACGTCGATCGGCACAAAGGTGACGGTCGTCGAAATGCTCGACCACATCGCGGGAGAAAACGACGCCGACCTCGTCGGTATTTTGAGAAAAGGTTTTGAAAAGCGCGGCGTGACGTTCCTGCTCTCCGCAAAAGTGACGGAAGTCAAGGCAGGCGCCGTCTGCTACGAAAAAGACGGACAGGCGAACGAGATCGCCTGCGACAAGGTGCTGCTCTCGATCGGGCGCAGGGCGAACACGAAGGACATCGGGCTTGAGAACATCCACGTGCTCACCGAGCGCGGCGCGATCGTCACCGACGCCCGCATGAAGACGAACCAGCCGGAAGTCTACGCCGCGGGCGACGTAAACGGAAAATCCATGCTGGCGCACACGGCCTATCGCGAGGCCGAGGTCGCCGTGAATACGATGCTCGGCAAGCGCGACGTCATGCGTTACGACGCGGTCCCCGGCGTGCTGTATACGAATCCCGAGCTGGCCGCGGTCGGCGAGACCGAAGCGTCCGCAAAGAAAAAAGGACTGGACGTTTCCATCGTGAAGCTCCCGATGCGCTTCTCCGGCAGATACCTTGCGGAGAACGAAGGCGGGGACGGCATCATGAAACTCGTCGTTGAAAACGGAACGCGGAAGGTCCTCGGCGCACAGGCGCTGAGCAACTATGCAAGCGAGTTCATCGTTACGGTCGGCACGTTTATCGAGCTCGGCCTCACGGCCGACGAAGTGAAGGAGATCGTATTCCCGCATCCGACGGTCGGCGAGATCATTCGCGAGGCGGTCTTTCAGGCTTAAAAGCATTTAAGGCGGTTGCATATCGGCAACACGCGGAACAATCTTTACTAATATTATTGCGTCGTGCGGAACAAGTCCGCCGGAAGGAGAAAAAACATGTCGAAGCAGCTCTATGTCGATCCGAATGTCGTACGGAAACCGGAATCTCTGACATTCCCGCCGATTCCCGTCAACCAGTATCAGGGAAGCGTCAAGGACGAAAAGAAGAATTACACCAAAGACGAATTTCTGCATATCTATCGCGATATGTGCTATATCCGCGAGTTTGAGACCATGCTCAACCTCATTAAGACGACGAACGAATATCAGGGCGTTCAGTACAACCATCCCGGCCCGGCGCACCTCGGCATCGGCCAGGAGGCGGCGTACGTCGGCGCGGCGTATGAGCTCACGCTGGACGATTACACGTTCGGTTCGCACAGAAGCCACGGCGAGATCCTTGCAAAAGGCCTTCGCTCCATCCAGATTCTCGACGACGACAAGCTCACCAAGATTATGGAGCAGTTCTTCGACGGCCGCACGCTCGCGGTCATCAAGGACAGCGGCAAGACCGTCAAGGAAGTCGGCATCAACTTCCTGCTCTACGGCATGATGTGCGAAACGTTCGCACGGAAGAACGGCTTCAATCAGGGCCTCGGCGGCTCAATGCACGCGTTCTTCACGCCGTTTGGCATCTATCCGAACAACGCGATCGTCGGCGGCAGCGGCAGCATCGCTCCGGGCGCGGCGCTTTACAAGCTCATCAACAAAAAGCCGGGCGTGGTCGTCTGCAACATCGGCGACGGCGCGATGGCGTGCGGCCCCGTCTGGGAGGGCCTGATGATCTCCGCGATGGACCAGGTGCGCACGCTCTGGGGCAAGGACGGCGGCACGATGCCGATCGTCTTCAACATCAACGACAACTTTTACGGCATGGGCGGCCAGACCCGCGGCGAAACGATGGGTTACGACATGGTCGCGCGCATCGCGGCCGGCGTCTGCCCGTCCGCCATGCACGCCGAGCGCGTGGACGGCTTTAACCCGCTGGCGGTCATCGACGCATACCGCCGCAAGCTCCCGCTCGCCAGGAAGGACGGCCCGGTGCTGCTGGACGTGATAACATACCGCTTCTGCGGACACAGCCCGTCGGATTCGAGCACGTACCGCACCAAAGAGGAAATCGAAGCCTGGGAAGCGCAGGATTCCATCGTCGCGTTCGGCAAACAGATGATCGAAGCAAAGGTCTGCAAGCAGGAAGACCTCGACGCGATCTGGACGACGGTCAGGGACAACATGCTCAGAAACATGAAGCTCGCGACCGACGAGAGCGTTTCTCCGCGGATCGATATCTTCGGCAAGGAAAACGACTATATCGGCAACCTCATGTTCTCGAACCAGACCGTGCGTTCGTTCGATACGGAACGTAAGCCGGACGTGCTGCTGCCGAAGAACGAATGCCCGCGCGTCCAGCAGATTTCGAAAAAGACGCGCTATGGATTCGATGAAGACGGAAAGCCCGTCAGCAAAAACCGCGTATACCAGCTCCGCGACGGTCTTGCTGAACCGATCATCAACAAGTTCTACGAGGACCCGACGCTGATTGCGTTCGGCGAAGACGTCCGCGACTGGGGCGGTGCGTTCGCGGTCTATCGGGGCATGACGGAGGCGATCCCGTATCACCGCCTGTTCAACACGCGGATCGCGGAAGCGGGCATCGTCGGCGCTGCGATCGGTTACGCCATGAGCGGCGGACGCGCGATCGCCGAGCTGATGTACTGCGACTTCTTGGGCCGCGCAGGCGACGAAATCTTCAACCAGCTCTGCAAATGGCAGGCCATGAGCGCCGGACTGATCAAGATGCCGGTCGTTCTGCGCATGAGCGTCGGCTCGAAGTACGGCGCGCAGCATTCGCAGGACTGGAGCGCGCTCGTCGCGCATATCCCCGGACTGAAGGTCGTCTTCCCGGCAACGCCTTACGACGCAAAGGGACTCATGCAGTCCGCGGTCAACGGAACGGACCCGGTCATCTTCCTCGAAAGCCAGCGCATCTACGACGTAAGCGAGCAGTTCCATAAGGAAGGCGTTCCTGAAGAGGAGTACGAAATTGCGTTCGGCGAGCCGGACGTCAAGCGCGAAGGAAAGGACGTCACGATCCTCTCCATCGGCGCGACGCTCTACCGCGTAACGAAAGCGGCGGACATCCTCCAGGAACAGTACGGCGTTTCGGCGGAGATCATCGACGCTCGCTCGCTCGTTCCGTTCAACTACGAACCCGTGATCGAGTCCATCAAGAAGACGGGCCGGATCGTCGTAACGGGCGACGCATGCGACCGCAACAGCTTTATGCGGAACCTCGCGAGCAACATCGCCGAGCTTGCGTTCGACTATCTCGACGCACCGCCGGTCGTAGTCGGCGCGAAAAACTGGATCACGCCCGCGCACGAGCTGGAAGACGCGTTTTTCCCGCAGCCGGAATGGATCGTCGACGCGATCCACGAGCGCATCCTGCCGCTTAAGGGGCACGTCTGCACGCATAACTGCACGGAACTTGAGCAGCTGCGCGAGAACAAGCGCGGCATCTGATCATACTAAATCGGCGGCGAATGTGATATAATATTCGTCGCCATCTTTATGTAATTTGGGAAAGGACCATAAAAATAAATGAAAACTATCGAGGGAAAAGCGATCACAACCATCCGTTTCCTTGCAGCGGACGCCGTACAGAAAGCCAACAGCGGACACCCCGGCATGCCGATCGGTTCCGCGCCCATGGCATTTACGCTTTGGAAGCAGATGAAGCACGATCCCAAGGACCCGAAGTGGGCCGGGCGCGACCGTTTCGTGCTGTCGGCGGGACACGCTTCCATGCTTCTGTATGCGCTGCTGCACCTGTTCGGATACGGCTTGTCGATCGATGAAATAAAATCGTTTCGTCAATGGGGAAGCAAAACGCCGGGACATCCGGAGTTTGGCCACACCGTAGGCGTGGAGACGACCACAGGGCCTCTTGGCCAGGGCATCTCGACCGCGGTCGGCATGGCGATGGCGGAAGCGCGGCTCGCCGCGGAATTTAACAAGGACGGCTATCCCGTCGTCGACAACTATACCTACGCGCTCACCGGCGACGGCTGTCTGATGGAAGGCGTCGCTTCGGAAGCCGCTTCGCTTGCGGGCCATCTCGGTCTCGGCAAGCTGATCGTTTTATACGACCGCAACGAGATCACGATCGAAGGAAACACCGGCATCGCGTTTACGGAAGACGTCGGCAAGCGTTTTGAAGCGTACGGCTGGCAGGTGCAGAACGTTCCGGACGGAGAGGATATCGACAATGTCGCCGCCGCGATTCAGACCGCGAAGGCGGACAAGACCCATCCGTCGCTGATCATCGTTCGCACGGAGATTGCGCACGGCACGCCGAAAGCCAACAAACCGAGCGCGCACGGCGAACCGCTCGGCGAAGAGAACATCAAGGCCATGCGCGAATTTTACCACTGGACGGAGGAACCGTTCTCCGTTCCGGACGAGGTGTACGCGTATTTTACCGAGCTGCAGGAAGGCTATACGAAGGCGCACGAAGCGTACGACAAGATGTTCGAGTCGTACAAGGCCGCCTATCCGGAGCTCTATAAAAAGTGGGTCGCCTGGCACGACAAAAAGCTGCCGAAGGCGCTGAAGACGGACGAACGCCTCTGGAACACCACGGATAAGAAGGCGACCCGCGCAATCAGCGGGGAAGTCCTCAACATCTTTGCGGAATACATGCCGAACCTCTTCGGCGGAAGCGCGGACCTCGCCCCGTCGAATAAAACCCTGCTCAAAGGCAAGGATTACTTCGAGGTGGACGACCGCACGGGCGCGAACATCCACTTCGGCATCCGCGAGTTCGCGATGGCGTGCATCAGCAACGGTATCCAGTTATACGGCGGACTGCATGCGTTCTGCGCGACGTTCATGGTGTTCACCGACTATCTTAAGCCCGCGCTCCGGCTTTCGGCGATCATGCGCCAGCCGGTCGTCTACGTCATGACGCACGACAGCATCGGCGTCGGCGAAGACGGACCGACGCACCAGCCGGTCGAACAGCTCGCGTCGCTCCGCGCAACGCCGAACACGCTTGTATTCCGGCCGGCGGACGCAAAGGAAACGTCCGCCTGCTATATCGAGGCGTTCGAGGGCGACAGGCCTGCGGTGATGGCGCTGACGAGACAGGGACTTCCGCAGTATGCGGAGACGAAAAAGGACGTCAGCCGTGGCGGCTACATCCTGCGCGACGCAAAATCCGGCAAGCCCGACGTGATCCTGATGGCGAGCGGAAGCGAAGTCGAGCTCATCTACAAGGCGGCCGGCCTTCTGGAAGCGGACGGCGTATCCTGCCGGCTCGTCTCCATGCCCTGCCTCGACCTCTTCGAGGAGCAGGACGCGGCCTATAAAGAATCCGTATTGCCGAACGCAATCCGCGCGCGCGTCGCCGTAGAAGCGGGCGCATCCTGCAGCTGGGACCGCTATGTCGGGCTCGACGGGAAGTGCGTCTGCCTCGATCACTTCGGCGCGTCCGCGCCCGCGCCGATCCTGTTTAAGGAGTTCGGATTCACGCCGGAAAACGTGGCCAATGCAGCGAAGCAGTCCATTGCAAACTGCAAATAAATTAAGGTAAAGGTACGCGAGGATATGAACCGCATTCTTGTGACAAACAGCGTCGATCCATATGAAAACCTTGCGCTCGAGGAGCTTCTCTTCGAGACGCAGGGCGCCGGCGCGACGCTCTATCTCTGGCAGAACCAGCATACGGTCGTGATCGGGCGCAATCAAAACGCCTGGCGCGAATGCCGCGTCGAACTGCTTGAAAAAGAAGGCGGATTCCTCGCGCGCCGTTCGTCCGGCGGGGGCGCCGTCTTTCACGACCTCGGCAACCTCAACTTCACGTTTCTTTTGCCAAAGGACGATTACGACCTCGTGCGCCAGCTCTCCGTCGTTCAGAAGGCGGCGGGACGGTTCGGGATCGAGACGTCGTTTACCGGGCGAAACGACCTTGTGCTGACACAAACGCAGGAGAAATTCTCCGGCAACGCGTTTAAGTTTTCACGCGGGACCGCCCTGCATCATGGGACGATCCTGATTTCCGCCGACATGGAGAAGCTTTCGCGCTATCTCGCGCCGTCCAAGCTGAAGCTGGAGTCCAAGGGCGTCAAGAGCGTAAAAAGCCGCGTCACCAATCTCGGGCTCCATAATCCGGAGCTCGACGTCGAGCGTATGAAGACGGCGCTGATCGAAGCGTTCACAGAAGAGTACGGCGTGGCCGAACCGCAGAGCGTAACGTCCGCCGATCTTGAGCGGCTCAATTCGATCCGCGAACGGTACGCCTCCTGGGAGTGGCGGTTCGGCGTTACGCCGGCGTTCAACGTTTCGTTTGAAAACCGGTTCGACTTCGGTTGCCTCGAGCTGCTGTTAAACGTAAAGAACGGAGTCGTTGCGTCCGCGGTCTGCTATACGGACGCGATGGACGATACGCTTGCAACGCGGGTTCAAAACGCGCTGAACGGGTGCGCTTACGGAAAGCAGCCGATTGGCGAGCGTCTTCGCGCGGGCAAAGCAGCGGAGCTGTCCGCCGTCGCGGACTGGATCGAGCAACAGACGTTCTAACCGCAAAATCCCATGCCCGCCTGAAAAGGGCGGGCTTTTTTGCTGCGAACCGGTAACAAACGCAAACCGGCTATGATATAATGCTTTGGTATAAAAACATCATAGCTAGAATGTTAAGAATAATGAAAAGAAGCGTAAGGGAACGAGAGAAATGGAAATGACGGCTGTCCTGACCGGAGTGACCGGAAAATCCGGCCGATATGCGATCGAACGATTGATCGAACGAAAAGACGAACTGGACGAATGCCGGTTTCGCGCGATCGTGCGCTCAAAAGAAAAAGCGGCGTTTATCGAAGAAAGCGGCCTGAATATCGAGCTTTACGTCGGGTCGATCGACGACGAAGCGCTGCTGCTCAACGCGATGTCCGGCGCGGACACGCTTTTGCATATCGTCGGCATCCATACGTCGCCGCGCGTCGTCGATATCGCGATCCGTTCCGGCATCCGCCGGATCATCGTCGTCCATACGACGGGCGTTTACTCAAAATATAAGTCCGCCAGCGCGGAGTATCAGTCGATCGACGAAGACGTCGCCAACATGTGCAAAAAGACCGGCGTGGCACTGACGATTTTGCGCCCGACGATGATCTACGGCGGGCTGGACGACGAAAACGTCGTAAAATTCATCACGATGATGGACCGCCTGCCCATCATGCCGGTCGTGTCCGGCGCGCGATTCGCGCTCCAGCCGGTCCACAGGCGTGACCTTGGCCGGGCCTATGCGGACGCTTTGCTCAGCGACAAGACTGCGGGGAAGGACTATGTGCTTTCCGGCAAAGACCCGATCGATTTAAGGGACATGCTGCAGACGATTGCGGACGGTCTCGGAAAGCGCGCGAAATTCGTTTCGTTTCCATATTGGTTTGCTATTTCCGGCGCGTGGATCGTTTACCTGCTTTCAGTTACAAAGGTCGACTATCGCGAAAAGGTGCAGCGTCTGGTCGAACCGCGCGCATATCCGCACGAGGAAGCGACGAAGGATTTCGGTTACGATCCGCTTTCGTTTGAAGACGGCGTAAAAGGCGAAGTGGAAGCATACCTCGAACGAAAAAAAGCACGATAACGGGAGTCTGATATGAAACAAAAACGCGCATTCAACGAACGGTTCAGCAACTTTTCCGATGCGTTTATCGCCGCGGTGTCGTTGCTGGTTTTCGCCGCGCTTTCTGCGGTCAGCCTGATACAGACCTGCCATGTGGACATCGGCTACACGGAAAAAAACAGCGAGCACGTTTCGTTTTTAAGCGACAATATTCTGCTTAACGTCGTAATTTTGCTTGTGCTCGTCGGTTTGGCGGTCCTTCTGATGCGCGCTTCTCCCAAGCGCCGCACCGTCCGCTGGGTCGGAGCGATCGCGATCGCCTGCTCGGCCGCGATCGGCGTCTGGTGGGTGCTCGCTTCAAAGGCGATGCCGACCGCCGATTCAAGGAGCATCGTCACCGTCGCGCAGCAACTCGCGCAGGGAAATACGGACAATCTGGCGCAGGACTCGTACTTTTACGTATTCCCGTTTCAAACGGGATATCTCCTGTATGCGGAAGGATTCTTCCGGCTGTTTGGAACGGGCGCGATCACGCTGTTTCAACTGAGCAACGTCCTTCTGGTCTGCGTGTCGTATCTCGGCATTTTAAAGCTTGCCGACATATTGTTTGAAGACCCGCGCGTTACGCTGCTTACGGCGATCCTGCTCGGGCTTTGCATTCAGCCGATGCTGCTGAGCACGTTTCTGTATGGAACGATACCGGGGATGACGCTCTCGATCTGGAGCGTCTGCTTTACCGCAAAAGCCATGAAACAAAGCAAGCTGACGCTGCTTTTTCCGGCGGCGGTCCTGATCGCGCTTGCGGTGCTGGTCAAGAAGAATTTTGTGATCGTGTTGATCGCGGAAATCATCGTGCTATTGATCTACGCGCTGCGAAATAAAAAGGCGCTCACGCTCGCGTTTATCGCATTGATGGCGGCGCTGTCTTTCATTCTGCCGACGCTCGTGCAAAAGCAGTACGAAGCCCGCGCGGACACTAGCTTTGGCAAGGGCACGCCGCAGATGGCCTGGCTCGTAACGGGATTCCGTGAATCGTCCTTTTGCTCCGGCTGGTATAACAGCTACACCACGAGCGTGCTCATGGACAACGACATGGACTACGGCAAAACGCTTGCGCAAAACAAGGCGGACCTGAAGGAACAGCTGACCATGTTCGCGTCACGCCCCGTCTATTTCGCTTCGTTCATGTATAAAAAGATCGTCAGCCAATGGAATGTTCCGGCCTATCAGTGCATCTGGAGCAGCGCGGTTGGCGAACGCAGCGGCGAGATTTCTGACTTTGTGGGCAGCCTCTGCACCGGTGACGCAAGCGACGCGATCGACGCGTACTTCAACCAGATCATGCAGTTCGTTTACGTGGCCCTGACGATCTCACTGGCCGTTTTGTGCTTCCGCAAAGATGAGCGCAGCGAGGGACGCATGATCGTACCGCTGATCCTGTTCGGAGCCGTTTTGTATCATGCGCTGTTTGAGGCGAAATCGCAGTATGCGATCATCTATGTACCGATGATGCTGCCGTATGCGGCGTTTGGAATCAAACGCCTGCATGACGATCTGGCGCAAAAGTTTTTTCAAAAAAAGAAAAATGAAAATGCGCAGACGGACGCTGCGGCGGCGCAGAAATGAACGAATATAAAACAATGGCGGGGAAGACCCCGCCATTGCAGCCTGTCAAAAAAGTCCATGGGATTGTTAAGGGTCGCAACCCGTAACCCATATATTCCGGCTGCGGCGGTTCATCCGCCGCGACGGATCGCCCGTTTGGGCGGTTTCTTTGCGCGTTTTGCCGTCCGGGAGCCCGAAGGGCGAGAGGCAAAACGTGGTTGTCCCGTCAAAAAACAAGTTTTTTGACGGCCAACAACGGCGGGGGAGTCCCCCGCCGTTGTGTTGTCCGTTGGCCGTTTTATTCGTCAAGCCCGACGTCGATCAGCGTGCCGCTGTCGCCCGTGACCTTGGGCAGCGCGCCGTCCCATTTTTGCACCGTTTCATACTGGATCAGCATATCGCTGAGCGATTCCGTGATGATCCGGTTGCTTTCGGCGTTTGCTTCCGCAAGCAGCTTGATCTTGTCCGCCTCCGCCTGCGCGGCGATGACCTGCTTTTCCGCGTCCGTATTGGCGACGACAAGCTCCTGCTCCTGCTCCGTCTTGGTCTTGATCAGGTTCTGCTCTGCGACCTGCTTGGCTTCGACGGCGTTGATGTACTCCTCCGAGAAGTCCCAGTTGATGATATTCAGGCCGTCGACATAGATGCCGTACGTGTTCAGCTTTTCGTTGAGCCCTTCGTCCAGAAGGATGCTGACGTCGCTGCGGCTCCCGACAAGCTCCTGCGCGGTATAGTTCGCCGTGACGGCCTTGAGGACTTCGTTGATCGCCGGCACGACGAGGACGTCGTCATACCCGAGACCGACTTCCTTGTAGATTTCAGAACTGGAGTCCTGATTGATATGATAGTTGACCGCTATCACGGTGGAAACGGTCTGCAAATCCTTGCTGAAAGCCTCCGTGGTCACCTCCGTCTTGACGATCCGGTTATTGATCGTTACGATCTTCTGCGCAAACGGGACCTTCAGGTGGATACCCTCCTGCAGTACGACGGGGCTCGCCTTTCCAAACGTCAGCACAACGCCCGTGTGGCCCGCGTCGATCACAACGATGCTGCTGCCAAGCAGTACGGCGACAAGGATCAGAAGAATGATGGAAACCGTGATCTTACCCATCGCCAGGTTGCCTGCCTTATCTTTGAACATAACACACTCCTTTTAGGTTTTTTCTCAGTATAACATATGTCCGGCAAGCGCGAAAACAGGACAAAATCGAAATCACGATTTCTTTGCTTTTCTGTTGTTACGTACTTGTAATGCAAAAAAGAAGCGACATAAAGTTTATCGCTTCTTTTCTGAACTATGGGTAACCAATCGGTTATGATTTTTTTCTGCTGTAGGGCGTGTCGTCGAGCGGCAGTTTCGTGCGGAACTTCCCGTCGTGCAAATAGTACGCAAGCTGAACGGCGGGCGGGGTCGGGATGGAGCAGATCTCTCCGATGCCCTTCGCGCCGCAGGCGAGTCCGTCCTTTCCGGCCTTGCCGACGATGATCGCGTCCACATTCGGCGTGATGCTCGACTTAAACAGGCCGAGCGTGCCGAAGCGCGCCTTGGGTTTTCCGTTTTCGAGCGGGAAATCCTCGGTCAGCGCGTAGCCGAGGCTCATTACGACGCCGCCTTCGATCTGGCCTTCCAGCGAAAGCGGGTTGACCGCGGTGCCGACGTCGTGCGCGGCCGTGACGTTTTTGAGCCGGCCGTCGTCGTCGAGCTCCACGACGTGCGTCGCATAGCCGTAGGCGATGTGCGAAACCGGATGCGGCTTGTCCGAACCGAGCGGGTCGGTCCTGCCTTCGTATTCGCCGATGAAGCTTCGGCCTTCCAGTGCTTCCAGCGAACCGGCTTTCTCCAGCGCATCCATCAGCTGCTTCGCCGCGCGCACGGTCGCCTCGCCCGTAAAGAGCGTCTGCCGCGACGCGGTCGAGTTGCCCGCGTCCGGGCACTCCGCCGTGTCCGGCGTGTGATAGACGATCTTTTCGAGCGGAAGATCGGTGATCTCCTTTACAAACTGCGTCAATACTGTGCCCATGCCCTGGCCGATGCACGCAGCCGAAGAATGCACATGGACCTTGCCGCCCCGTACGGCGATGCGGCACCGGCCGAAATCGGGCACGCCGACGCCGAGGCCGCTGTTCTTCATTGCGCAGGCGATCCCGGCCTTCGGGTTCCGCTCCATGATCGGGCGGACGGCGTCGAGCGTCTCGACCAGCGCGGTCGTTTCGTCCGCGATCTGGCCGTTCGGCAGCACCTGCCCCGGACGAATGGCGTTTTTATAACGGAACTCGAACGGGGAAATGCCGACCAGCTCGGCAAGCTGATTGATGTTGCATTCGGTGGCAAAGCAGCTCTGCGTAACGCCGAACCCACGGAACGCGCCGCCCGGCGGATTGTTGGTGTAGTATGCGTAACCCTCGATATCGACGTTTTGATAGTTGTACGGGCCCGCGGCGTGCGTGCAGGCGCGCTGCAGCACCGGCCCGCCGAGAGACGCGTATGCGCCGGTGTCGGCAATCAGCCGCGCGCGCATGCCCGTGAGGTTTCCGTCCTTATCGCAGGCGGTGGTGAACTCCATCTCCATCGCGTGCCGTTTCGGGTGGATCAGCATGCTTTCCGCGCGGGAGAAGCGGACCTTGACCGGGCGTTTGCTCAGGTAGCTCGCGAGCGCCGCGTGGTGCTGGACGCTCATGTCCTCCTTGCCGCCGAAACCGCCGCCGACCATCATCGCGGAGACGCGCACCTTTTCAGGCGGAAGCCCGAGCATTGCGGCGCATTCCTTCCGCGTCTGGTAGATGCCCTGGTCCGCGCTGTAGATATGCACGCCGTCGCCCTCGATTTCGGCGACGGAACACTCCGGCTCCATAAATGCATGGTCCGTAAACGGGACGCTGTAGTGATTGGTCACGATAAACGCACTGTTTTTGATCGCGTTGTCCGGATCGCCGCGCTTGACGGACTGGAACGACATCAGGTTGTCGCGGTCCTCATGCACGCGCGGCGCACTTTTCTGCATGGATTCTTCCGGCGAGAGGACGGGCTCGAGCGGCTTGTATTCCACCTTGACCGCGGCTTTTCCGGCCTCAAGCGCTTCGTCCGACTCCGCGACGACAAGCGCAATCGCGTCGCCAAGGAAGTGCGTGATTTTGCCGACCGGGATCATCACGTCGTAATCCTGAACGATATGGCCGATGATCTTTTCGCCCGGGACGTCGTCCGCCGTGTAGACGGCGAACACGCCGTCGATCGCCTTTGCGGCCGACGTATCGATGGAAAGCACGCGCGCGCGCGGATAGGTGCTGCGCACTGCGGACGCGATCAACATTCCGTCAAGGTGCAGGTCGTCCGTATACTGCGCCTCGCCGAGCGTCTTTCCGTTCGCTTCGATCCTGCGTATGCTTTCGCCAAGGGTTCCAGGAAGCTCGCCCGAAGGGACTTCTGTGTTTTCGCGGAACATTTTTGCGGCGAGAAGCACGGCTTCCTCGATCTTTTTATAACCCGTGCAGCGGCAGATGTTGTTTTTCAGCGCTTCCTTGACCTCTTCCGGTGAAGGAGAGGGATTGCCGTCGATCAGACCTTTTGCGCTGACGACCATCCCCGGCGTGCAAAAGCCACATTGAACGGCGCCGGATATCGCAAAGGCATAGGCATATACGTCACGCTCGCGAGGTGAGAGGCCTTCGACGGTGACGATCTGCTTTCCTTCCAGTCTGTCGGTCTTTTGCACACAGGATTTCATCGGTTTTCCGTCTATGAGGACCATGCAGGTCCCGCAGGCGCCCTCCGAGCATCCGTTTTTCACGCTGGTGAGTTGCAGCGTGTCGCGCAGGTAGACGATCAGCTTCTGATTCTTTTCAACGGATACGGTTTTTCCGTTGACGGTAAAAGTGACATGGAATTTCCCCCTTGATACGATAACTCCCAACGAGAGCCGCGACGCCGTCGATTCGTATCCGGCGGCGTCGGGCAAGCGTGCTACAGTCAATACGTTATCGCAAATTCGTTACAGCAGATAGCTGTAATCCCAAATGACTGCGTTGATGAATTTTTCGATAGCGGGATCGATCTCGTTTTTGCCGAGACGAACGGTGGATACGTCGTCCAGCCGCAGTTTGATCTTTCCGCCGCCGAGCACGAGGAAGCCCTTGTTTTCGCTTTCGTCGAACTCTTTTTCGGTCGAAAACAGCGTGAACTTCTCCTTATATGGCGAACTGTCGTACGGGCAGAACATCGTGCAGTTTCCGCATTCGTTGCACATGCGGTCCACGTGCAGAATCTGCGGCATGCTGGTTTCGTCGACCTTGACGGCGATATTCGCGCGATTCGGGCAGACCTGCACGCAGCATTCGCAGACGGTGGAGCATGCAAGGCAGCGCTCCGTTTCCTTACCCGCGCTGTCGTAAACGGCGATGGAGCCCTGCTTGAGCAGGCAGTTGCCTTCGCAGGCCTTCGACTCCTCCGGAACGGTCACGCTGTACGGGCCGACGATCGCGTCTGCAACCTTACGCGCGTCGGCGATGGCCTCGACGACCGTCGCCGGGCCGCGGTTTGCGTCGCCGATGACATAGACGCCTTTCATGCTGGTTTCAAGCGTTTCCGCGTTCGCCCTGACTTTTCCGCGCTCCGTCAGCGCGATGCCGTTGTCCGCAAAGTCCGAAGGTTCGACCTTTTCGCCGATTGCGGAGATCAATAACGAGCAGGGGAGCTTTACCGTCTCGTCGGTCTCGACGCTCGACGGCCTGCCGCTTGCGTCCGGTTTTCCGAGGACGCATTTTTTACAGGTAAGCATGCCGTTTTCCAGTGAAACGGGCGTAAGCAGTTCGCCAAAGTCCACGCCTTCGTCCAGTGCGAGCAGGAGCTCCTCTTCGTCCGCGGGCATATAGCGGCGCGTGCGCCGGTAGACGATCGTGCTGGTATCGACGCCCTTTGTGCGCTTTGCCGCGCGCGCGGCGTCCATTGCGGTGTTGCCGCCGCCGACGATCACGACGTGCTCGCCGATATCGGGCAGCGTTTCCGCCTTGTATTGCTCAAGGAAGTCCAGCACGTTCATGCATTCGCCTTTTGCCAGGCGGAGATTGCCGTGCGCCCAGGCGCCGGTGGCGAAGATCACGTGCGTAAATCCGCTCTTTTTCAGCTCCGCAACGGTCGGGGCAGGGGTGTTCGTTTTGATTTCGGCGCCCATCTTTTTGAGCAGCTCCGCGTCGCGGTCGATGCCGAGTTCTCCGATGCGGAAGCCGGGAATCACATAACGGACGATGCCGCCGAGTCGTTCGCGCTTTTCAAAGACCGTCACCTTCGCACCCTGTCGGCCGAGGAAATAGCCCGCGGCCATGCCGGCCGGGCCGCCGCCGACGATCGCGACGTTCGCGGACGACTTACCGGCGGGTTTAAGCGTGCCGATCACGTCGTCGTAGCCTTTGCGCGCCGCGAGCAGTTTGCAGTCGCGGATGTGGACGCTCTCCTCATAAAAGCCGCGCGTGCATTTGTCCATGCAGTGGTGCGTGCAGATGCGGCCCGTGATGAAAGGCAGGGGGTTCTTTTCCAGAATCAGTGTAAGCGCTTCGCCGTACTTTCCGTCGCCGACGAGCCGGACATATTCCGGGATGTCCTGATTGATCGGGCAGCCGTGCGAACAGGGCGCGATAAAGCAGTCCGTCAGCGGGACTTTTTGATCGATTTTACGCGTGGGCAGCGGTTTGACCGCCTTGGTATGCCGCGCGTCCGTGCGCGCGTCCCGCGCGAGATAGGCAACCTTGCCGACGGACACGCCGTCGAATGGGACATAGTCGCATTTTACGAGCGTTTCTGCGATCTGTTTTGCGCGCTGATAACCGCCGGGCTTCAACAGCGTTGTTGCAAGCGTGATCGGCCAAATCCCCGCGTCGAACAGGCTCGCGATATTGTTGACGTCCGCGCCGCCGGAGAACGAAAGGCGCATCCTTCCGTCGAACTCCCGGCTGATGCGGTGTGCAAGCTCGATGGTCAGCGGGAATAGCGAGCGTCCGCTCATGTACATCTCGGTACCGGGCAGTTCGTCTCGCGCAATGCCGACGGGGAAGGTGTTGGTCAGCTTCAGCCCGAAGGTGACGCCCTTGCTTTCCGCGAGCGACACAAGACGCTTGAACATCGGGACCGCGTCGCGATATTGCAGGTCGTCGTTGAAATGAAAATCGTCGAACACGAGATAGTCGTATCCCATGTCGTCCATAGTTTTGCGCGCGAACTGGTACCCAAGCAGCGTCGGGTTGCACTTGACGAACGTATTGAGGCCCTTGACGTCGATCAGATAATTT
>Ga0116164_10001139_pt1 | contig 20458 bp, 22 predicted proteins | sample AD_UKC109_MetaG_FD_89888 | JGI IMG/M metagenome (GOLD analysis project Ga0116164, IMG submission 89888) | Active sludge microbial communities of municipal wastewater-treating anaerobic digesters from Hong Kong - AD_UKC109_MetaG | ecosystem: Engineered > Bioreactor > Anaerobic > Digestate... | reverse complement strand
GCTTTCGGTTCTTGGGACTAATGCGATCCCAGGGGTAAGGCTTGGGGATAGCGAACAGGCCGGTAAAATGTGGGAGATGCTTCAAAATGCAGAGATATCACAGGCCGAATGGGATGCCTACGTTGAGGACCTCTATAACTCAGGGAAAGCAACGAGGCCACAGGCAGAAAAAAAACCTGAAGAAGTACCAGGGGAATCTGTAAACGCTGAACAGGCTTCCGAACCGGAACCAGAACCCGTTCCTGAACCTGAACCGGTCGAGCCGCCAATTCCCGAACCTACACCTGAACCTGAACCGGAAGAACCCGAAGCCGAAGGAGCCAATGAGCCGGAAGCAGTGCAAATGCTGAACAAGATCATTGACGGGGACCTTGACGACGATCCGGATGCCATTGACAGAGCATTGGACATGGCAGCAGAAGAACTTGAAGAAGCTGGTCTGCTTGATCAATACGATGACCTCTTAAACGAGGCCGCTGACCACTACACGGAAGTCTTGGAACGATTATCGGAGGCTGCATAACATGAGTATATCGTTTAAAGAAAAAAGGGAGCTGCAAAAGATAATAGCCGACAAGAAAAGCGAGTTAGCCAAGCCTGGCATATCTTTTAAAGAAAAAAGGGCTGCTCAAAAGGAAATGGCCGAAGCCTTTACCAGGCTGAGAGTTGCTATCAAAGCATCTCCTGAAAAAGCATCTGAAAATGAAAAACTCAAAAGGCTGATTGCCGGCGAATTCAACAACCTTAACCCTGCCGATTTTCTGAAGGTACTGAATGAAATTGTGTCGGAAATCAACACCATCGAGCCAATCAAGGAACCCACAATTTCATATATTGATGCCAACCAGGATAAGTTGGGAACCATAGCGGAAAGTGCTATACGGTCTGTCTTGTCCTGACAAGGCCGCAACCTGATAATCCTGCCATAATATCTTGCCATAAGGATTTTCCTATGTCAGCAACAAGCGGAACAGGTAAAGACTTTGTTTTAGAGAATACCAACCCTGGTCATGGAGACGCAAACCTTTTAAGGATGTCCTCAAGCGAATTGGCCTTTACAGGCAAAGAACGTCTGGAATGGGTAATCAAGACTAAAACCAACTACATGAATGCCATGTACAGGTCTGATATTGGCTGGATTTCTTTTATTTGGGGCAGTCCAGGCAAATCGCCTTCTTTTGCTCACAGCAAAGGGATATCGGGGATTATTGCAAGAAAAAACTGGCTGAACAAGGAAGACAGTTCATCCGATGTTAAAGGGATAGACTTCGTATATGAACTGGTTGAGGCGATTGCAAAGGGAAGCATAAGAAGAAAGACAGGGCCGTTAGGGTACAAACAGATTGAAGTAAAATACAAGGGTATTATAGCTGTTCTGTTATGGCATAGAGGCAGGAGAACATTTTATTTGACAGGATGGGACGATACTAAAGGCGGTTTAAAAGACATCCTGGAATCCGCTAAAAATATATCACCAATAACCGAATCTGCCAATGACGTTTCTAATTGGGAACGTGCAATCGTTGAGGCCGAAGGCATGGACGATGTTTCCAACCTCTTCAAGGTGTTATTCAGGGTCCCGACAGACGAAAAAGCCTCTCCTTATTTCAAGGCAACTGAGCGCAGTATTGTCATGCCCATAGACAAGCTGGTTGCAAGGGAGGCAGTAAATCCGAAGAGTCTCGAAAATGCCCATAGCAGAATGAAAAAGGCTGTATCTGGAGAAGGTGAAAAACGAAAACCCTTATCCGTATTTGCAATGGGCAACGGGAAATATAAAGCCCTTGATGGCAACACTACCCTGCAAGCACTTAAAGACCTCGGAGAAGGAAAGGCTATTGTAGAGATCAAAAAGACCCTACTGCAATCAGGAGTTAAAACTATTGACGATCTTTACTCCCAGGCAGAAGAAGCTGTCCCTTTCTTTAAGGCGTTTATGGAAAAATGGGCCGGAAAAACAGGGGGTAAAGTCTCAATCAGGCCAGGATTGAAAGATAAAGACAGGGTCTCAGTGAAGGCGAAAGAAGATAAGTACCAAAGGATATCAACTGTAAAAGATGTCCTGGCAGGGACACTTATATTTGATACTGTTCAAGAGGTATCAGCAGCCTTGCGAATGATCGAAGCCGATCCGAGCGTTTACAGAATAAAGAACCGTTATGAAAATCCTTTAAAAGAGGGATACAGAGATATCCTTATGAATGTTGTAATGCCTAACGGTCATGTTTGCGAGCTTCAGTTAAATACGCAGACTATGATTGATGTCAAAGAAACAGGAGTGGGGCATAAGATACATGAAATACTCCGGCAGTTAGACCCTATCATTGAGGAAGCAAGCGGAGAGGCTTTATTGGTTGCGAGGGGAGCCTTTGAGGAATTGGCTGATATAAGCGGAAGGCTTACAATGATGCTGCTGCCAGGTCTTCCTCCCATTCACGGGCCAAGTCATCTGCCAGTGCTTTGGCTTCGGATTCTGAAATCTCCCAGGACCTTAACCGGATTTTAACTTTTGTATCGGGGTCTGAAAGCTTACACCATTTTGACCTATCGCTTCCTCCCATAGAGAACACCTCAAATGTTTCCTTGTCAATTGCGAAAGGTCTATCGTCGTATTCTACAAATTCAAATGCCATTGGTTCATCACCTCCTTCAGATTATGATGTAAATATAGAAAATCCAGACCAAAAAGTCAATCTAAATGCAGCAGATATCAAAGGGAAAACCTCTAAGGCATTCTTGGCGGACAACACTTCTGTCAACGTGATGTATGTCGTTGTTGATATAAACAAGGTAAAGCCTTCCCATACAGACGATCTCCATAAAAACGATACATACCCACAAGAAATACAGCCGAGACAGAGAGACAGGGGTGCAATGGTAGCCCAGGTTGAAGAAATGGCAAAGTCCCTGAATCCCTGGAAGATGGGAGAATCGGTATTAGCCTCAACCGGAGCTCCTATTGTTGGTCCTGATATGGCGGTTGAATCAGGTAACGGGCGAACTATTGCACTCCGGAAAGCCTACTCAGGGTCAAAAGGTAAGGAATACAAGCAATGGCTTGTAGAAAATGCGAACGATTTTGGCATTGATCCGGCTGAAATAGAGAGTATCGAGAAGCCAATACTTATTCGCCTTAGAACATCATCTGTAAAGGACCGTGCAGCCTTCGCACAAACCGCCAACAAGGATGAAACAGCCGGTATGAGTCCTATGGAAATGGCAAAAGTTGATGCTGAAATCATATCAGATGCAGACATGGCCCTTTTTAACCCTTCGGAGGATGGGAACATTGCAGCCAAGAGCAATAGAGACTTTATCACAAGGTTTGTTTCAAAACTTGGAATAGCAGAATCAGCAGGATATTTGACAGCAGACGGACGTGCAACAAAACGGCTGGTTGACCGAATTCAAGCTGCCGTTGTCGAAAAAGCTTATCACGATGATCACCTTCTCGAAATGGTAGCGGAAGAACCCGATCCGGATTTAAGAAATATATTGACGTCCCTTACTTTTGCAGCGGGGGAATTTGCCAAAGCCAAAGCAATAGACAAAAACCTTGGAGGTATTGATATTCCTTCTCATGCAATCGCAGCCGGAAAGCTGGTAAGAAGGGCAAGAGAAGAGAACATGACCCTTAATGAAATATTGAACCAGCTTGGATTGTTTGAGGTTGTTCCGGAAGACACAAAGGGAGTGGCTAAATTCATAGATGAAAATATACGCCGTGGCAAAAGAATGTCGATCATATTCAGAGAATCGGCCCGATACCTTAAAGAGTATCTCTTAAACAAAGAACAGGACAATCTATTTGGGGATGAAGGGGCATCAACATTAAGCCCTTCTGAAATTATAGGCAGGGCGATCAATAAATTAGACGGAGAGGTAGGAAATGGGAGAAGTGAAAAACAAAGGTCAGGAGATCTCTTTGAAGCTGCAAGAGATAATGAGGAAATCAATCGAGAAGGCGAACCAGGTGGACATCGAGGAAGAGGACCAGGTTTCATGTCCGGAGGAATGGAAGGAACAGAAGGAATCTTAGAAGGGGTTGACACAGAAGAACAAAAAGAGCCCTTAAAGGTAGGTGAAACCAGGGGTGTGAGTGGTGTCCCAAGCACTCTTGTTAAGACAGTCGATGCTGATGATGGGGTGCGGTATGAACTCTTTAAAGGGTCCGCCCAGGGGGAGAAGCGTTCAGCCGTTGTAGTCACTGACATTGATTCTGGAAATGTGGTTGAGGTTCATCAATTCCCTTCCTATGACCTTGCTGAAAAAGAATACAACAAGGCTCTTAAGATCGCAGGAGAGATTGAACACAAAGAACCCTGGGAGATGACTGTTCTGGATTTTTACGAAAGTCGAAAGACAGGCCCTTTTCCGCTCGATCCCATTGAAGCCAAGAATATCCACAAGGAAGAAGTTCAACATGCTCTCTCAAAAGGCAAACCCGTGTCTGCCGAAGTCCTGAAAGATTATCCTGATATTTTAACGCAGATTAAAGAAGAGCTTATTGCATATATTCGCAATTATCCCGACTTCGTTTTTGAGGACAGCAAAAAATCAGAGAACACAAGGAAAGAAACAAGGAAATTCCTTGAGGGGATAAGCCCTGAAAAAGTGAAGGCATTGAAACTCGGTTCCCATAATGAATATTTGGAAGTCCTCAAAATATTAGTAGAAAAGATGTTTCCGGAAGGGGCTGAATATACATTCAGAAAGACCGCAGACGGTTCAGAAACGGATTACGATCATTTCCTGAAGGACAAAACACGAAAAGACTGTATCCATACTATAGGGAACACCCTTGAAAATAAAGACATAGCCATAGAATTAAAGGAAGACGATAAGGAAAAGCAGTTTTTTATAAAGAAGTATTTTGACGGGGATATTCAAAGGGACATTTGGGATATCGTAGTGGTCCACGACAAAGAGATAAGGACAAAGATTGCAAGGAAAGATAATCGAGGGAGAAATACCGTTGAAAACATAATCGGGGATGGAGTCCGGGCGTCCGTTCCATCCACCCTCGGTGGGAATACGGAGATCGCCTCCACCCACAACGAAGTTACAGTTAATAATATACTCCCAAATTCATCGGATGTCAAGGTCGATAATATTGACTGGAAAACAGAGATACTTAACGCAAGATTCCTTGCCGATATTGAAGAGGTTTTCAGGAAGGTTTTTAACTTACGATAAGCGAAAAAGGCGAACAGAAATGACACAACACATCTTTGAAGAAGCGGCATTAGACATTGAATACTGGAAAGCAGATATTAAACGGGCTTCAAATTTTAAAGAGATAGCCTTTATCTTTTCTCAATGTTTTGGCCTGAAGGCAGATGATATTCCAGGCCAGGAGAGTCCGGCAGCGCCAGACGAATATAAAAACGATGGGAGCGATTTCGGTCTGAAAGTAAAGGGTATCAAGGCAAGGGAAAAGCTCAATGCTCAGGCCAAAGAAATTATTGAACGTGTCACTGATCCTAAGCAGCTTACTCAAGGCGAGGTTGAGATACTTAAGCAATATTCGGGCAGGGGTGGCCTGACCGAAAACTCACAGTTTGAGTGTTATACACCTACTCATGTCGCAGAAGGTTTATGGGATGCCTTACTTGAGAACGGCCTTGAAAATGGCAACCTGTTAGACCCGTGTGTGGGCAGTGGCGTTTTTTCCGCAACTAAGCCGAAGGGAACGCTCATGACCGGAGCTGACATTGATCCGGTGGGCTCAAAGGTGGCCCAATTATTAAACCCTGAAGACTCTATCCAGAACAAGTCTTTTGAGAAACTTGTCTCAGAAACGCCGGATGATACTTTTGACGGTGTTGTGGGGAACGTGCCGTTTGGTGATGTCAGAGGCGCAAATATATATGAAGACTCCTCTTACCAGGACGAAAAACGGATTGAGAGATACTTTATTTTAAGGGCTTTGGACAAAATCAAACCTGGCAAGCTGGCATGTTTTGTTGTTCCTGTCAATATCGTTGGGGCAAAAGGCGGGAAATGGGAAACATGGAGAATTGCAGTAAGCAAAAAGGCCGAGTTTTTAGGGGCTCACAAACTGCCTTCCAAGACCTTTTCTGCACAAGGCACAGATACCGTTGTTGATGTTATCGTACTCAAAAAGCACCCTAAAGACCTTCTCAATAAAATGGATTCTCTCAGGATTGAAACTCTTAGAGAGGCCAATGTCGTTTGGGATGAATTCATAAACGGTATGTATTGGAAAGGCGAAGGCCGGAAATTCATTATGGGCAAGTATATGCCCAAGATCGAAGGAGACAGGTGGAGCCGTGAAGTTGTTGACAGTGACGTTGACAATGAAGGTCTTAAACGGAAACTCGCACTCCGGTTTAATTCCAGGATTAATTGGGATGCCTTAGAAGTAGCAGAGCCGGTTATAAAGAACTATGTCGAAGGTGACAGGCGAATTATTAACGGAGAAAGCTATGAACTCCAGAATGGAGATTGGATTAAGACAGCACAGGCAGAAATCGCCCCAACTGTTATTGACAAGGCCAAGTATGGAGCAGGGACTTATGATGATCTAAAGGCCCTTTTCGCAACACCTAAAGCCAGCTTAACTCTCACTGCAAAACAAGCCTTTGCAGCTTTTAAGACCTGGCCCGATCTTTTGTCTACGCTCCAATCTGATGCAGTTAAGTTTGCAATGAGCCAGGAACCTAAATACCAGGAGCAGGTATATAGAGGCACTGTAATCGGTGGAATGCTTGGGCGACTGCAAGTGAAGGAAAATGAAGGGACTGCCGGAACCGAAGAAATATTTGAACTTCAAGAGATCGTTACAAGGGAAATTGATAAATACGGCCATCCCAAAAATAATAAAGGCATAAACCTGTTAGGCGAATCCTCAAGGGCATTCGGGCTTTTCCTGAATGCAGTGGATGAAAAAGGCAACTTCTCAGACCTCTTATCAGGGAACCTCCAGGATACCGGCAAATCGCTCCAATACGATTCAAAAAGCATACAAAGCGTAGTGGAACACCTCTTTATCAGGGAAGGGATCACAAGTATTGAGCTTGATGATGTTAAGCAATTGTATTCAGGTTCCAGGGCCTTGGAATCCCTGGCAGATGTTGCAGAGGATGATAACGTTGCAATAACTCCTGACGGTTTGATCATGCCTATTTCAAGGTTTGCAGCCGGAGATATCTACCCAAAAATGCAGTCTCTTAGGGACGCCATGGCAAGCGAACCAGATGAACGGATTAAAGCTAAGTACCAAAAGCAGATAGAGGCGATCGTTAAAAAGAGGAAGACCACCTCAGCAGAAAATATAACCTTTGGGTTAAGACAGAAATGGTTCAGCAGAAAGTATGTCGTCGATTTTTTGAAGGAGACTGGCTACAACCAAATAAGCTATGGTTCTTTCAAAAAGGTTGATGAAGAAAACCCTATTACCGGAGAAATAGAAACTGAGGAACGATTTGTTGATGACTACAATGATCCCTTTGGAGAATTCAGGGGGTATGGCAATGCAGCTGGATTTTTGAAACAGTTGAACAGGTATCTAAACGGGAAGAATGTCACATCGTCAAAGCAGGAATACAAAGAAGAATATGAAAGAATGGTAAGGGATATTGAAGACAGGTTTAACGTCTGGATGCAACAGCATCCCGATCTTGATATGAATGTCGAGAGATACAACCAAAAATTTAATGGGTTTTTGCCCTTTGAGTATGACGGAAATATAGAGTTAAAAGACGTTTCTCCGCAGGTCAAACTTCACGACTTCCAGGCAGCAGGAGTAAAGAGGCTTTCAGAAGAAGGAAGGGGTTGCCTGGCCTATGATGTTGGACTTGGAAAGACATTCACTGCCTTGGGCCTTTATGCCTACAATAGGCAGTTAGGCCGATCCAAAAAGACCTGCATAGTAGTCCCCAACGCTGTCCTCGCAAATTGGTATCACGAATCCAAAATGTTTTTAGGCAACCACAACAACGTCCTTACGGTTGGTTTTAAACCAAAATTAGATAAAAAAGGGAACATCCAAAGGGAACCGATCCTCGATGAAGAAGGAAAACCCAAGAAAAACAAGCACACGGGGGAAATTGAGTACCAGGATGCACTGATAAGGAATGACAGCAAAGAAGACGTTTTTGAAGATATGTGGAAAATCCCAACTTCCAATGTCTCGCTTGTAATTATGACGAAGGAAAAGTTTGGCATGATCCCAATGAAACCAAGTACCAAAAGAGGATATGCCGACAAAATGGTTGAAAGGGCACTTATTAGTGAGAAGGTAGCCGACAGTGCGGTGAATGAGAATAGTCAGGGGGCAGGCCAAAAGAAGGTCTCTTATGCAGACGCAAAACATACTGACTCTTTGGCTCAAACGTATGCAAATGAAGGAACGAAGAAAAAGGGCGAATTGCCGTACTTTGAAGACATGGGGTTCACGGAAGTAATTGTGGACGAGGCTCACGAATTCAAAAATTCATACCAGGCTGGTGAAAATACCAAGAACATTGCATACCTGCCGACTGCTCCCTCAGCTAAACGTGCGCTCGATATGTCAATGAAAATGAATTTCCTGAGAGACAGCAATAATGGACGTGGGGCTTATCTGCTAACTGCGACTCCTGTTACAAACAGCCCGTTTGAAATTTTCAACATGCTTTCTCTCATTTGTCCGGTGGAAGAGTTTGAGAGATTCGGAGTCTATACGGTTGACGATTTTGTAAGGGTGTTCGGAGATATTCAGCAGGTTGATAAAGTAAAAGTTTCCGGAGAAATTGCCAATGTTCAGGGCTTGGTTGGATTTCAGAACCTTGATGGGCTTAGAAACCTGTTTCACAAATATGTCAACATGAAAAGCGTTAAGGATTTTGACCCACCTCCCTTTGAACTGCCACCTCATGATGAAATCCATGATGAAGTGGCAATGACAGAGGAACAGCAAACAGTTTATGATGTACTTAGAGAGAGAGCGAAAGAGGCTGCTAAACCTGGAGGCGGTAAGAGGGGCAAAGACACCATGTTTGGAGTTATCCGAGATATGGACAGGGTAACGACTGACATGGACTTATACCTGCATAACATGACATTCCATTTTGCCATAAAAGACAAGGCGAAAGTTGACAATCTGATAACTAAAATACCGAAAACTATAAAGGTCACTGGTACTGATGAAGACGGTTTATCTTTTAAGTATGACATGCCTTTTAAGTATGAAGCGAAACAGGACGGTGACACCTATGTTCTTGTTGTGCCGGAAGATTTTGAGGACCTGGTTGTTTCTCGATTTGCAGAAGCCGTTATAGATGAAACTGACGTGGGGCATCCTGTAACCCCGAAATACGCAAAACTTATTGAGAGATTGAGAGAACATTATGAGGCGAAAGGCAAACAGCTAATATTTACTGAGGAAAAGTCTCAACACCAGAAAATCAGGAGGCTGATTGTCAACCAGGTCCCTGTATGGGCCGACAAGATTGGCGTAATCAATGCCGAGACAGCAAACGGAGACAAACTTCAAAAAATAGCAGGGGCTTATAACGGTAATCAGTTGAAAATAATTGTTGCGAATAAGAAGGCCGAAGTTGGTGTAAATCTCCAAAAAGGGACTACTGCAATACATCACCTTACCCTGCCGTGGACACCTGCCAGCATACAGCAGAGGAATGGGCGAGGAGTAAGGCAGGGAAATACAGCAGCACACATAGATGTTTATTACTATTTGGGGAAAGGGTCTTTTGATGCTTACAGGCTGGACCTGCTTCAAAAGAAATCAGGCTGGATGAATGAATTGTTTAATGGAGAACAGTCTACAGCAGAAAATGCAAACGCTTTCAATGCTGATGAATTTGTAGATATGCTTGAATCAGATCCGGAGGAGGCAAAAAAGAGACGACTGGAGCGGTTGGCAAAGAAGGAAGCGGAAAGAAGAGAAAGGGAAGATAAGATATCCTTAAACAACTTAGCACAGCTCCAAAACGCTACTATTGCCTTAGCGAATATTGATTCGGATAAGGAAGGCGAGAGAGAAAGGCTAACCGAAAAGATACCTGAGACCGAAAAAAAGATTGCCAGATATGAGGCCAGGCTGAAAGAGGCCAAAGATAAGGATGAAATAGAACGGATAGAGGCAGCCCTTGGCATAAACAAAAGAAGCCTTGCGTCGTCTAAAAAGGCATTAGAGACACTGGACACCAGGTTTGCCGATAAAAAGGAAAAACTTGGAACAAAGATCAAGCAGACAACGGGATATTTGAAGGCTATTGGACAAAAAGGCAGACTGCCTTTCGATAAGGCCGTGCTTGATAATCCTAATACATCGGTTGTCACTCCTTCCGGTGAATGTATCTCCGTCAATGATACTCTCGAAGTAAAAGCCGAAGAATGGGATGGAGCCGATACCGGAACAATCCTGAAAATTACCGAAATAGATGTAGCAGACAAATTGTTTAAATGTGAAAGCGTCACGGGGTATCTGTCTTATGCTGCTTTTAAGAATGTAAATAAAAAGAAAAGTGACGGAAATTATGATTTCGGATGGCATCCAATTGCAGAGTGGCCTTCAGCCGGTACAATGGTCAAGGTGTCTTATTCCGAGAAGGAATTAGCTCTCAAAAAAGTGCTGAATTCACAAATAACTTACTATGCAGACATTCTCAAGTTAGGCCTTGATAAGGACACCTTTTACGACAATCTGGACAAGCTGCAATTAAGCAGCTCCTCTCTCATGATCTTCCGTGATGAAGAAGGTTTCAAAATCAGCCGATTGGCAGCAATGGAAGGCGACAAGTCTTCTCTTGTTTTCCCTGAGCCTACCGATGAAAATTTCCGTCGTAAACTATGCGAAGCGTATCTAAAAAGTGACAGGAATTATTACGATAACCATCTCATGCAGGGTTTGTTGGGGGAAAACTTTCAGGAAATTGCAATGAAGTACGGCAAGTCATTATCTGAATCCGAAGTGACCGAGATAGCAGCAGGGGTTTGGAAGGCTTTGCAAGCGAAGGTGCTTGAAAACGGCGAAAACGAGACGAGCGCAAGAAGGCTCCTGAACCTGTGCATGGACTATCGTTATAATTTAATAGCAGATGCTCGGGCAGAGGCAGGGAAAAGAGGCGATAACCAGGAAGACATTAATGGATGGATTTCTAAATATATTAGCTCTCTTGAGGACGACCTTCAAAATAAACTTATCAGCCAGCAAGCAGAAGAGAAGAAAAAAGAGATGGAGGCTTTGAAGGATCATCCGGATTACACGGAAGTCCCTGAAAAGGTTTCAGGGGCTTTTGCGGAGTTGGGGATCACGGTAAAAACCAATATGACCCGAATGACCATCCCAGGGTTTAAGAGGAGAAGGGGAGATGAGATTGAACCGTTTAAGCGATGGTATTTCCAGGATAAAAACGGGAAAAACGGCGCAATTTTTAAAGCCAAAGAGATGTTGAAGGCCCGTTTTGGAGCTAAGTTCTTTTCAGACGCAGGGGGCGAGTTTAATGGGGCCTGGTGGCATGTGCCAATAACGGCAGACTTGGCGGAAATTTACGAGTTGATATCATAACATTTAAAAAGACAAAGGAGATTTAGAAATGCTGAAAACAGAAATCACGATTACAAACAGAGGGTGTAGCGGACAACACATAATCGGGCATGGCTTTGATGTTAAAGTTCCTGGCAATGCAACCACTACCATATCAGTTAATGCGAACCTGGCAACAGCGGCATTAAGCAAAATCAATGGGGTGTCTGGACTTATTACAGCATCGGCAGGAGCGACAGCCGATGATGGGATTACAAGCAGCCCCGTAAAGCCGATCCCTTACGCTGAAATAGGGGCAAAAGGTGGGGTTGCATCCCTTGATGCAGGGCAGTTGGTAGAGCAAGAGCCGAAAACCCTTGATGCGGAAAGGTTGCTGTCAACGGCATTAAAAACCTTGACTGATATAGAGAGTGTTATGACATTTGCTATTGCGACTGAAGAGCTTGCAGTTGGAACCGGAGGCACGGCTGTATCATCCCTGGATATTCCCAAAGGTGCTTTGATGCTTTCCGTTCAGTTGATCAATAAAACGGATATTGCAGACGATGACGGAAACGACACCTATACCGCTGCATTCTCCGGAGGCTCAACGGAAGACATTAACGGAGGGTCTGCAATAGCAAAAGATCAAAATGCTAAGGCTTCAGAGGCATTGAATATTATTACCACAGACGTAACGAATATTACGCTCACTCCAAACGGGACCAACTTCGCTTCCGGAGAGGTGCGCCTCGATGTACTTTACGGGACAGTCAAAGACCTCGAAGACTATCCGGTTGAAGAAGGTGGAGAATAATCATAACAAAACAGAGTCGCAACATGCGGTATATCGACCAGCTGGTTAAACCACAACATATTGTAGAAAGGTAGCAGATATGAAGATACAAAAACCTGATGCGGAAGCATTGGAGCCGATAATCAAAGAAGCAACCGAAAGCCAGACCATAGAGGAATGGATACCTAAACTTTTGGCTGCAATTAAAACCGTTCTGCTTAAATCACCTGACCGGTATCGGTCTTACGGCCCGTATTGGTGGCTAATCAAACAGATGTTTATTGATCGGGGAGACTATTCTTTCGGCACTCATGTTGACAAGGAATGGCATGAGGCAATGGATTACGGTTACGATAAATTCAACCTGGTTGCGGCTTTTGTTTATGGAGACTATCGGTTTGAATCGGGATTAATGGCCGATTCGTATCACACAGTGGAAGACGATGAATCAGAGAATTCAATAGAATTCGTGTCGGATGATGAAGAAATGGAAATAATGGCCGTATCCGGTGTCCTTTTAAAGTAAAGGGAGCATTTCTGCAATGCGGAAGAAAAAAGATAAAGAGCCTAATAAACTACTGGCTGCCCTGAAAACCCTGTTTAAAGCTACCCCTAATGACAGTGTTGGGCAACCGGAACCTTATACTACTCAGCCTCAACAGCCTTACAGCGGTGAATCCGGTCTGCCAGGTTTAGACGACATTCTCTATGGCAATTATTCGGGAGAAGACGATGAAGTATTCGGGGCCAGCAGTGAAAGCGCAAAAATGATTTATCGGTTGCCTGAAGATCGGCTGGCAAAATACAGGATATTAGATAGCATGGCCAAAGACCCGATAATTGATTCTGCGCTTAAACTGCATATCGCTCATTCCCTGAGTGTCAAATCCGGAACCAATGAGATTATATCTATTGAATCAACCAGCGACCAAGATGATCCAATCACCATAGACTTGAGAAACACCTTTAAAGAGGAATTGAACTCAAAGCTTCCATCGTGGGGATACAACATTGCAAAATATGGATGCTGGTTTGTGCGGGCTTACGGTGCGCCTGGGCAGGGTATTAATCTTCTACGGTCCGATTATTACACGCATCCTTATCACGTGTTTGCTTATGAACGACTTGGTCAAATAGTCGGTTTCAGAGGGTATTACCAGAAAAACAAAAACCAACTAATGAACCCCTGGGATTTTATTTTTTTCCGGATGCCAAACTGGAGCAACAATGTCAGGGAAGTCCCGATGGCGGCAGGGGAAATAGCCTTAGAGTCAGGAGATTATGCCAGTGAGCCTGTATCAGACTGCTTAAATTATGGTCAAGGAATACTTGATACTGCATACGGGCCATACGTTGATCTTCTTGAAGCGATTATAAGCCTAAATCTGAGCAGAAAAAATGCGTCTCGGTTAGAGAGATTAATAGGCTTGAACACTGGCAGACTGTCCCCAACTAACGCTGCTAAATACCTCAACACTGTGTCTGCACAAATAGCAAGAAACCATGAAACATCAGCACGGGAATTATTCCAAAGAGGCCGCCTGAAAACGATTATCAATCATCTCATTCCAATTTGGGGTGATGGAAAGGGCAGGCTGGAGATTTCAACCGTTGAGGGCAATCCGAACATCGAAGGGCTGGAGGATGTTGAACTCCATGTTAAACGATTAGGGTCCGCATTAGGTATAGACCCTGCGCTCCTGGGGTTTGGAGAAATGCTGTCCGGAGGTTTAGGGGATGGCGGCTTTTTCCGGCTGTCAATCACGGCTGCAATCAAGGCTAATGCTATTAGACATGCTATTTCACGTGGCTTGGAAACTCTTTTCGAGATTCACGTTGCATACAAATTCGGGAAGGTTTTCCTGCCTGGAGAGAAGCCCTGGCGAACTGTATTTAATTCCGTATCATCTGCTCTTGAACGGGAAGAGATGGAGAACAGCGAGGCCCGTGTAAATTTCGCAACACTGCTTGTCTCTATGATGATGACATTGGATCAGGAATTACAAGCGGTCAACAAGCCAGCCTTGTATAACTACTTGTGGACAGACATTATGCGGGTGGATGAAGAGAAATTCAGAAACATTTTTCCGGAAAAACTGGAAGCTAAAGAAGTGACTGATGACCTTCCGGAAGGTGATGATATAGAAGATGATGATATGTATGAATCGGCTGCAAGAAAGGTCTTTGCAAAATTTTACAACAAGGAGGCTTAATCATGGGACAAACCATAAAGTGCAACTTTAACTTATTCCAGGAAGGGCGCAAGTATACAGGTCATCACAGGCACTATCTCTTAGAGAGTGCTATGACGACCTGCTATGCCCCTGAAACACGTGAAAAAATTCAACTGAGAGAGGCTTTTGGGTATTTCGGTCATGGACGCAGACAAATTGCCCGAAAACTGCATTTGGAAGAAGTGGAGTCGGTAAAACTGCCTGACGGATCGGTTGTTATTATTGAGAATATACCGAGTAATGTTACGACATTCTTCGAGATTAACAAGAAAGGGGAAGTGGAACACCATCAGGAAATTCTGGAAGACAACAAGCCTGGGCAGGTAGTAGCCGGTTTGCACAAGAACAGGGTTGGTGGCTTTTCCTGGGCGATGAAAGGGTATGACGGTGGAGTTGCGGGGAAAACGGCGGTCGCTGATTTTTATGGTTTTGACTATGTGTTGAACCCAGGGTTCTCCTCAAACAGGGGTTACCTTCTGGAAAATGCAGGGGAAGCAGAAAACACCCGTGACATGATACTTGAGAGTCTTTGCAAGGAATCCGGCATTGATGACAAAACCGCTGAAGCGTACCTGAATAGTTGGGTAGCCTCGGCAGAAATTCACAACCAGGAATTAATAGAACGGCTGGAAGAGGCTGCAATATATGAGGACAGTCTGAGAGAAGATATTGAGACAAAAGGCAGCGAAATAGCTCACTTACAAGGGTTGGTTAAGGGGTTTAATGAGGCAGAAAGAAGACGTGCCGAAATTATAACCGAGAGTGCTAAAAAATCAATAGTAGTGGTCCCTGAATATGTTGTTAATGCCCTCCTGGAAATGTCAAACGAAACTGATTTCAATACATTGATAGGCTTTTTTGAGTCTGCATCCAGGGTAAACCTAAATGGATTGCCATTACCGGCAAACATACAAAAAAAACAACCTGCCATTAAAGGCGAAAGCATAACTCCCGAGTATGGGACTGCTGAAGCAGCATGGAATTTGGATTATTAAATTTATCGTTTGAACACAAAGCGTTAAATCGTAATTTTTGGATTATTAACTTTCAGACGAAACAACAGGGAGATATTAAATGTCAGGTTTAATTCCAGACGTTATTCACATTTTTATATTAGCTGTGGTTGGAATAGGCAGTGCTACTGGAGGCCTTGTCGGCGGCTATAGGGCTGCCCTTAACAAAGCAAATTCAAACGGGAATGGTAACCGAAGCAATAACTCCCGCAATAGATATATGAGTGAGGAAACAAAGGACGCAATCAATGCCCTATCAAATGGAAACAAGTGCGACTTGGAACGGCTGTGGTCTGCAAAGCAAGACAACAAAACCTGTGAGGCGATTCAGAAAGGTTTGGATAAGCGGTTGCAGGCAATAGAAGATGATATCAAGGAAATTCTGTTAGCAGTGAGGAAAATGTGAAAAAATGCGCCCTCATAATAGGACATAGCGAAAAAGACCCTGGGGCGGTCAATGAAAAGGCATGTATTACTGAATTCGGGTTTAATAGAGGGCTGGCCAAGCTGATTGACAAATATGTGTGTCCTTCCGCTGTGTCTATTGAATTGGTTTATAGAGATGTCCTTTACAGCAAATTGCCTGAAAAGGTGAACAGGTTGAATCCGGATTTTATAATTTCCCTGCACTGTAACGCTTTCAACGAAGCCGCTTCGGGAACTGAGGTGCTTTATTATCATAAGTCTTCAAAGGGCTTTGAGATAGCTGGCATTCTGCAGAATGAACTGGTACAGGCATTGCACTTAAAGGACAGGGGTATAAAAGGCAAATCAGCAGAAGATCGAGGGGGATATCTTCTGAGATATACAGACGCTCCCTGTGTCATAGCGGAACCGTTCTTCATTGATAATGACAACGATCTGCAGATTGCTATTCAAAACCAATTTGCCCTGTTAATGGCTTATATAAACGCAATTCATCAGGTAGTCGCAAAAATCCAATTATAGAATCGTTTTACGATGCAGTGTGATTTGTGGTATTGGAAATGATTTCCATTCAAGGAAATCACCACAATATATTGTATGCGAAAAGGATCCTAATTCCACAACATATTGGGGGTGCATCCATAAAAACCAAATTAACAAAGGAGAGGTTATGAAAAAGTTGATGTTTCTGTTTGCCGTTGTAGCTGTTATCTCAATTTGTTTTTCTTCATACACTGAAGACGGTCAAATATATGTTGAGGTGTTCGGGTTGTAATTGAGGATCAGTTCTTTCTGTTAAATTTTTCTTGCAGTTTCAGGAGTGACGCTTGCAAGGGAGGGCGTAGAAGGTTCTTGTGAAAACCTGAAATATTTTTTTCCTCTGAGTCAAAAAGGCAGTTTACTACATCGTCAATTGCCTTTGTGTTTAGGCTGCCTTTATGAGTTATGTCTCTATTATTGCCTATCACATCGGGAGAAAATTCATATATTTCGTGAAGTTGAATCCAAGTGTCCAAGAAAAAAACCGGCATAGTATTCTTAGGAATAAAAAATATACTTCTTTCTTTTATGCACCCAGGCTTTAAAGGTTTGTCCTTTTGTTGTGATGTTGTTTTTAAAAACAGGTAGGGATCATCTTTCTCAGGAGAATTTAACAAAATCAGGTATTTTTTACCAACAACTCCATTATGGTACACTAAATTTTTGTGGTGATATATGGCTCCTCGAAGTCGAGACTTCAATTAATTAGCTCCAAAGATACTGAACATCTCTGAACGTTCTTCCATCCTTTCTTTTGCTTTCTCGTAAGGCAAGCTGAGAATATCGCTATCAATGGCTAATAAATAGTCAATATGTTGGAATTCCCCTTTTTCTTTTAGGGTCCTGTCCCAGGGCTCATTCTTGAGGTGAGTTGATTCAACCATAACATCAGCTTGGGCGTCTTTAAAAATAAAAGAAATTTGCTCCAATATGTCCAACTCATTTTTGGAGAAGTACCGATCATCGAATTTCTGTTTAGCCCGAATTTGCTGAAAGCCTTCTTCCGGAAGAGGGTTAATAGCTTTAGCCATGTCGGGTTTCATGTTGTATGAAAGCTCTTCGAAGAGGTCTTTTGGAACCGGGCCCATCTTCCACGCATAGTAGTCTAAGCCGGTCACAGGTCTTCCTGTCCTTTTGAAATGAACAAAATCCAAGAAATAAAGGAGCTTCAGTAGTTTGGTTTTACCGCAATAATTGGTGTTTCTGGCAAAATAGATTATTGCGTTAATTAGCTTTTCTCTGTGGTGTGTTATGATCATATAGGTATTTATCGGCATATACAGGCCGAAAGTCAAGAAAATTCATATTTTATCTGCCTTAATCGGGCCGATCTTGAATAGCTTCCGCCTCGTTGATTAATTTATGTTGGTCTTCCTCGGACAATAGAGAGAAGAACAGAAATTCTCTCTGGATATACATCGGTATTTTTGATCGTTTGCCGGTTACAATCTCAGAAATTACCTGCTGCTTGACCCCGAACAAACGGGAAGCTGCTGTCTGAGAAAGAGCCCAATCGTCAAGAAACTGCTTTAATTCCTGTGCTGTCATGTCTCTTCCCTGATTAGGATTCTTTTATTTCCTGCGCTGTGTCATATGTCATAATATCTCCACCTACATAACCGGATGGATCAACATATACACGACCACGCTCAATTAGTTCTCCATTAATCTCAATTGTCCTCGGTCCAAAAACATGGACTCCATGTGCGACAAGCCATGCATCAATAGCGCTTGCTACTTCATCACCGCTAAGATTAATGCTTGCCCCAGGTTTGCAGTCAATTTTACCATTATCATATCGAATATTCATCTATGACCTCTTTTTTATTCAATTTATGCGAAATTTAGAAAATCAATTTCTGACCCCACATGATACAGTTTCTTTCGACGTGGAAATAGTTTTTTGTCAAGTTTGCGGATTCTAAAACCCTCAGAGCCGGTATAGTGATCCCCTTTTTCTTTCTGTTTCTTTAAGTAAGCCCTGGCCTCAGCCAGCTTCTCAAATGATCGTCCAAAGTCTCCCATAGTGACCTCCCGCTACCCATTTTTGCTTCAAAAAACTTGTTTTGATATCATTTTTAAACCATTTACCACAACGCAAACATCTTATTTTTTCGCAATCTCTGGTAAATTCGTGGAATCTATGTCCAAACAATTTACATAATATTTTTTTCATTCTCAATGCTCCTCCTATCCTAACATCTGCGCCTTAACTACGTCTTTGTGGCTCAGAAACCAGTTATAATCCAGGTGTTTCACCGGGTTCCAGAAGGTCTCCGGCTCCCCAAGGAATTCAAGAGCGTTGTCGTCATTCCCCGATTTCCTGCGCCCTACAATCCCTTACCTAAAATTCCGTAAATACCCACCAAAGTTGCATCTGTTAGCGCATGTATTGTTGGGTTGTTCAAATATGCCTCTTTTGACTCATGAGGAGTTGGAGGCTTTGCCGGGACCGGCTGTCGAATCATTCTTTCATGATGAGTGAATGCCGATGCAAGCAAAGCTGTCAATGCTTCTGCAATTTGTTCTTTTGTCATCCTGCCCATTTTTTCATCCATAGCTTTCCTCTCATTCCTTTTTATTAAGGGGCCTGGCAAAAACCAAACCCCTTGTTGAGAATCTAACTTTTAAACATAATGTGACCTTTAACCATAGGACACGGACATTGAGGATCAGTAGAATGCAGCTTTCGCCATACAAACAGCCGGTGACCCCAATCCTTATGTGAAGTTTCTATAAATACTTCACCATACAGTTCTCTTCTCTTGCCAGCCCATGTTTCATGTTCTTTCATGCCCGATCCTCCCTTATTAAATCAAGTTTCCTGGCAATAAACCAACACTCCCAACAAACCTTGCCAGGCTGTTCAGGATTTCTTTGCTGTTGGTGTTCAATTTGGATTTTTAACATTCCGATAGTGTTAATCCCTGCATCAGTCAAATGTCTCTGCTCTTTCTTCGTTAAAACCTTTCGAGCTTTTTTTGTCCATATAGCCATTTTCGCCACTCCCTATGCCCCGCCGAAGCGGCAGGTTGCTTATTTGTCTTTGTTGTTACCTATCCTTTTGTCTCCATTTCTTTAAAAATTATAGTCATGAAATCTATCAGGGTAATCATCCAAGCCATGCTTACCCATCGCACTGTAATAGTATCCGTTCTTCCGCAAGTAAGCCCTGTAAACAGGATTTTTTGGGTTCGACGTTATATTCCATCTTTGGGTATGGCCGTTTGTGCAATGCCCCGCAAATCCTCCTGCTACAATCTCAGGCTTCCAGTTCGGGTCAAGCTCCGAATTCATAGCCCTGACCTGGATCGTTTTTCTTGTCCTCGCAACTACCTCATAAGGATACACGTCTGTGTATCCAATAAGGTTTGCGAATTTTTTTTCTTTTGCCATCATGTTCCCTCCGTTTTTGGTTCTCTCTAAACTTTCGCTTTTATCTTACAATATAATTGTAGATTAGGCAAGAAAAAAGTTACAATATAATTGTAAGGGCATCGAGCTGAAATAATTTGATGAATATTTTCCACATGGATTTGCGAAATTTCGCAAATTAGCAATTTCTCTTTTTTCTATCTCGTTCGAGATAAAAAAAGGAAAGCAGGAGGATGCCAATATTTTCCCCTTGCATAAGTCCAGCTACTTTGGTATTTAAAATTGGCATGAAATTGGAATGATTTTTCATGCCAATTTCGGGGTTTTTGGGTGTTTTTGGCATGAAGGGAATTTTAACCGAAACGCTCAAAACCCTCAAAAACAGTGTGTTTCAAGGGTTTGCCTGGGTGGCGGAATAGGTAGACGCAAGGGACTTAAAATCCCTCGGAGCTTAGCTCTGTACGAGTTCGATTCTCGTCCCAGGCACCAATAAAATCAAGGGTTTCAGCGTTTTTACTGAAGCCCTTTTTTAATGCCTTTAAAAGCCATGTAAGCACATAGTAAGCAGATTATTATTTTT
>Ga0116164_10001136_pt1 | contig 20478 bp, 20 predicted proteins | sample AD_UKC109_MetaG_FD_89888 | JGI IMG/M metagenome (GOLD analysis project Ga0116164, IMG submission 89888) | Active sludge microbial communities of municipal wastewater-treating anaerobic digesters from Hong Kong - AD_UKC109_MetaG | ecosystem: Engineered > Bioreactor > Anaerobic > Digestate... | reverse complement strand
GTCAAGCGAATCCCCCACGGCGCGGGCATGGGCGGCGGCAGCGGCTGGATCACCTCGCCGAACCCGCCGATCCGCGCAAATCCTCCGGTCAGAAAAAACGGAACATCCGCGCCCAGCGTCTGCGCAATTTGGCAAAGATCATCCGGCGAAAGGCCGAGGTTCCACAGTTGGTTCAGTCCCAGCAGCGCCGCGGCCGCGTCGGCGCTGCCGCCGCCCATGCCCGCGCCGTGGGGGATTCGCTTGACCAGCGTGATTGCTGCGCCTTCGGAACAGCCGGTTTTTGCTTGCAGGGCGCTTGCGGCCTTCAGCACGATATTATCCGCCGCAGCGATCTCCGGATTGCCGCGTACGGTCAGACGCAGCGTATCGGAAGGCGCGAGATACAGCGCGTCGGAAAGGCTGACGTTGCCCATCAGCATATCCATTTGATGATACCCGCCGCTCAACGTTCCCAGGATATCCAGCGACCAGTTAATCTTTGCCCGGGCGGTCACCTTGAGCATTGCGTACAGCCCCTTCATGTGCTATATTGAATATAGGAATCCCAATCCTTGCCACCGGTTGCTTGCTTCGTTCCGGGACGCCCGCCGCAACCGAAATACCAGCGATCAATCAGGCGCTGAGGATTGAAATTAGTCTCATTATAACAGGTTTTTGGAGGATGGCAATGAACGCAGGGAAAGGAGTCCCGATTCTGATCTCGCTGGACGCGAAGTTTTCCGCGGAAGGTCAGGCGGAGGATTCCATGCGCCTGATTACGACCGGCGAGCTTTTGAAAAACGCGGAAGGATATGTAATCCGCTATGAAGAAAGCATAGACGAAGATCAGCCGCCGCACCAGGTGGAAATCGCCATGCAAAAGGATGTCATCTCCATGAACCGCAGAGGCAGCATCGAAGCCGATATGGTGTTTGAGAAGGGGAAGCGGTTTGAAAGCCGTTACCGCACGCCGTACGGCGCCATGGAAATGGCGGTGTTCTGCACCAAAGCCAACTATACCATCGACCGCGACGGCGGCGAGATCGCGCTGCAGTATCAGCTGGATCTGGGCAACCATTACGCGGCCATGCATCATATGAATTACCACTTCTTGCGCAAAAAGGGCTCATGAGAAATCCGCTTCCGGTACAGGAGCTGCAGGAGATACTCGGAACAAACGGGTTTTTGCACTTGTACGGGCAGGATCAGGTTTTATTTGTCAGCGACGCGCCGCGCAGAATTTCCCAAGAAGCGCTGGCGCGCATACGGCGTACGATGACCGCGCAGGGATTTACGGCGCAGATCAGCCCGTCCAATCTGTTGCTGATCGATTTGCAGCCCGGCCGCTGGGAACGGCTTCTTTGCTCGTTCCCGCACGCCGAAGCCGTATCCGTGCCGGCCGACGACCGATGGCTGGATGTGTACGCGCTGGCGCGGCTGCTGATGCGGCATCCATCGGCGCTGGAAAACCAGCCGATGGAGATGATCCGCGCCGTCTTCAAGCGTTACGCGAGAAAGGACGGTCTGCCTGTGCTGACGCCGCTGCTGCTGTCGCAGTGTGCGCAGAAGATACGCTGTCGCGAACCGCTGCCATCGGCGCTGGCGGATATTTTGGTATTCTGGCTTACCGAGCAAAAAAAGGAGGCGCGAATATGAAGCTTCGCTACTTCGGGCATTCCCTGTTCACCTTGTCGCTGGATAACGGCAAAACCATCCTGACGGATCCCTACGGCAGCTTTTGCAGGTACCCCTTACGGGAGCTGGAGGCGGATATCGTCACCATCAGCCATCATCATTACGACCACGACGCGCTGGAGATTGTCCGCGGAAAGCCGCTGGTGTTGGACGAGGCGGATTATTATCTGCCTGCCGACGACATCGTCATCACCGGCATTTCAACGTTCCACGACAATCATACGGGGATGCGCCGCGGGAAAAATATCGTATTCACAATTCAAACCGAGGGGCTGAAGGTCGCGCATTTGGGCGATCTGGGGCATCTGCCCGACGATGCGCAGCAGGAAGCGATCGGCGATGTGGACGTGCTGATGATCCCGGTCGGGGGCACCTACACGCTGGATGCGAACCGTGCGTTCCAGTGCGTGCAGCTGCTCAAGCCGCGCGTCACCATCCCCATGCATTACCAGACGCGGTTCAGCGAGGACCTGGGCATCGCGCCGGTTACGGAATTCCTGAAGCTGATGGGCGTGTGTCCGGAACCGGTGATGGAATGTGAAATCACCAAAGAAACGCTTCCGAAATTGCCGCAGCTTGTATTGATGGATATTCAGGAATAGGGGGAGCCGCCAATGAAGTATGTGTTTATCACCGGAGGTGTCGTGTCCTCCATCGGGAAGGGAATTACGGCGGCTGCGCTTGGCAAACTGCTTCATTCGCGCGGATACAAAACCAACCTGCTCAAGCTGGATATCTACTATAACGCGGAGCCTACGCGGCTCAACCCGCTTTTGCACGGCGAAAGCTTCATCACGGACGACGGCTCGGCGGCAGACCTGGACATCGGGCATTACGAGCGCATCGTGGACGTGACGCTCACGGGCGAGTCCAGCTATATGATGGGCCGGATTCACAAGCGCATCATGGAGAAGGAGTGGCGCGGGGAATATCAGGGCGCGAAAATCCAGGCCATTCCGCAGGTGACCGACGAGATCAAGGCCTGCATCCGGGAGGTAGCCGAAAACAGCGGCGCGGATATCCAGATCGTGGAAATCGGCGGCACGGTGGGCGACATGGAGGTGATGATCTATGTCGAGGCCATCCGCCAGATGCGCTGGATCTGCGAAAGCCTGCGGGATTGTTGCTATCTCCACGTTACGCTGATGCCGTTCATCGCGACGGCAGGCGAGCTGAAGACCAAGCCCATCCAGAACAGCGTGAAGGTGCTGCGTTCCATGGGCATTCAGCCCGATGTGATCATTTGCCGCACGGAAAAGAATATGACGACCGAGGCCAAGGACAAGGTGGCGCTGTTTTGCAACGTGAAGGCGCAGAACGTGATTCAAAACCTGGAATCCGACGGCTTTTACGAGATTCCCATTTCGCTTGAAAAGCAGGGATTGGCGAAAATCGTGCTTGACGAACTGGAGCTGGAGGACCGCAGGGCCGATCTGGACGACTGGACGGCGATGCTCGCACGCAAGGCCGCGGCGACGGAGACGGTGTATGTCGCGCTGGTCGGCGCATATCCCGATTCCGTGAACGCCTATCTTTCGGTCATGGAAGCGCTGCACCACGCGGGTATGGCGGAGGGGATGCTGGTGGACATCACCACCATCAGCTCCGAGGACCTGGACGAAGAGACGTCCGGCCAGATGCTGACGGCGTTCGACGCGTTCGTATTGCCCGGCGGATACGAGTCGCGCGGGGCGGAGGGTGTGATGATCGCCGCGAAGTACGCGCGCGAGAACAGAATTCCGATGCTTGCGATCGGGCTTGGCATGCAGCTGACGATTGTGGAAATCGCGCAGGACCTGCTCGGGCTGCACAGCGCCAATTCCACGGAGATCGATCCCGAGACGCCCGATCCGATCGTGTATCTGCCCGAAGGCCGCAGCCTGAACGGCACGAAGGCGCCGGCGCTGCGCATCGGCGGGAAGGACATTCGCTTTTACGAGGGGAAGATCAAAAACGCCTACGGCAGCGAAACGGCGCGTGAGCGCCACGCGAACGGCTATGAGATCAATCCGGACTATATCGGCAAGCTGGAAAACGCAGGCCTGAAGATGACCGCCGTCAGCGAGGAAGGCGGATTCGCCGAGGCATTTGAACTGGAGGGGCATCCGTTTTATTGCCTGGCAATTTACCATCCGGAGTACATCTCGCGCCCCAACCGCCCGCATCCGTTGTTTGTACAGCTGATCCGGCATGCTATTGATAGTTAAGATTTTACAGCTTCGAACCTTTGATGAGCCTTGCCCGCTGTATGCAGGCAAGGCTCAATGTGTTATAATTCCGTTAACGAATGATTGTGCTGCAATCAAAGGATAAGGAGGTAGAAAATGCCCAGAATCGAGCAGCAAAAACAAAGGCCGACCAAGGATTACGCTCCCCGCAAGCGGAAATCCCACCTGCTGTCCGTGCTGCCGCTGACGGTTTTATTCGCGGCCCTGCTGGTGGTGATGTACGTCGCCTTTCCCAAGGAAGCCGGCAGGCGCGTGGGCACTTCCATATACGACGGGCTGGTGATCAGTGAGGTGATGGCGGCGAACTCATCCGCCGTTCCCGATGAAAACGGGGAGTATTCCGATTGGCTGGAGATTTACAACGGCACCGGCGCGGACCTGAACATGGAAGGCGTCATGATTACCAACAAGAGCGACCGCATTACCTTCCCCTTTCCGTCGTATGAGCTGAAGGCGGGCGAGTACGTGATCGTATTCGCGACCAACAGCTATCAGCTCGATCCAAGCCTTCCGTTCCATGGAAAGTTCAAGATTTCCTCCGTAGGGGAAACCATCTATCTGTACGATCCCGATCTGTATCTGATCGACGAGCTTACGGTGCCGACCATGATTGCCGATCAGAGCTATGCGCTGACCGGGATCGACGCGGACGGCAACAAGGTGTACGAGGTGACGGAGTACTACAGCCCGGGCTTTGTCAACAGCGAGGACGGGTTTCTTGCTTACCGAGCGGAAAACGCCCGGGATACCGGCGATCTGATCATCAACGAGATCTGCCCCGATCCCAAGGTCGGCATTCCCGACGATACGGGCACGGTGGTGGACTGGGTGGAAATCTACAACAATTCCGATCAAACGGTCTCCCTCGCGGGCTACTACCTCAGCGACAAGGAAAACAAACCGCTCAAATGGAAGTTCCCCGACAGCGCGGTCATCGCGGCGCACGGGTACTATCTGGTGTATTGCAGCGGCGAGGACAGGCTGCAGGCAAACGGGGTGCCGCATACCAACTTCTCCATCAGCGCCGAGCGCGAGAGCGTTATCTTAAGCGACAGCGAAGGGCGGCTGGTGGACCGGGTTACCATCGAAAACGTGCCGGAGGATTATTCCGTGGGGCTTGATACCAACGGGTATTGGACGTTCTTTGAACAGGCAACGCCCGGGTTTCCCAATACGGCCGACGGGCAGAGCAAGGTGGACCAGCTGATCCGCAGCTACAATGCTACGGGCGTATACATCACCGAGGTGATGGTTTCCAACGACAGCGTAGCCATCGGCGTGACGGGCTTGACAACCGATTATATCGAGCTGTACAACTCGTCCGCCACGTCGGTGGACCTGTCCAATTACGGCCTGAGCGACGATCTGGGGCGACCCCGCAAATGGCAGTTCCCGCTGGGCTCGGTAATCGAGCCGGGCGAATATAAAATTATCTATCTGGACGGACAATCGGACCTGAGCAGCTATTATGAGCAGCACACTAATTTTAAACTTTCCAAAACCGACGACAGCGTCATTTCGTTTTGCGATCCCACCGGCAAGGTGCTGGACCGGATTCCCCTTCCGGGCAATATACCCACCGATCACAGCTACGGACGCTCGCTTGGATACGCGGGCTTTTACTATTACAATACGCCGACGCCCGGCGCGGCAAACGGGGTCGGGTACTATGGATACGTAGATACTCCGTCGTTCTCTCTGGACGGCGGTGAATATAAAGGCACGATTGAGCTGACCATCAACGTTCCCGACGGAACGGTTGTCTATTACACCACGGACGGCTCCACGCCGACGGAGAACGATACGCGCTACGAAGCGGGCGATGTGCTGGAGATTGCCCGCGTTACGCCGCTGCGCGCGCGCGCGTTCGATCCCACCGGTTTATTGCAGCCAAGCACGACCGTAACCCAGACCTATTTTCTCAACACCTATCACGCGTTTCCCATCATCAGCCTCGTGACGGACCCGGACGAGCTGTGGAACGCGGAGACCGGCATGCTCACCGTCGGCGACAACGTGGATAAATCGAACGGGATTCCGTTTAAAAACACGGTGTACCGCGAGTACGGCAAGCTTCCCCGCGCGGGCTTTATCGAAATGTACCTGAAGGACGGTACGCAGCTTTTGAGCCAGGGGATGGAGTTCAGCCTGCAGGGCCAGTACAGCCTGGATATGCCGCAGAAGACCTTCAAGGTGAAAGCCAAGGCGAAGTACGGCGACAAATACTTCTATGCCAAGATCTTCGAGGATCTGGAGTTTACCGAATACAAGGGCATCGTTATCCGCAACAGCGGCAACGACGCCGTGTGGACGCGCATGAACGACGCGTTCCAGAGCCAGCTGATCAAAGCCTTCAACGAGCAGGCGGAGACGCCGTCCACCGTCTTGTATCAGGACTGGCAGCCGGTGGTGGTGTACCTGAACGGGCAGTACTGGGGCCAGTATAACCTGCGGGAACGCGCGGACCGCTTTTTCGTTACACAGCACGAGGGGTACTCGCTGGATATGGCCGATCAGATCGACGTGCTGGAAGCCAGCGGTAAGCTGGTGTACGGCACCTCCAGCGATTATAAAAAGATGATCGAAAAGGTGAAAAAAAGCTCGCCGGGCACCAACGCGGAGGATTTGCAGTACATTCTGGATAACATCGACGTGGACAACTACTTCGATTACATGGCGTTTGAGATGTTTTTCGGCAACTCCGATCCCGGCAATATCCGCTTTTACCGTATGCGGGTGGACGGCGCCAAATGGCGGTGGATCTTCTACGACGCGGACTACGGCATGTTCAATTCCGAGTTCGACAGCCCCACGTCGTATCTGGATCCAAACGGTGCCGGCAAGCAGGATATCAACAATACGCTGATCGTGAAGCTGCTGGAAAACGACGAAATGCTGGATAAATTCCTGACGAGGCTCGGCGAAATCTATCAGTTCCTTACCACGGAAAATATGCTTGAGGTTTTCAACTCCATGGCGGATACGCTGGAGCCGGAGATGTCGCTGCATTTCAGCCGTTGGGCCGAGGAAAACGACAAGGCCATCAACTTCGATTCCCCAACGACGCCGGAAGGCGCGCTGCGGTACTGGAACACCCGTTTGGACCGCTCCCGCAACGTCATCAAAAAACGGCCGACGTATTTCTACGAGATGATCCAGAGCTATTTCGAGATCAGCGACGAACAGATGATCAGCTACTTCGGCCCCAAGCCGGCCATGCCGGACGACGCGATTTTATAGCGGATGCAAGAGGCGGGCGTATCCGCAATCGGTTGACATAAAATCAGGTTCGAACTATCATATTATGCAACAGACAGGAAGAAGGAGAAACCACCATGATGTATCCATCGCTATTGCAGCTGACCAGCATTTCCGATGTCCTCAGTACCTCGGGGTTGGCTTCGCAGTTTAAGACCATCGTACCGGGCGATCTGTTCCTTGCGCTCGGGCTGGGGTTCATCGTCGGCGCAGTGATCGCGATCGTGTATAAGAAAACCTACCGGGGCGTGCTGTACAGCCCGTCGTTTGCGATTACGCTGATCATGCTAACGATGATTACCACGCCCGTGGTCATGTGCATCAAGAGCGATATCGCGCTTTCGATGGGCATGGTCGGCGCGCTGAGCATCGTGCGTTTCCGCACCGCCGTGAAGGACCCGATGGATACGGCGTACATGTTCTGGGCGCTTACGATGGGTATATTGCTGGGCGCGGGGCTGCATCTGGTGGCGCTGATCGTGGTGCTGTGCATCGGCGTGTTGATGTTCGTTCTGTCGTTCGTCAAGTTCAACAATCCCAACTCCTACCTGCTGGTGATCCACTATGACGAATACGCCGAGCAGGCGATCCGCACGGCGCTGAGCCGCTCCGCGAAAAACTTCAAGCTCCGCAGCAAATCCCTGACCAGGGCCGGGGCGGAGATGACCTATGAAATCCGTTTGAATGAGCGGCAGGAGATCGTCACCCGGATGCTGGATATCGAAGGCGTTCACGACGCTACGCTGGTGGCGTGCCAGAGCGATGTCGGGGTGTAATATGTAGGCAATAGCTGCCGAAAGCCCGTACACGCTGACAGCCTGCTTTCCGCCATCCTGGGATTATCAAACCCTCGACGTAGCGCTGCTACTACTTCGGGTTTTATAACCCCTACCTGACAGAAATCAAATCAGTCATCTGCACGTTTTTCAACATCCATTGCCTGAAGGGGACAATTTTGCTGCTTAGAAGATAGAGTTTTGGAGGAATTTGATTTTGGCTGTTGCGCTGCCGCTGAGGCATGAGCTGAAATTTTATATCAACCAGATGGAATACCATCTGCTGTCGCGCGCGCTGGACCGCGTGCTGTACCGCGACCCCAACGGCGACCCCGAGCGCAACGAATATCACATCCGCTCCCTGTATTTCGACACCTACAACAACCAGGCGCTGCTGGACAAGATTAACGGCGTGCGCGACCGCGACAAGTACCGCCTGCGCATCTACAACCTGTCCGATTCGTTCATCCGCATGGAATGCAAGACCAAGATCGGCAGCCTGATCTCCAAGCGCTCCATTGTCATCCCCAGAGGGCTGGCGGAGCAGCTGATGGCAGGCGACCCGACGGGACTGGAGCGCACGCGCTCCGGCCTGCTGCAGGATACGTTCCGCGAGATGACGCTGAATTTGCTGCATCCCGTGGTAATCGTGGACTATGTGCGGGAGGCGTACCTGTACCCGGTGGAGGACGTGCGCATCACATTTGACAAGCAGCTGCGCTCGGGTGTCGCGTCCTGCGATCTGTTCAACCCGGACGTGCCTACGGTACCGCCATTCGGAGACGGGCAGATGATCCTCGAGGTGAAGTTCAATCGCATGCTGCCGCCGTTTATCCGCGACTTGCTCAACACCTACGTGCAGCGCGGGCAGAACAGCGCGATTTCGAAATACTGCATCTGCAGGCGCTTTGAAGAATTGGAGTATTGAGTTGAAGTTCACTGTAAAACGGATTGCCGCCGCGATACTCGTGCTGGTGCTATCCTGCTCCGGCCTTGGCATGGCTGTGACGATTACCGTTACGAACGCGCAAAACGAAACGGTCACAAGCACGGTCACAAACGCGGCAACGAACCCGGGCACGGACGCGGATACAGATACGGATACGGCAGCAAATACAGCTGCGGATACGGACGCCAGAGAGGCGTTTATCGACGCTATCATCGGGACGGCGCAAACGCTGTACGAGAAGGCGAACGGCAGGCTGCAGCGCGCCCAGTATGCGGGCGATATCTACGTGTGCAAGAATTTCACGGTGTATCTGTTCACCCAGAACGCCGGCAGCTTCCGTATGGCCGAATACCCGGATGTGGCGCTGAAGATCCCCAACAATTTGCCGCCGGACGAATGCGTGGATTTTGCGTACGGGCAGGTATGGGAGGATGTGGCCGCTTCCGGGGCAACCCGTTCTACGCCGCCGCGGAGTTCCGATATGACGACAGCCTTACGCTGGAGGAGAACCAGAAAATTGCCCGGGAATTCATGACGCAGGTGCGGCGCGGCGATTATTTTCAGATGTCCGCCAATTATTATTACGGGGTGGGCGCGCACAGCCTCGTGTTTATCGCGGACTATGATCCCGAAACGGAGACCGTGCACTGGACCGATTCCAATATGAAGGGCGAAAAGCGAAACGGGATCCGTTACGGCCTCGTGCAATTCGACGCCGAGAAGGATATCGATTGGTTCGTGGACGCCTTTTGCCACGCCAAGCGCGGCGCGACGCTCTATCGCCTGCGGGACGATATCATTTACGCCGGTCAGGCAGAATAAGGAGAGCCTATGCCGCTCAAGCTGATGTACATCACCAATAAGCCCGGGATTGCGAAAATCGCCGAGGAAAACACGGTGGACCGCATCTGGGTGGATTTGGAGACGATGGGGAAGGCGGAGCGGCAGCGTTTTGTGAACTCCGTAAAATCCAATCATACAATGGAGGATGTTTCCGTTATCCGTTCCGCGCTGACCAAAGCGCACCTCTTGGTGCGGGTCAATCCGTTACACGAGGGCTCGGCGTGCGAGGTGGACGAGGTCATCGCACGCGGCGCGGATATCGTAATGCTGCCGATGTTTGAAACCGCGGACGACGCGAAGCGGTTTATCGATCTGGTCGGCGGACGCGCCAAGACCCTGCTGCTGGCGGAGACGAGGAACGCGGAACAAAACATAGATGCAATCGCCGCGCTGGACGGCGTGGACGAAATCCATATCGGGCTTAACGACCTGCACCTGGACCATGGCATGACCTTTATGTTCGAGCTGCTGGCCGACGGTACGGTGGAGAGGATGGCAAACGCGATCAAAAAGCGCGGCATCCCCTTCGGCTTCGGCGGCATCGCGCGGCTGGACGAGGGGCTGCTGCCCGCACGCCACATCATCACCGAGCATTACAGGCTGGGATCAAGCATGGCGATCCTGTCCCGGAGCTTTTACGATTCGTGGGTGGAGGCGGAGCCGGAGGAGATCCGCAGCATTTTCCATTACGGCATGCTGGAGATCCGCGATCTGGAGCAACGCCTTGCGGATAAGCCGGATGCGTATTTTGAAGAGAACCGCAGGCGCGTGGCCAACGAGGTGCAAACCGTCGTAAAGGCGCTGAAAAGCAGGAAAGGATAAACCGTGCGCTATACGTATGAAATGCTGAAAAGCATGACAACCGAATACGGGGACTCCTTTTACGTGCTGAACGTTGGCCGTTTCACCGCCAACTATCAGGAATTGCTTGCCGCGTTTCGCGCGCAGTACCCGAAAACGGAGATCGCGTATTCCTACAAGACCAATTACATCCCCGCGCTGTGCCGGGTGGTGAACGCGCTGGGCGGGTATGCGGAGGTTGTTTCCCACATGGAATACGCGCTTGCCCGGCGCGTCGGTGTTCCATATGAAAAGATCGTGTTCAACGGTCCGTACAAGCAGCCCGAGGCTGTGCGGGAACTGCTGCTGGGCGGCGGGACCGTGCATTTGGATTGCCTGCAGGAGCTGGAGCTGGTGCAGGAGGTTGCGCGGGAAAATCCGGACAGCCGGCTGCGTGTCGGCATCCGCGTGAACTTTCCCGTCGGCGACGGCGTGGTATCGCGCTTCGGGTTCGACGCGCAGGGCGGGGATTTCAAGATCGTATTGCAAGAAATTCAAAAAGCAAAGAATATCAACCTGGTTGCGCTCCATTGCCACTTCGCCTCCCGTGCGCTGGAAACGTGGAAGCCGCGCGCGGAGGGAATGCTGAAAATCCTCATCGGGAACGGCTTGCGGCCGGAGCGCATCGATCTGGGCGGTGGGATGTACGGCAGGATGGACGAGCGGCTGAAACGGCAGTTCGCCGGAGAAATCCCTTCGTATCAGGCGTATGCGCAGGCGGTCGGCGAGGTATTGCAAAAGGGATTGCCCGGGAATTATCGGCCGACGCTGATGATCGAGCCGGGCAGCGCGCTGGCAGGGGACTGCATGGATCTGGTCGCGAAGGTGCACAACGTAAAAACCGTGCAGGGGCGGAAGGTCGCGACCGTGCTCGCCAGCACGCAGAATATCCAGATGGGCTCGAAAACCCCGCCGGTGGATATCGTCGGCCCGAATCCGGATCAGCCACAAAGCGGCGGACCGGTGCGTATCGTGGGTTACACCTGCATCGAGGGCGACGTTCTGGTCAAGGACTATCCGGGACCGGTCGCGGCGGGGGATTACGCGGTGTTTCGCAACGTAGGCTCGTATTCCATCGTCCTCAAGCCGCCGTTCATCCTGCCCAACATTCCGGTGCTCTCGATGCGGGAAGACGGGACAATAGAGGTCGTCAAATGCGCGGAAACCGAAAAAGACGTATTCCAAACCTATCGTTAGCGGAGGCGGACATATGAACGGGAACCAACAGGACAACCGGTTTATCTGGCTGAGCGGCGCCGTGGTGAACGTAAACGACGCGAAGATCAACGCGCTGTCGCCCACGGCGCAGTTCGGGCTGAACGTATTCGAGGGCATCCGCTGTTACTGGAACGAGGCGCAGCAAACACTCTACGCGTTCCGGTTGAACGACCACCTGAAGCGCCTGCAAACGTCCGCCGAGCTTTTGGAGATCGACAATCCGTATTCGATGGAGGACCTGCGGCAGGCGTTTGAAGCGGCTGTCAGGGCCAACCGTTACCGGGAGGATATCGCGGTCAGGCAGATGCTGTTTGTGGACGGCTTCAGCACGTGGAGTTCGCACGGGCCCGCGGGCATGTTCGTGGCGCCGATCGCTAAAAAACGGCTGAGCGCGGAATACCGGAAGGAAGGGCTGCGCTGTAGGATCAGCTCCGTGGAGCGCATCCACGAAAAAAGCATGTCGCCGCTTATCAAGTGCGGGGCGAACTACATCAACAGCCGCATGGCCATGCTGGAGGCTCAGAAGGAGGGTTACGACACGGCCGTGATGCTCAACCGGAAAGGGACGGTCGCGGAGGCCACAGGCTCCTGTATTTTTATCGTCAAGGACGGCAGGCTGATCACGCCGACACTTTCGGACAGTATTTTAGCGAGCATCACACGGAATACGGTGATTCAAATGGCGGGCATGCTGGGTATTTCTGTGGAAGAGCGTTCCGTGCGGCCGGAAGAGCTGTTCACATGCGACGAGGCGTTTTTGTGCGGCACGGCGATGGAGATCAAATCCATCGAAAGCATCGACGGGCAAACGGTGGTAAACCGCGCGGGCGGAAGCGTTACCCGGCTTTTACAAAAAGAATACTGCCGCAGCGTGCTTGGCGACGGGCCGCCGGAATGGGTTACGGCGCTGTGAAATCCTTTGTGCATCAAGGATTCGACCTGATGCGATTACATGGATCGGGCCGAAAGAAAACCGATCAAAAACAAATTTATCAAGGTGTATTGGGTTGCCAATGGGGAACGAATGGTATAAAATGAACGGTATGGGACGCAGGTCCCAAACCGTTTGTAATAACGTTGAAGGGGGCCAAACGTTGGGTAAAATACACATCTTCGATCATCCGCTCATTCAGCACAAGCTGGCGATCATGCGCGATAAAAGCACGGGCGCCAAGGAGTTTCGGGAATTGCTGGAAGAAATCTCCATGCTGATGGTGTTTGAGGTCACTCGTGAACTTCCCACCGAGGAAGTTGAGGTGGAAACCCCGATCTGTACCGCGAAAGCCAGAATCCTCAGCGGCAGGAAGATCGGGATCATTCCCATTCTGCGCGCGGGACTGGGAATGGCGGAAGGCGTTCTGAAACTGATCCCGACGGCGCGCGTGGGGCATATCGGCCTTTACCGTGATCCTGTCACCCTTCAGCCGGTTGAATACTATTGCAAACTGCCCGCGGACAGCGAGGAACGTGATCTGATCGTTCTGGATCCCATGCTGGCCACGGGCGGAAGTGCGTCGGCGGCTATTACGTTTCTCAAGCAGCGCAACTGCCAGAGCATCCGCCTGGTTTGCCTGATCGCCGCGCCGGAGGGCATCGAGCGAATTCAGAAGGATCACCCGGACGTGGACGTGTATATCGCCGCGTGCGACGAGCATCTCAACGAGCACGGGTATATCGTGCCCGGGCTTGGCGACGCGGGCGACCGGCTGTTCGGAACGAAATAACGGCAAACCAAAGGAGTGCTTCCATCCATGTCACAGGAGCTGTTTCAAGAGGTGCGCAAGGCGGAGGAAACCGCGGATCAGACCGTGCAGGACGCGCAGGCAAAGGCGCGCGAGCTGATCAAGGCGACCGAGGCCGAAATCAAGGCAGGGGATCGCAAGGCCGCCCTTGAACAACGCACAAAATATCAAAGCATTTTGGAGGACAAGCGCAAGGCTGTCGAGAAACGGCTGGAGGAGCAGCACCCCCAGGTGCTGAAAACCCAGCAGGACAGCCTGAACGCCGCCCGCCAGAAGCTGGACCAGGTATCACAAATGATTTTCGAAAGGGTCTGGAACGATGGCAATCGTTGAAATGAAGCACGTGGACATGCTTGCGCTTCTGCATGACAAGCAGGCATTGCTGCGCGCCGTTCAAAAGCTCGGCTGCTTCCAGATCACCGCGCAGCAGGCGGATCAAACGACGCTCGATCCCGCCAAGGCGGAAAAGGATCTGCCGTCGCTCGAAGAAACCCTGACGCGGATCGACTGGGCCATCGGCAAGCTGCACCGTTTCGATACGGCGAAAAAGCCGTTTTTAAGCGACAAGCCCTCCATCAGCGAGCAGGAGGCGCAGGAAACGCTTTCCAGGCTTCCCGCCGCGCTGCAGACCATCCAGTCGCTGGAGGCGCTGGAGCGCCGCGCGGGCGACCTGCGCGGACAAAGCGCGCGCATCGACGCGGCGCGGGAGCAATTGCTGCCGTGGGAGAGCCTGAATGTGCCGCTGCACGAGGTGCACGATACCAAGGCTACCGTGCAGATGATCGGCACCGTGCCCAAGGAAGCGCTGGACGCGTGGCTTGCGGAAAACAGCCTGAGCGAGCTTTGCTATCTGCAGCAGGTGTCGCAGCAGCGCGATCTGGAATGCGTGTATCTCGTCATGCACCGCGACTGCAAGGACGAGGCCCTGCAAAAGCTCAAGGATATCGGTTTTGCGCAGGTTGTGATCCGCGACGTCTACGAGACGGCCGCCGATCACATCAAGGCGCTGGACAAGGAACAGGCCGATATAGAGCAGCGCAGGCAGGATACCAACGCGAAAATGCAGGCGCTGGCGACCCATCTGGAAACGCTGCGGCAGCTTTACGATCTGCTGTCGTCCAAACGCGAACGGCTGGCCGCATCCAGGCATCTGACCGAGTCGGAAAAAACCTTCTTTTTGCAGGGCTGGGTCCCGGCCCCGATGATCCCAAAGGTGGAGGAAGCGCTCACCAAGGTCTCGCCGACCGTCGCGCTGAGCTTCTACGATCCGCTGCCCGACGAGGATATGCCGGTGCTTCTGCACAACAATAAAGCCGCGACGCCGTTTGAATCCGTCGTTTCCGGCTTTTCGCTGCCCGCACCAGGGAGCTTTGATCCCACGGCGATCATGATGCCGTTCTTCGTGAATTTCATGGGTATGATGATCTCGGACGCCGGATACGGGCTGATGATGGCGATTGTAATTCCCATCCTCATTATGGCGCGCAGGCCCGCGGCGGGCACCAAGCGGCTGATGTGGATTTTGGCCGCGGCGGGCGTCGCGTCGCTGTTCTGGGGCGCGATGTATAACTCGTGGTTCGGATTTTCCCCGTTCCCCTCGGTGTTCGATCCCGTGAAAAACGCCATGCCCGTGATGATGGTGTGCGTCGCGCTTGGCGCGGTGCACCTGTTTGTGGGGCTCGGTATCGCGGCGTATATGAACATCCGGGAAGGCAAATGGCTGGACGCGGTCTTCGATCAGATCAGCTGGGCGATGGTCATCATCGGTCTTGCCCTGCTGCTGATCCTCAGCACGCCCGTCGGCAAATGGATGGCGCTTGCGGGCGCGGCGATCATCGTCTATTCGGCCGGACGGCACAAGAGTAAAAATCCGTTCAAGCGGCTGATCAGCGGCCTTGGAGCGCTGTACGGCATCACAGGCTGGATCAGCGATCTGCTGAGCTACATGCGTCTGTTCGGCATGGGCATCGCCACGGGTGTCATCGGCATGGTCATCAATATTCTGATCGGTATGGTCATGCAGTCCGGCATCATCGGCATCGTATTCGGCGTGGTGGTGTTTGTCGGCGGACACCTGTTCAACGCGGCGATCAACACGCTGGGCGCGTACGTGCACAGCTGCCGCTTGCAATATATCGAGTTCTTCTCCAAGTTTTATGAGGACGGCGGAAAACCTTTCATGCCGCTTCAGGAAACTTCCCGTTATGTTTACGTCAGGGATTTGCAACAAACCCCCTGATGTGAAAATAGACCAAATAGCATTCCCACATGGATATAGGAGGTACCTACTATGTCAATCGGTCAAGTTCTTGCTCTCCTCGGCGCGGCAATTGCCGTTATCGGTTCGGGTATGGGTTCCAGCAAAGGCGTTGGTATCGCAGGCGAAACATCTGCGGGCGTGTCCACTGAAAATCCCGAAGTGAACTCCAAGCTCCTCGTGCTCCAGCTTCTGCCGGCCACGCAGGGCATCTACGGCTTCCTGATCGCCGTGATCGTGCTGATCAACACCAACGTACTCGGCGGCGCGATGCTGGACGTGGGTCTGTACCAGGGGCTCGGTATCCTGATGGGCTGCCTGCCGATCGGGTTCGTAGGCTATTTCTCCGGCGCCAAGCAAGGCAAGGTGGCGGCCGCCGCGATGATCATGACCGGCCAGCGTCCCGACATGAGCGGCAAGGGCATTACCATGACCGTTATGGTGGAAACCTATGCGGTGCTTGCGCTGCTCGTCAGCTTCCTGGTGGTCAACTCCATCCAACTGTAAGGAGCGTGCAATGGACGCACAGGCGATTTTAGAAAAAATCGAACAGGACGCCAAAGAAGCCGCTCAGAAGGTGCAATCCGACGCGCAAGCCAAGGTGAAGCTGATGAAGCTCGAAGCGCAGTCCCAAATTGAGGCGCAGGAAAAAACCATGCTCCGGCAGGCCGAGCAGGACAGCGTCCAGATGGAGGAGCGCATGCAGCGCATGGCCGATCTGGACGACCGCAAGGCCATGCTCCAGCTGAAGCGCGAGGTGATCGATTCCGCGTTTCAAAAGGCTATGGAAAAGCTGGAGGCAACCAAGCCGGCCGACCGCCGCGCGTTCTATCTGGCGCAGGTGGCGAAGTTCGCGGGCGGGGAGGAAACCCTGATCGCGGGCGCGGACACCGCCTGGTTTGACGACGGCTTTTTGGCCGACGCCAACAAGGCGCTGATCAAGGCGGGCAAGCCCGGCAAGCTGCAATTGCAGAAAGAGCGCCGCAAGGGCTGCGCGGGCGTGGTGCTTTCGCAAAACGGCGCGGAGGTATGCATCACCTTCGACACCCTTTTGGATGAAGCGCGCGCCGAGCTGGAACAGGCGGCCGCGCATACCCTGTTTACCGAATAACACTGTTACGGAGGACAAGCGATGCCCCAACAAAGCATTTCCTACGCATGCGGGCGGATCGGCGTATTGAAGCGCTCGGCGCTGCATAAGGCGCACATCGAGCGCCTGCTTGCCGCACCCCAGCAGCAGGAAGCGATGCGCGTTTTGGCGGATATCGGCTTTGTGACTGCCGACCAGGCGGATTTTCAGGCGGCGGCCGACCAGCACATCCGCAAAGCCTGCAACCTGATCAACGCCGTTTCCACCGATCCTTTGATGACGGACTGCTTTTTTCTCCGTTATGACGTGCATAACCTGAAGGTGCTGATCAAAGCCCGCCATCTGGCGCACGCGCCGGAATTTCTGTCGTCGTGCGGCAGTATCAACCTGGAGACGCTCAAGCACTGCGTAGCGGACCGCACCTATGCGATGCTGCCAAAGGAGCTGGCCGACGGCCTGAAAAAGCTCGAAAAGCGCATCGCCGTGGAGTTTGATCCGCTGCTGGTGGACGCGGAGCTGGACAAGGCCATGGTCCGCCAGATTTTTAAAAACCTCGAGGGCAAGGAAAATACCGCGGCATACCGCTATTTTCAGGCCAAGGCGGATCTCACAAACCTGACCATGCTGCTGCGCGTGCGCGCGATGGGAAAGGACGCCGCCTTCTTCGAAACCCTCGCTTTAGACGGCGGAAAGGCGGGCAAGCGCGGCTTCGTCAATGCCTTTACGGATAACGACCGGCTGGCGCGGCTGGCGGGCTTCTACGGCATGACGGTCAGGCAGGCGGCGCAGGCCGCGGCGCTTGATTCCGCCAAGCTGCCGTACTTTGAGAAGGTCGCCGACGACTATCTGTACGGGCTGTTCGCGCCCTATCGGTACGAAACGGCCGGTATCGAGGTGCTGATCGCCTATCTGCTGCAAAAGCAGCGCGAGGCCGCGGATGTACGGCTGATCCTGACGGGCAAAATCAACGGTTTCCCGCCCGAAGCCGTGCAGGAAAGGGTGCGTGAGCTCAATGGCTAGTGTTTCCATGGGCGCCGTCGGCGAGCGCGACGCGGTGCTTTGCTTCAAAGCGCTGGGGATGAAAGTCATTCCCACCGAAACGCCTGAGGAGACGGCCAAGGCGCTGTTTTCGCTTACGCAACGTGGCGTGAAGGTTATCTTTATTACCGAGAGCACCGCCGAAAACGCACAGGAAGCGCTGAAGCGTTACAAAACCAATCCGCAGGTCGCCATCATCCCCATTCCGGGGAGCACCGGCAGCAGCGGATATGCCATGTCGCGCGTGAAGGCCAACGTGGAAAAGGCCATCGGTGCGGACATCCTATTTGGAAATAATTCTACGGAGGACGTGTAAGCATGCCACAGGGAACGATTGTCAAGGTCGCGGGGCCGCTGATCGTGGCGGAGAACATGGCCGACGCGCGTATGTACGATGTGGTGCGCGTCAGCAAGAACCGTCTCGTCGGCGAGGTAATCGAGCTGCGCGGCGACCGTGCCAGCATACAGGTATATGAGGAGACCAGCGGTCTGGGCCCGGGCGAACCCGTGGAATCCACGGGCGCGCCGCTGTCGGTTGAGCTGGGACCGGGGCTGATCGAATCGATCTTCGACGGCATTCAGCGTCCGTTGACCGTGATCCGCGAAAAGGTGGGCGACCGCATTACCCGCGGCGTGGAAGTGCCTGCGCTGGACCGCGAAAAGAAATGGAAATTCGAGCCGAAGGTAAAGGCCGGCGACAGCGTATCACCGGGCGACATCCTTGCGATCGTGCAGGAGAATTCCGTGGTCGAGCATCGCGTGCTGGTTCCCGTCGGCGTTTCCGGCGAAGTGGTGAAAATCGAAGCGGGCGAGTTCACGATCACGGACACGGTTTGCACCGTGAAGGACAAAGAGGGCAAAGAGCACGGGATCGCGATGATGCAGAAGTGGCCCGTACGCAGGGGCCGCCCCTATCAGGAGAAGATGAGCCCGTCCGCGCCGATGATCACCGGCCAGCGCGTCATCGATACGTTTTTCCCGATCGCGTCGGGCGGTGTGGCCGCGGTGCCGGGGCCGTTCGGCTCGGGCAAGACCGTGGTGCAGCATCAGCTCGCCAAATGGGCGGACGCGGATATTATCGTGTACGTGGGCTGCGGCGAGCGCGGCAACGAGATGACCGACGTGCTGATGGAGTTCCCGGAGCTGCACGATCCGCGCACCGGCGAAAGCCTGATGAAGCGTACCGTGCTGATCGCCAATACTTCCGACATGCCCGTGGCGGCGCGCGAGGCCTCCATTTACACCGGTATCACCATCGCGGAATACTTCCGCGATATGGGCTATAAGGTCGCCATCATGGCCGACAGCACCAGCCGCTGGGCCGAGGCGCTGCGAGAGATGAGCGGCCGCCTGGAAGAGATGCCCGGCGAGGAAGGCTATCCGGCCTACCTGTCCAGCCGCATCGCGGAATTCTACGAGCGCGCGGGCGTGGTGAAGTGCCTGGGCGGCGACGGCCGTCAGGGCAGCATCTCCGCCATCGGCGCCGTGTCGCCTCCCGGCGGCGATATTTCCGAGCCGGTTTCGCAGGCCACGCTGCGCATCGTGAAGGTCTTCTGGGGCCTGAGCGCGCAGCTGGCGTACAAGCGCCATTTCCCGGCCATCGACTGGCTGCAGTCCTATTCGCTGTACACCACGCATCTGGAAGCATGGTTTGACGATAACGTCGCTCCCGAGTGGAACGATCTGCGCCAGCAGGCCATGCTGGTGCTGCAGGAGGAAGCCGAGCTGCAGGAGATTGTGCAGCTGGTCGGCATGGACGCCCTGAGCTGGAAGGACAGGCTGACGATGGAAGTCGCCCGGTCGCTGCGCGAGGACTACCTGCACCAGAACGCCTTTGACGATGTGGACACCTACACCTCCACCAAGAAGCAGTACCTGATGCTCGGCTTGATTTTGGAGTTTCACGTCAAGGGCAAGCAGGCGCTGGACGCGGGGGCGAACCTGAGTGACGTGATCGAGCTTCCCGTACGCGAGAAGATCGGCAAGGCCAAGTACATCCCCGAGGACAAGCTGGATCAGTTCACGGAGCTGGAAAACGAGCTGTCCGGCCAGATCGCGGCCATTGCGCAGAAGGGGGACATGTAAGCGATGCTGAAAGAATACCGTACCATTAAAGAGGTCGTCGGCCCCCTGATGCTCGTGGATCAGGTGGAGGGCGTATCCTATAACGAGCTGGTGGAGATCAAGCAGGCGAACGGCGAACTTCGCCGCGGCAAGGTGCTGGAAATCAACGGCAGCAGGGCGCTGGTCCAGCTGTTTGAAAGCTCCAACGGCCTGCAGATCGAGACCGCATCCGCCCGTTTTCTGGGCCATTCCATCGAGCTGGGCGTGAGCATGGATATGCTCGGCCGTGTGTTCGACGGCATGGGCAATCCCCGCGACGGCGGCCCCGCGCTGATCCCCGACCAGCGCAAGGATATCAACGGCGAGCCGCTCAACCCCGCGGCGCGTGACTACCCCAACGAGTTCATCCAGACCGGTGTCAGCGCGATCGACGGCCTGAACACGCTGGTGCGCGGCCAGAAGCTGCCCGTGTTTTCCGGCAGCGGCCTGCCGCATGCGCAG